>Ga0209628_10002236_pt1 | contig 13007 bp, 19 predicted proteins | sample TergutCu122P4_FD_187285 | JGI IMG/M metagenome (GOLD analysis project Ga0209628, IMG submission 187285) | Cubitermes ugandensis P4 segment gut microbial communities from Kakamega Forest, Kenya - Cu122 P4 (SPAdes) (version 2) | ecosystem: Host-associated > Arthropoda: Insects > Digestive system...
GCTCCATCGTCATTCTGCGCGGAGCGAAGCGAAGTCGCAGAATCCAGACGCCGCATGGATTCCGCGACTTCGCGCGGAATGACGTAATCACGGACTGTTCATGACTGAACCGAAACCGCTCTAGCGTGAAGGCGCAGTTCACGGCCTCCGACGCCTTGACCATTCAGGCCGAGGGCGCGAAGTGGCGTCGGCGCGATTTCGCCGAGGAGCTGACCAAGGCGCGGGAGGCGCTGCCGATGGGGCAGCCGGTCATCGAGAAACTGCGCCGCGAGGCGCGGTACTGATGATTTATATCGATACCAGTGCCATCGTCGCGCTCATCGTCAATGAGCCTGAAAGCGCCGCCGTAACCGCCTGGTATTCGGCTTCCCGCAGCGAGATCGTGTCGGCGGCGTGGTGTGTTACCGAGTTCGCCGGCGCGCTTGGCATGAAGCAGCGCATGTGCCAATTGGATGCGGCGCAGGCGCAGGCCGCATGGAAACGCTTCGAGCGCCTTGCGGCGAACGATCTTCGGCTGCTTGCTGTCGAGGCGGAAGATTTTTATCGCGCGGCGATGCTGACTCTGGATGCCGCAAGCGGCATCCAGGCTGCTGACGCCTTGCACCTGGCTTGCGCGGAGCGAGCAGGCGCCAGCGGTCTTGTCACGCTCGATTTGCTGATGGCGCGCAACGCATCGCAGGTGAAGCTCAAACCGGTCGCGCTAGAGCAGTTTTCGTTTAGCCGAGGACGGTCCGTGTCGACACCGTGATTACGTCATTGCGCGCTCCCTCGCGGAATCCATGCAGCGTCTGGATTCTGCGACTATGCTTCGCTCCGCGCAGAATGACGAAGGTATTGGCGGAGTGTAATTGCTTGAACGAAAACAGCTCTGGGCGGCCGATGACGATTGCCGCAGGCGGCTTGATTTCCAGATCCACTGCTCGGATCGGGTCGCGCCGGACGATTGACAGGGCAATCGCCCGAAAGTCACGCCGGGCCGGATAGGTGAGCGTGGGTGTCAGCGGCGTTGTCGTCCGGCCCCAGGGCTTCCCAGATGCAGCCGTGTTCTTCGCGCGCGCCGCGCAGGCCGGGTTTGGCGCGTTCTTCGGCCAGGCATTCGCCCAGGCAGGATGCTTCGATGACGACCAGCCGCATGTCGGCGTCGACCCGGCGGTCGCCGTCCCAGTAGCCGCAGGTGGCGCAAACCCTGGCCTCGATCGGCAGTATCAATTTCGCTGTCATTACGTCCTCGGTGGGAATTATTTCACACAGCGGGTGAGAGTTTATCCGGTTCTGGAAGTTCCCCCCAAAACTTGTGCGGCTATAATTCCTCCCTGCCTTTTTCCCGGAAGATCATGAATATTCAGGAATACATGCGCTCGCTCGGTCGCCAGGCCCGCGCCGCTTCGCGCCGCCTGGCCGCGGCGACGACCGCCGAGAAGAATGCCGCGCTGCTGCATCTGGCCGCCGCCATCCGCCGCGAGAAGGCGGCGCTCTTGGCGGCCAACGCCGAGGATCTGGCCGCCGCCCGCGCCAATGGTCTGGAGGCGGCGCTGGTCGACCGCCTGACGCTGACGGAAAAAGGGGTGGACGACATGGCCGAGGGAGTCGAGCAGGTGGCCAGGCTGCCCGATCCGATCGGCGAGATGACGGGCATCGCCTATCGTCCGACCGGCATTCAGGTCGGCCGGATGCGCGTGCCGCTGGGGGTCATCGGCATCATTTACGAGGCGCGCCCGAATGTCACCGCCGATGCCGCGGCGCTGTGCCTGAAGTCGGGCAATGCGGCGATCCTGCGCGGCGGTTCGGAGGCGATTCACTGCAATCGCGCCATCGCCGCGCTGATCCAGGAGGCGCTGCGGGCGGCGGGGCTGCCGGCGCAGGCGGTGCAGGTGGTGGATACCACCGACCGCGCCGCGGTGGGCGAGCTGATCACGCTGCGCGAATTTGTCGATGTCATCGTGCCGCGCGGCGGCAAGGGTCTGATCGCCCGCCTGCTGGCGGAATCGCGGGTGCCGATGATCCAGCATCTGGACGGCAATTGCCATGTCTATCTGGACGCCGACGCCGATCTGGACAAGGCGCTGAAAATCGTCGAGAACGCCAAGACCCAGCGCTACGGCACCTGCAATACCGCCGAGTCGCTGCTGGTCGACCGCGCCGCCGCCGGCGCGCTGCTGCCGCCGATCGCCCGGATGCTGGCCGGCAAGGGGGTGGAGATGCGCGGCTGCGCCGAAACCCGCGCCCTGGCGCCGCAGGCCGTGGCGGCCACGGAGGAGGATTACGGCGCGGAATATCTGGCGCCCGTCATTTCGGTCAAGGTGGTGGCCGGCATCGACGAGGCCATCGCCCATATCAACCAGTATTCCTCGCACCATACCGATGCCATCGTCACCGACGATCACCCGAAGGCCATGCGCTTTCTGCGCGAGGTGGATTCGAGTTCGGTGATGGTCAATGCCTCGACGCGCTTCGCCGACGGCTTCGAATACGGGCTGGGCGCCGAGATCGGCATTTCGACCGACAAGCTGCACGCGCGCGGCCCGGTCGGCCTGGAGGGGCTGACCAGCCAGAAATGGATCGTGCTCGGCGACGGGCATGTGCGCGGCTGAAAGAATGTGAATATTCAAAAACCATAGGGGGAAAACAGCATGCCCATCAGTTGGACCAACGACCTGAGTATCGGCATCGATGTCATCGATCACCAGCATCGCCGCATCGTCGATTTCGTCAACGACCTCGAAGCCGCGCAGGTCATGGGCGACAAGCAGCGCATCAAGCAGGTGCTCGACGATTGCGTGGATTACACCATGTCGCACTTCGCCTTCGAGGAAAGCCTCCAGGCGGAAGCCAATTACCCGTACTGCAAGCCGCACAAGAAGGTGCATGAACTGTTCGCGCGCAAGATCACCGAATATCTGCGCCGCATGGAACTCGGCGACGACGTGGCCGAGGAATTGCACGGCATGCTGGCCCGCTGGCTGGTGAACCACATCCGGCACGACGACGCCGACTTCGTGCCTTCGGTCAAGGCCAGCATGCCGGCCAACGCCCAGCAGCCGACGCCGGAAGTCAGGAAGGCCGGCTGGTTCCGCCGGCTGTTCGGCGGCTGACCGGGAGCCGCGCCGGGCATGAGCGCCGCCTACGACGCCATCGTCGCCGCGCCCGGCTTCTGCCTGGGCGTGCGCTGCGACGAGGACGAGGTCAGCGCCATCGACTTTCTCGCACTGCGCCCGGAAAGCGCGCCGCAAACCCCGCTCGCCGCCGAGGCCGCGCGCCAGTTGCGGGGCTATCTGGCCGACCCGGACTTTTGCTTCAACCTGCCGCTGCGTCCCGCCGGCACGCCTTTCCAGCGCCGCGTGTGGGCCGCCATCGCCGCCATTCCCAGCCGCCGGACGCGCACCTACGGCGAACTCGCCGCCGATCTGAGAAACGCCCCGCGCGCCGTCGGCCAGGCGTGCGGCGCCAATCCCTACCCCGTGGTCGTGCCCTGCCACCGCGTCGTCGCCAGCGGCGGCGGACTCGGCGGCTTCGCCCGGCACGGCGGCGGCTTCCTGCTCGACATCAAACGCTGGCTGCTCGGTCATGAAGGCAGCCTCCCCCGCTGATCTCGCCGAGATCGACGGGTTCTGCGACGCCCTCTGGCTGGAGGACGGGCTGGCCAAGGCGACGCTCGACAGCTACCGCTCCGATCTTGGCCGGCTGGCCGGCTGGCTGGCCGAGCAGCGGCGCGAGCCGCTGCTCGACGCGCACGCCGCCACGCTGGCCGCCTTCGTCGCCGACCTGTCGAGGCAGACCCGGCCCAGTTCCCAGGCGCGCTACCTGTCCACCCTGCGCCGCTTCTACCGCTGGCAACTGGCGCAAGGCCGCCTGGCCGCCGACCCGACGCTGGCGCTGGCCAATCCGGCCCGCCCCTCGCGGCTGCCCAAGGTGATGTCTGAAACACAGATCGACGCGCTGCTCGCCGCCCCCGATACCGCAACGCCGCTCGGCCTGCGCGACCGGGCCATGATCGAAACGCTGTACGCCACCGGCCTGCGCGTCTCCGAACTGGTCGCGCTGAAACTGCACCAGATCAATTTCAACGACGGCATCGTCCGCGTTTTCGGCAAGGGCGGCAAGGAACGCCTGACGCCGCTCGGCGACATCGCCATCGACTGGCTGCGCCGCTATCTGCATGATGCGCGCGGCCTCATCCGCGCCCAGCCGCAAAGCGACGCTCTGTTCATCACCGGGCGCGGCGGCGCGATGACCCGCCAGGCTTTCTGGCATTTGATAAAACGCTACGCGCGCCTCGCCGGCATTGCGCCGGAACGCCTGTCGCCGCACATGCTGCGCCACGCCTTCGCCACCCACCTGCTCAACCACGGCGCCGACCTGCGCGTCGTGCAATTGCTGCTCGGCCACGCCGACATCTCCACCACGCAAATCTACACCCACGTCGCCCGCGAACGCCTGAAAGCCGTGCACGCCGAGCACCACCCGCGCGGCTGAAACGTGCCGCCCCACTCCTTCGTCATTCTGCGCGTAGCGCAGCGAAGTCGCAGAATCCAGACGCTGCGTGGATTCCGCGACGGAGCGCGCAATGACGGGTCATCTCAATAATTTACCGTTTGAAGTGGAAATGGAATAACTGGATGTTGGATCGGCGGATCAGTATCTCTGCCGCTTTTTTCGCCAGAGCCGGGTCAGCATGATGACCAGCCCGGCGACGAGGGCGGCCAGGATGGCCTTGACGGGTTCGGCGCGGCCATTGGCCAGCCAGTCGAAGCCGGCGACGCTGACGAAGACGCCGATGCTTTCGTTCACCGGCAGTTTTACGTCGCCCTGGGGCATCAGCGTTTCTGGCGCAGGGGTATGGTCGCCAGCGCGGGCTGTTGCTGGGACATGGCGCCGAGCAGATACTGGCAAGCGATTTCGAGGAAGCGCCTGATATCCATTTTGACTGTCTCCTTGCTGTTCGGATTGCCGAATCGCCGCTGGGGCGGGCTTCGGCTTGTATTCTAGGAAACGGCGCGGCCCCGGTGTGTTGCGCGCGCGTACCCCCGTCGTGACGGGCGGTGATGTTTCATTGACGTTCTGTAACCGGCGCGGCGGGGGCGGCGGGGCTACTGGTGCGTCTTCCAGGTCAGCGTGAAGCGGGCGCCGCCGAGCGGCGCGGCGCCGGCGGCGGCGGTGCCGCCGTGCAGTTCGAGCACGCGCCGGACGATGGCCAGGCCAAGGCCGTAGCCGCCGGTGGCGCGGTCGCGCGAGCGGTCGAGGCGGGTGAAGGCCGAGAATACGTGCTCGTACAGTTCCGGCGGGATGCCGATGCCGTCGTCGTCGATCAGAATCTGGATGTCCTCGTCGTGCAGTTCGGCGCTGACCAGTATCCGGCTGTTGGCGTACTTGAAGGCGTTGCGCAGGATGTTGCGCAGCGCGTAGGGCATGGCCTTGCGGTCGAGATCGACGCTCAACTGCACGGGCAGCCGGCTGGTGTCGACCGCGACATCGAGCCGCCGGCCGAGCAGGCGGACGGACTCGACCTGCTCCTCCAGCCAGTCGGCGAAGCGGACGCTGGAAAAGTGCGCCTCCGGCGCTTCGCGCTCGAAGCGGGCATAGGTCAGGCTGGTGTCGATGAGATGGTCGAGTTCGTCGAGATCTTCCTCCATCATCGTCCAGAGGCGTTCGCGCTCGTCCACTTCGTCGGTTTCGGCCAGCATTTCGAGGGCGAAGCGCATGCGCGCGATGGGTGTGCGCAATTCGTGCGAGATGCCGCAAGACAGTTCGCGGTGCGTGGCGAGCAGTTGCTGGACGCGCTCGGCCATGCTGTTCATGGTGTCGGCCAGCACCGAGAACAGCCGGCTGCGCGCCGGCGGCGAGCGGGCCTCGAAATCGCCGTCGCCGAGATCGCGGGCCGTCTGGCGGATGGCTTCGAGATCGCGCCAGACCGGGCGCACCCAGAACCACAGCGCGATGCCGAAAATCAGGCCGGTCAGGCTCCAGGTCAGGAGGCGCAGGCGGACTTCCAGCGGCATGCGGTCGGCCTGCTCCGGGTTGCGGTTGGAGGCCAGCGGCCCGACCACGAGAACCTTGCTGGTGTTGCCCAGGCGGTAATACATGACATCGCCGTCGTGGTCGATGGCGATGTCCCCGCCATCGAGCTTGGCGACCTGCTGCGGTTTCAGCGTCTTGTCGAGGGTGATGCGTTCGACGATAGCCAGATCGTAGGAAAACTTCTGGTCGATTTCCTCGATTTTCTTCGCCCAGGTGTGGCGCGGCAGGCGAAACAGCTCCTCCTCGATCAGCGTGATGGTGCCGCGCATGAAGCGGCGGGCGTAGTCGTCGGTGATGCCGCGTTGCGCCGTCGAAATGACGAAATCGGCGGTGAAGGCGATGGCGACGAAGGAACCCATCGCCAGCAGATAAAAATTGAAAAACAGCTTCGAGAGGCTGTAGCGCCCGCCGCGCCAGCGCGGCAGCGAGACGCGGAACAGCGAGCGGGCCAGGCCCTGGCCGCGCTCCCGGGCGCCGGCTTCGCCGTTTTCAGTTCCAGTCATGCCGGCTGAACAGATAGCCCTTGCCGCGCACGGTCTTGATCCGGGTCGGGTTTTCCGGGTCGTCGTTCAGCTTCTTGCGCAGGCGCGAGATGCGGGCGTCGATCGAGCGATCCAGCCCGTCGAAGCCGATGCCGCGCAGTTCCTGCAACAGATCGTCGCGCGACAGCACATTGCCGGCATGGCTGGCGAGCAGCCAGAGCAGGTCGAATTCGGCGGTGGTCAGATCGATGTCGCTGTCGGCCAGGCTGGCGGTGCGCGTCGCCTGGCTGATGCGGAACTGGCCGAACACCAGCGATTCCGCATCGCCCCCGCCGCCCTCGCCGAGCGCCGGCAGACGGCGCAGCAGCGCCTTGATGCGGGCGAGCAGCACGCGCGGCTGCACCGGCTTGGCGATATAGTCGTCGGCGCCCATCTCCAGGCCGAGAATCTGGTCGAAATCCTCGTCGCGGGCCGTCAGCATCAGGATCACGCCGCGATACTGCGGGCGCACGGCGCGGCAGACCTCGAAACCATCCCGGCCCGGCAGCATGACATCGAGAATGACGAGATCCGGCTGCTCGGCCAGAATGCGGGCCTCGGCGCTGTCGCCGCGCGGCTCGATGCCGACCACGAAATCGTTCTTGGCCAGATATTCGGCGGTCAGCTCGGCCAGCCGGGCGTCGTCTTCGACGAGAAGGATGCGGGTGCTCATCGGGCAATCATACTGCCAAAGCGTGCCAGCGAGGCCGTGCAGGCTGCCGTCAGGGTTGCCATCGGCTCTTGCTGGCCGAGTTGAAGGCGATCAATTTGCCCCAGTCGAGTGCGCCATCGGGATGACAGAAGTCCTCGATGAATTCCCTGGTGAAGCGGGTTCGCACACGGGCGTATGCCTCGTCGAATTCGTCGCAGCGTTGACGCGCCTCGAAGCCCAGAGGTTCGACGATTTCCTTGTACATATCGGATTCGCCGGATATCAGGAGCCAGAAATCCTGACCGCAGAGCTTCAGGTAGTTGCCGGTCTGCTTGTGCGGCGATCCGTCCTGCCCATAACAGCAGCCGTTGACGCAGATGAGCTGCGAGCGGTGCTGCTGCTGAACGATGCGCCGGATGCGATCGAAGTCAGAGATCATTTTCTTGATCTGGCGCGAATTTCCCCAATTGGGGCCGCTCTTGACGGATACGGCATAGCGTTGGCCGTCGCGGGAAAATTCAAGATCAATCCCTTCGGCGGCGGATTTCACGCCGCCGAATTTTTCGCGGCAAACAAAGATTGCCATCGACTCCAGGAATTCGCCGAACAAGGTTTCTTCGTTGGAGGACAGATGCGCATCCAGCACCTGCCGCACTAGTTCTGGCGCGGCTGTCACGGCTTTGGCGCGGAACAGATAAGGATTCTTGCGCTTGAGTATCTGCGAGAGCTTCAAGTGCTCGATGCTTGCCAGGCGCTTTTCGTGGAAGTCCGGCTTGACGCGGTCAGCGACGAACTTTTTTGTTTTTCCCAGCAACGGCATAAGGCATCCTTGACTCAAGCAGGCGGTTTTGTATGGGGGCCAGTATGTCTTGGCATCTGTCGACGAATTCCTGCGAGGTGTCGATGCCAATGGCCTTGCGGCCAAGGTCGATGGCTGCTTGCAGCGTCGTGCCCGATCCGGCGAAGGGGTCGAGCACAGCGTCGCCCTCGTCGGTAAAGAGCTTGATGAACCACTGCGGCAACGCCAGCGGAAAGGCCGCGCTGTGCTGCCGGTTGGCGCACTCGGTGGCCAGATGCAGCACATTGGTCGGATAGGCCAGCGAACGTCCTTGCCAGTTGGCGATGTTCTTGGCGAAGGCATTACCCACTTGCGAGTCGTAGCGCACCACGTCATTTTTACCCAGTGACTTCAGGCGGCTTTGCGCCCAGTCGCCCATCGGCACCCGGACGGCGTCCTGATTCATCTTGAAGCGGCGCTGCCTGGTGAAATGCAGGCAGCGTTCCCAGGCGTCGCGGAAGCGGTTGGGCCACTTGCCGGGATAGCAATTCCTTTTGTGCCAGATGTATTCCTCGGTCCAGAGCCAGCCCTGTTTGCGTAACGCGAGAATGAGTTCCAGCACGTAAGTGTGACGTTCGCCGTCGACGGCCTTTTCCTTGATGTTCAGCACGAAAGAACCGCCTGGTTTGAGCACGCGCAGGAATTGCTCGGAACGGGGGAGAAACCATTGCACGTAATCGTCCGGCTTGATGCCTCCATAAGTGGACGCACGCTGATCGGCATACGGCGGCGAGGTGACGATCAGATCGATGCAGTGGTCTGGGTAGGTTTTGAGAACATCCAGACAGTCGCCCAGCAGCACCTCGCTGGCAATGGTAGATGGAGACAAATAGGTCGACTCTGGCGCATTCATATTGCAAGTTTCATGGCAGTGGGCTGGCGGGGCGTGGCGCATCGCGCATCCTCCATTATCCTGAAAACCGCAGTTGACCGCTTGTGATCCTTGCGAAATCCGCATGAACATGACCTTTCCTGTCTTCGAGTCATGCACGGCTCCAGCCGCAGCGGCGGGTTGGCGATGCCGTACAATGGCAAGCCTTTCCAACTCGTCGCTTCATCGCCATGAATCTTTCCGGCATTCCGCTGCGCGCCCGCTTCGCCGCGCTGGCGCTCGGCTGTTTCGGGCTGGTCGCCTTCAGCCTGATGTTGCAGGGCTGGCTGCGGCTGTCGCCCTGCCCCTTGTGCGTGTTTCAGCGCCAGCTTTATCTGCTGGCCGGCATCCTCGCGCTGGCCGGTTTTTTGCTGCCGGCGGCGCGGCTGCTGTGGGGCGGGGCGATCGCCGCCACGGCCCTGCTCGGCGCCGGGGTCGCGGTCTATCAGACCTGGATGCAGCTTTTTCCCGAACTGGCGCCCGAATGCAGTTTCACCGACCCGAACCTGATCGAACGCTTCGTGGACTGGTCGGGGATGCTGCTGCCCTCGCTGTTTCTGGCGACCGGTTTCTGCACCAGCGTCGAGTGGACCTTTCTCGGCCTGTCGATGGCCAACTGGTCGGCGCTGATTTTTCTCGGCATCCTCGCCTACGGGCTGTTGCTGCTGCTGCGCCGCCCGGCCTGAAAAAACAAAACCCGCCGGCCGGCGGGTTTTTCGATAGCCGGGGAAACCGGGCTACTTCAGCTTGACTTCCTTGTAAGCGACGTGCTTGCGGGCCTTCGGGTCGTACTTCATCATTTCCAGCTTTTCCGGCGTCGTGCGCTTGTTCTTGGAAGTGGTGTAGAAGTGACCGGTGCCAGCCGTGGATTCCAGCTTGATTTTTTCGCGTCCGCCTTTAGCCATTTTCTTTATCCTCTCTCAATCAGACTTCGCCGCGCTCGCGCAGGCCGGCGAGCACGGTGTCGATGCCGTTCTTGTCGATGACGCGCAGACCGGCGTTGGAAACGCGCAGGCGCACGAAGCGGTTTTCGCTTTCGACCCAGAAGCGGCGGTATTGCAGGTTCGGCAGGAAGCGGCGCTTCGTTTTGTTGTTGGCGTGGGAAACCTTGTTCCCGACCATCGGGGCTTTGCCCGTGACTTGGCAGACTCGCGCCATGATGGGTGCTCCAGAATTCGATAGAGGAAAGCCGGCAATTGTAACCCAAGCCGCGCGATATGTTCAAGATGTTCCTGAATGTTTTGTCGTCTGGCGTTTTACAACAATCCCTTTTCGGCGAAGGACAGCGGCGGGGCGCCGCCGGCGACGATGAAATGGTCGAGCAGGCGGACATCGACGACGGCCAGGGCGTCCTTCAGGCTGCGCGTCAGTTGTTCGTCGGCGCTCGACGGCTCGGCGACGCCGGAGGGGTGGTTGTGCGCCAGGATCACCGCGGCGGCGTTGTGTTCGAGCGCGCGCCTGACCACTTCGCGCGGGTAGACCGCCGCGCGGGTCAGGGTGCCGGTGAACAGTTCCTCGGCTTCCAGCAGGCGGTTCTGGGCGTCGAGCCAGAGCGCCAGGAAGACCTCGTTTGGCCGCGTGGCGAGCTTGAGGCGCAGCCAGTCGCGCACCTTGTCCGGCGAGGCGAAAAGATCCTGCCGGGCCATTCCCTGGCGCAGGGCGCGGCGGGCCAGCTCGAAACTGGCCTTGAGCTGGGCCGCCTTGGCCGGGCCGATGCCGGGGACGCCGGCCAGTTCCTTGAGGGAAGCATCGGCCAGGGCGTCGAGCCGGTTGCCGAAGCGGGCCAGCAGATCGCGCGCCAGATCGACCGCGCTCTTGCCGCGCACGCCGACGCGCAGGTAGATCGCCAGCAGTTCGGCGTCGGAGAGGGCCGCCGGCCCGTGGGCCAGCAGGCGCTCGCGCGGGCGCTCGCCGGCCGGCCAGTCGCTGATTGCCATGAGGTTTCCCGTAGAATGGAAGCCTCGGCATTTTAGCGGAAATGATGATGGAATTAAAGGGAAAGCGCCTCGTGCTTGGCGTCACAGGCGGCATCGCGGCCTACAAGGCGGCCGAGCTGCTGCGCCTGCTGGTCGGGCAGGGGGCGGAAGCGCAGGTGGCGATGACCGGCGGCGCCAGCCATTTCGTCACGGCGACGACCTTTCAGGCGCTTTCCGGGCGGCCCGTGTTCGCCGACCAGTGGGATGCGCGGATGCCCAATGCGATGGCGCATATCGACCTCTCCCGGCAGGCCGACCTGATTCTGGTGGCTCCGGCTTCCGCCGATTTTCTGGCGCGGGCGGCGCATGGCCTGGCCGACGATCTGCTGGCGACCATGATCCTGGCCCGCAATTGTCCGCTGCTGCTGGCCCCGGCGATGAACCGGCAGATGTGGGAAAACCCGGCGACCCGGCGCAATGTCGCCCGCCTGCTCGCCGACGGCGTCGGCATCCTCGGCCCGGCCAGCGGCGAGCAGGCTTGCGGCGAAAGCGGCATGGGCCGGATGCTGGAGCCGGCGGAAATACTCGACGAAGTGCTGGCCTTCTTCACGCCCAAGCGGCTGGCGGGCAGGAAGGTTCTGCTGACGGCGGGGCCGACCTTCGAGGCCATCGACCCGGTGCGCGGCATCACCAATCTTTCTTCCGGGCGCATGGGCTATGCGCTGGCCCGCGCGGCGCGCCACGCGGGCGCCGGGGTGACGCTGGTGTCCGGCCCGGTGGCCCTGGCCGCGCCGGCCGGGGTCGAGCGCGTCGATGTGCGCAGCGCGCTGGACATGCGCCGGGAGGTGATGGCGCGGGCCGCCGGCAGCGACATTTTCATCGCCGTCGCGGCGGTAGCCGACTATCGGCCGGCCAGCGCGGCCGAGCGGAAGCTGAAAAAGGATGGCGGCGGCCTGTCGTCGATCGAACTGGTCGAGAATCCCGACATTCTCGCCGAGGTGGCCGCCCTGGAAAACGGCCCGTTCTGCGTCGGCTTCGCCGCCGAGAGCCACGATCTGGAAACCCACGCCCAGGCCAAGCGGCGGAAGAAAAATGTGCCGCTGCTGGTCGGCAATCTGATCCAGGACGGTTTCGGCGGCGACGACAACCGCCTGATCCTGGTCGACGAAGGCGGCGTGCATCCGCTGGCGCCGGCGAGCAAGGCGGCGCTGGCGCGGCAGTTGATCGAACACATCGTCCATCTGACAGGAGCCTCGTGATGCACCGCATCGATCTCAAGATTCTCGACGAACGGCTGCGCGAATCGCCGCCGCATTACGCCACGCCCGGCGCGGCGGGCCTCGACCTGCGCGCCTGCCTCGACGCGCCGCTGCATCTCGCGCCGGGGCAGACGGTGCTGGTGCCGACCGGCATGGCCATCCACCTGGCCGACCCCGGCCTGGCGGCGATGATCCTGCCGCGCTCCGGCCTGGGCCACAAGCACGGCATCGTGCTCGGCAATCTGGTCGGCCTGATCGACTCGGATTACCAGGGCGAGCTGATGGTGTCGATGTGGAACCGCAGCCAGCAGTCGTTCACGCTCAATCCGCTCGACCGCATCGCGCAACTGGTCGTCGTGCCGGTGCTGCAAGTCGCCTTCGACGTGGTCGACGAATTCACCGACAGCGAACGCGGCGAGGGCGGCTTCGGCAGCACCGGCAAGTCCTGAGCGATTTCTGCACGGCGGTTGCAATAAATCAGCACTCTCAGCACGCGGCGCAAAGCGAAATTGACGGCATAATACCGTCCGGTCGAGCGGGCGAGGCGCGGAGGGGCATTCCGGTTTCGCGCGCTCATCATCAACAACGCGCCCTGCCGCAGGGCGGGCGCGGCGGTTTAGGAAACCCCGGCAGGGGTTTGTTGGAGGAATTCATGTCACTCATCATCGGAGTACCCCGCGAGACGTTTGCGGAGGAGAAGCGCGTGGCGACGGTGCCGGATGTGGTTGCCAAGCTCGTCAAGCTGGGTTTTCGGGTCGCGGTGGAAAGCGGCGCGGGGGCGGCGGCCAATTTCAGCGACGAGGCCTACCAGGCCGCCGGCGCGGACATCGCTTTGAGCGCCGAGGATTTGTTCCAGCGCAGCGACATCGTCTTCAAGGTGCGCCCGCCGACCCTGGCCGAAGTCGGCCTGTTGAAGGAAGGCGCGACCCTGATCG
>Ga0209628_10002237_pt1 | contig 13006 bp, 11 predicted proteins | sample TergutCu122P4_FD_187285 | JGI IMG/M metagenome (GOLD analysis project Ga0209628, IMG submission 187285) | Cubitermes ugandensis P4 segment gut microbial communities from Kakamega Forest, Kenya - Cu122 P4 (SPAdes) (version 2) | ecosystem: Host-associated > Arthropoda: Insects > Digestive system...
AATGAAGACTTAACGGAGGCAGTTATGAAGAAAATAGCGTTAGTTTTGGCGGTAGCGACGGGATTAGCATTCAGCGGAAATTCTTTTGCGGCGGTTGTAAAAACATATGCAGTTCCTGCTCAAAAAATTGTTGTTGTCCAACAGCCGGTCAGAACAGTCGTAGTGCAGCAGCCTGTCAAAGTTGTTAAACAATATCCGCAGTATCAATATCAACATGCCCGCGTATATCATCCGGCGCCGAAGGTTGTTTATGTTCAGCCAGCGCAGCCAAGAACCGTGAACACGGCAGCAGCAGTCATTACTACCGTTATAGGAGTGGGAATGCTGGTTGCCGCGCTTGCGAATTAAGTAATATAATCAGTAAATAGAAAAAGACAGGCGAAAAAGAGTAGCCTGTCTTTTTTTATTCCTTGAACAACCTCACACAAAAAGAGCTTCTTTGTATGTGGCAAGCCGACCTCACGCTGCTGCGTGCCCGAGGCTTATTGCATGCAAAGAATTTCCGCTAGAGCCCGGCGATGCGTTCTATCACATACATAACTGCTACGCCGACAAAAAGCATATACGGCGCAAGCCTGTTTTTGCTTTGATGTGTTTCAGGTATAAGGTCGGAAGCGGCGAGAAAAATAAATGTTCCTGCTGTTGCGCCAAGCAGCGCGCCGATTGTATTTTCGAAAATATTTTTAAACAATAAAAATCCGAGTATTGTTCCGATAGGAGTCCAAATGGCCGTTAATAGAGAAAATCCTAAAACTCTTTTTTTAGAATTTCCGCAGTGGGTTAAAATTCCTGAAACTGTTATTCCGTCGGGAATTTTATGAAGAACTACGGCAAGAGTGGTAAGAATGCCGATACTGCTGTTTACGCCAAACCCTACGGCAATCATTAAACCGTCTATAAGAGAATGCAGGGATAAGCCGACAAGCGCCGGCGTTCCTATCGTTTTATGCGTTTTGCAATGGTCGTCATGGCAGGGATGAAACATAATGACAAACTGCAAAAAAAACATAATTAAAAAACCTAAAAGAACATAAAATGCCGCATTGTGAACCATTTCAAAACTTTCCGGAACTAAATGCGTAAAAGCTATCGTAAGCATTACGCCGGCGGAAAAACTTATAATCATGAGCGAATTTTTATTCGCCCATTTATGAAATTTTAAAACAAGCGCAGCGCCAAGCATTGCAGCTGCGGCGGCGACAAAAGAATAAGCGGTGCCAAGTAAGAAGCTTGAGTTTTCCATTTTGATTATCTCGTTCCGGGAAGTCTATAACTGTTTTTTTCTGTAAACTTTATAATATTGCCCATCATCTCAACCGCTTTGTCCGGGTAAGCGCCTACCGCGGTTTCGGCGGATAACATAACAAAATTACTTCCGTCGATTATCGCGTTTGCCACATCGGAAACCTCTGCTCTTGTAGGTATCGGGTTTTCAACCATACTTTCAAGCATTTGCGTTGCCGTGATAACAAATTTTCTGCGAGAGTTGCACTTTTTTATTATGTATTTCTGGACAACGGGGACCGTCCAAATAGGTATTGAAATGCCAAGGTCGCCTCTTGCCACCATTATGCCGTCGCAAAAATCTAAAATGTGCGCCAGATTGTTAATCCCGGAGCGGTCTTCTATTTTTGCTACCAGTTTGCAAGTTTTATTTTTAAGAGAATTAAGCACGTGTATAAGCGGCTTCATATTGTCGGCGCTGCGCACAAAAGAATTTGCCACGTAATCGACATTGTGTTTTAGCGCGAAAAGCATGTCCTGATAATCTTTTTCTTCCATCGGCGGAAATTTTAAGTTTGCCTGCGGAATGTTTATGCCCTTATGGCTTTTAAGCGAATAATCCATTTGGACTTCGGTTATAACCTCGTCTTTTTTTGACGATAAAACTATAAGCTTTAAATTACCGTCATCGATAAAAATTTCGAGACCTTTTTTTATGTCGGCAAGCGACCCGCTGTAATCTATATTGATTTTTTTATGGTCGCCGATGATATTTTTATTTACAAGGATAAGTTTTTGGCCTTTTTTAAGCGCGACTTTATCATTTTTAACTTTGCCTACTCTGATTCTGGGGCCTTCTAAATCGGCAAGGATTTTAATGTTTTTTCTGTATTTTTTGTTAAGCGTTCTTACCAAAGCGAAATCTTTTTCGTAGTCTTCATAAGTTCCATGCGAAAAGTTTAAGCGCACTACGGTCATGCCGGAGTCGGCCATTTTCTTTAATACCGGCAAAGAACGGGTCGCCGGTCCCAATGTGCAGATAATACCTGTTTTAGACACTTTACAACTCCTAAGAATGCGGAATTTGAAAATTGAAAAGTGGAATTTACGTATTTCGGCTGCGCTGAAACCAATTATAAGTTTTCGCTCAGCGAAAACACAATTATTTCACTTTCCACACTTCACTTTAAACATTGCTGTTATTTTACTTTCGGCAAATGTTTTAACGCTTCGCAAACCATTTCCGACGGATATTCATAATCTTCCATTTTGCCTGAAAGATAGTTGTCGTAAGCGGACAAGTCAAAATGTCCGTGGCCCGACAAATTAAACAATATAGTTTTTGATTTTCCTTCTTCTTTTGCTTTAAGCGCTTCGTTTATCGCAACTTTTATGGCGTGCGCGCTTTCGGGAGCGGGCAAGATGCCTTCAGTTCTGGCAAAAGTTACCGCCGCTTCAAAAACTTCGCGCTGTTTTACGGTTACGGGGTCAACCATTTTATGTTTTACAAGCGCCGACACTAAAGGCGACGCGCCGTGATATCTTAGGCCTCCCGCGTGGATGCCTCCCGGCATAAATGTATGGCCGAGCGTATACATTTTTAAAGCCGGCGTAAAACCGGAATTGTCGCCGTAATCGTATGCTAAAACGCCTTTTGAGAGTTTCGGGCAAGCTGACGGTTCAACCGCTATGGCTTTTAAGTTTTTGGCTTTTCCTGTTAATTTATCATGTAAAAACGGAAAAGCGGTGCCGGAAAAATTTGACCCGCCGCCAAGGCAGGCTATAACTATATCCGGATAATCGCCTGCAATTTCAAGCTGTTTTTTAGCTTCGAGCCCGATAACTGTTTGGTGCATCGCGACATGGTTCAAAACGCTTCCCAAAGAGTATTTCGCATTTTTATGAGTAATAACATCTTCAATCGCTTCAGATATCGCTATGCCAAGCGAACCTTCGTTATTCGGATCTTCTGCCAAAATTTTTCTGCCCACTTCGGTTTGGTTTGAAGGGCTTGCAATAACCTGTGCTCCGTAAACCTGCATAAGAGATTTTCTGTAAGGTTTTTGCTGGTAAGAAACTTTAACCATATAAACTACGCATTCAAGGCCGAACATCTCGCATGCCATAGAAAGCGCCGAACCCCATTGGCCCGCGCCGGTTTCTGTGGCGATTCTTTTTACGCCGGCCTTCTTATTATAGTATGCCTGTGCTACTGCCGAATTTGATTTATGGCTTCCGGAAGGACTAACTCCTTCATTTTTGAAGTAGATTTTTGCGGGAGTATCTAAAAATTTTTCAAGTCCTGTGGCGCGCACTAAAGGAGACGGTCTCCAGATTTTATAAATTTCCCTCACTTCTTCAGGAATGTCTACAAATCTATCAGTGCTCATTTCCTGCTTTATTATTTCATCCGGAAAAATAGCTTTAAAATCGTCGGGAGTAGCCGGTCTGTTTTCGCGCGCGTTGTATGGCGGCTCAAGCGGTTCGGGCAAATCGGCCTGTATGTTATACCATTGTTTGGGAATGTCTTTTTCGTCTAAAATAATCTTTTTTAAAGCCATAAACTCTCCAATGTTGCCATTCCCGCCTACGAGCTAGCTGCGCTACTGCCTTCGGTAGAGCGGAATCCATGTTAAATAAGAATGGATTGTCGGGTCAAGTCCGACAATGACAGAGTAGTAAAAACAGTCTTTTCAATTTAGTAGTATATATAAATCGCTTCAGAAAAGTCAACCTAATAAGTAAATTAAAAAAGTTATTGTAAATAGAATTATTTTACAGGTTATTGACATTTTTTGAATATTTTATTATAAAATATGAAAAGTAGCTGAAAAATCTGATAATAATTTAAAACAAAAGCAACAAAAAGTTGCGGAGGAAGAATATGAAAAAACCTGATGTAGTAAAACAAGTTGCTGATGCGTCGGGCTTAACTCAGGGCGATTCAAACAAAGCTATTAAAGCTTTGGTAAAAGTTATTCAGGATAATTTGAAAAACGGAGAAGTAGTATCTCTCTCCGGCTTGGGCTCTTTTCGAGCTAAAGCCCGCAAAGCTAGACAGGGCAGAAACCCCAAGACCGGCGAAGTGATTCCTGTTCCGCCCGGGAAAAAGGTTTCGTTCAAGCCCACCACGACCCTCAGGAAAATTATTCAATAAAAAAGGACTGAAGAATAGACGCATAGATGCGCGGACGCGTAGTAAAAGCGTTTTTGCCATGCATCTATGCATAAAATCTTCTATGCATCAAAATATGATAGATATAGAACCTTCTAAAAAATTAGAAAAGTTACCGCCATATCTTTTTACTAAAATCAACCAATACAAAGCCGAAGCTTACGCTAAAAATCTGGATGTTATAGATTTAGGTATGGGAAACCCGGATATGCCGACGCCAAGCCATATAGTTGACAGGCTTTGCGATACGGTTAAGCATCACCACAACACCCATAGATATCCGCAGGCAAAAGGAATTCCGAAATTCAGAAAAGCGGTTGCTGAGTGGATGGCCAGAAGATTCGGTGTTCAGCTTAATCCGGAAAACGAAGTGCTTTCACTTATCGGTTCAAAAGAAGGTATAGCACATTTGTGTATGGCGTATTTAAATCCAGGCGATTATGTTTTGGTTTGCGATCCGGCATACCCCGTGCATTTTAACGGCGTGGTTTTAGCGGGCGCAAAAATTCATTCTATGCCGCTCTTAGAAAAAAATAAGTTTCTGCCTGATTTTACAAAAATACCTGAAAAGACAGCGCAGAAGGCAAAAATAATGTTTTTAAATTATCCAAACAATCCTACGGCCGCGGTTGTCGAAGATAATAATTTTTGGAAAGAAGCCATAAAATTTTGCAAGAAATACAATATATTATTGGTTTCTGACAACGCTTACTCGGAACTTACTTTCGGCGATTATTGCGCGCCTTCAATTTTTGAGTTTCCCGGGGCAAAAGATGTAGCGTTGGAATTTCATTCATTTTCCAAGACATTTAATATGGCCGGCTGGAGACTTGGCTGGGTTTGCGGCGATAAAAAGCTGCTTTATCCGCTTGAAAAATTTAAATCGTTTTTAGATTACGGCTCTCCGATGTTTATGCAGCTGGCAGGAGTTGCGGCTCTTAACGGTCCGCAGGAGTGTATCCGCGAGCAAAGCGCGATTTACGAAAGAAGAATGAAAAAAATGGTGCACGGCTTACAAAAAATCGGCTGGAATGTTCAGGAAACAAAAGGCACAATGTATATTTGGGCGGGTTTGCCTGATTGCTTAAAGAAAGAAGGTTCTTTGAGTGTGGCGGAGAGACTCGTAAAAGAAACCGGAGTCGCGGTTTCGCCGGGGGTAGGTTTTGGCAAACACGGCGAAGGTTATATGAGAATGTCTCTTGTCACTCACGACAAACGTTTTCACGACGCGCTGCTTAGGATAAGCAAGTTCACAAAGGAAGCGGCAAAGTGTAAATAGGATTAAATATGAAAATTGAAAAGAAGTTTATAAATGTAGGACTTATAGGTTACGGTACTGTCGGCAAGGGCGTTGTGCGCATTTTGGAAACAAATAAAAAAATCGCGCTGCGCAAAGTCGGCGTTCCGATAAAAATTAAAGCTATCTGCGATTTGATGCCGATAGACAGAAAAGAGTTATACGTTAAAAATTTCAGGGATATTATAAATGACCCGGAAATAGATTTGGTCGTTGAGCTTATCGGCGGATACGAGCCTGCCCGCACAATAATTATAGAGTCTCTTAAAGCCGGGAAAAATGTCGTTACGGCAAATAAAGCGGTGTTAGCAAAATACTGGGACCAAATTTGGACAACGGCGCAAGAGTGCCAAAAATCTATTTATTATGAAGCCTCTGTCGGCGGAGTTATTCCGGTTGTGCAGGGTTTAAGCGAAGGTTTGGCCGGCGAAGAAATTTTAAACATTAAAGGAATTTTAAACGGCACTACAAATTTTATACTCAGCGAAATGACAAACCGCGGCGTGTCTTACGACGAAGCTTTAAAGAGCGCGCAGAAAGCGGGTTTTGCCGAAGCCGATCCGTCTTTCGACGTCAACGGCGTTGATACAGCAAACAAGCTTGCCATACTTGCTTCGCTTGCTTGGGGCGGCTGGATAAAAGTAAAAGATATAGCTGTTAAAGGCATAGCTGATTTAGATATTTCCGATGTTATCATAACGCAGGAATTCGGCTACGATATAAAACTTATAGGCTCTGCGGCTAAAACAAAAAACGGCATAGATTTGTCGGTTGAGCCTTGCCTTGTTAAACACGGCCGCGCTTTTGCGACTGTCTCTAACGAATATAATGCGGTTGAAATTACAGGCAAAGATTCCGGCGATGTTTTGTTTTACGGCAAAGGCGCGGGACAAGGTCCTGCCGCAAGCGCGGTGGTTTCAGATATTATAAATATGTCGGAATTTATAGTAACTAACACGGCGGGCATTGTGCCTGATGTCGTTTATGATAAAAAGACAAGAATTAAAGTTTTGCCTTCGGGAAAAAGCAGAGCCGCGTATTATCTAAGGCTTTCAGTAATAGATAAACCCGGCGTTTTATCGCGAATTTCCGGCATTTTAGGCAAAAACAAGGTTTCTATCGCGAGCCTTGCGCAGCCCGATATTTCTGATTCCGACAGCGTTCAGATAATTATTATTACCCATGAGACAACAAGAGAAAACTTAAACAAAGCGCTGAAAGAAATAAACGCTGTAAAATCAATAGTAAAAGCGAAAACTGTAAAAATTAAAATAGAGTTGTGATAAAGGTTTAATCCCAAAGGGCGGCGGGTGAAAACCTTCCGCCCTTTTTTTACAACATCAGAGTGAAATTTGAAGAGTGAAAAGTGAAGTTGTTGAGTTTTCGCTTCTCGAAAACGTATAATATGTTTCGGCAGAGCCGAAACTCAATAATTCCACTTCTCACTTTACACTTTATTTTTTAGGGAGTTTTAAAACATGAAACAAATATTAATTTTTGACACTACTTTAAGAGACGGTTCGCAGGGAGCCGGAATATCTTTTACAGTGGAAGATAAGCTTAAAATAGCAAAGGCTTTAAATACTTTCGGTGTCGCTTATATTGAAGGCGGTTGGCCGGGCTCAAATCCTAAAGACGAAGCGTTTTTTGCGCAGGCCAAAAAGCTAAAACTTTCGGCAAAGCTTACTGCTTTCGGTTCTACGCGACGCAAAGGAATTAAAGCCAGCGAAGACTCCAGCCTAAAAGCGATAGTCGCTTCCGGCGCGGCTGCTGCTTGCATTTTCGGCAAAGCGTGGGATTTGCATGTTAAAGAAGCGCTTAAAACCACAAACGAAGAAAACTTAAAAATGGTTTCCGACAGCGTTTCGTATTTAAAGTCAAAAAAACTTGAAGTAATTTTTGACGCGGAACATTATTTTGACGGATATAAAGCCAATCCTAAATACGCTTTGGAAGTAGTCAAAACCGCGCTTAATGACGGCGCTGATATTGTTTGTCTTTGCGAAACAAACGGCGGCGCTTTGCCGAGCGAAATAGCTCAAATTGTTTCTGCAACGGTTAAAGCGTTTCCGAAGGCGAAATTCGGCATACATACGCACAACGATTCGGGCTGCGCAGTTGCAAATTCTATAGTCGCGGTTGAAAACGGAGCGGTTATGGTGCAGGGCACTATAAACGGACTTGGCGAAAGATGCGGCAACGCCAATCTCTGCTCAATCATACCGGCGCTGCAGATAAAAAAAGGTTATAAATGCGTTCCGGCTAAAAGTCTTGCCAAGCTCACTGAGCTTTCGCGCTACGTTGACGAAATAGCAAACCTTGTTCCAAATGACGCTAAACCTTATGTCGGCAGAAACGCGTTTGCGCATAAAGCCGGTATTCATGTTTCGGCTATAGAAAGAGATTCGAGAACTTACGAGCATATAAACCCGGCTCTTGTCGGAAATGAAAGAAGAGTTTTGGTTAGCGATATGTCCGGCAAAAGCAACGTAATATCAAAAGCCGGAGAGATGGCGCTTGGCATTTGCGGCGACAGCGAAAAAGTTAAAAAAGTTATCGCCACTTTAAAAGAAAAAGAAAATGAAGGCTATCAGTATGAAAACGCCGACGGTTCTTTCTTTTTGCTTACCAAAAAAGCGCTTGAAGTTTTCAAACCGTTTTTTACTTTGGAAAGCTACAGGGTAGCGGTTGAAAAAGATTCGTGCGGATGCATAGTTTCCGAAGCTACGGTAAAGCTTGATATAAACGGCAAAAAAGAACATACGGTTGCCGAAGGCGACGGGCCAATCAACGCTTTGGACAACTGTTTAAGAAAAGCGCTTATAAAATATTATCCTAAAGTAAAAGAGATATCGCTTGCAGATTTTAAAGTAAGGGTCATAAACTCCGACGCCAGCACGGCCGCAAAAGTGCGCGTGCTTGCGGAATCTAAAGATGCGACAAAAACTTGGGGAACGATAGGCGTTGACGCTAACATCATAGATGCTTCGTGGCAGGCGCTTTCAGACTCGGTAGAATATAAGCTTTTAAAGGAGAAAGTTAAAAGTTGAAAAGTTGAAAGTGTAATTATTGAGTTTCGGCTCTGCCGAAACTTATAATCAGTTTTCGCTTAGCGAAAACACATAAATTAAACTTTAAACTTTGTTGCATGAATATAGAGGAAAAATTCTCAAAATTGCAGAAAGCTTACAAAGAAATGTCTAAATCTATGGGAAACCCAAAACATATTTTCGGGCTTTCCGGCGGTATTGACTCGGCTTTAAATATGACTGTCTGCTGCTTAACGCTCGGCAAAAAAAATGTTTTGGCTTACGCTTTGCCGTCGGTTTATAACGGCGCCAAAACAAAGCAGGCCGCTAAAAAAGTCTGCGCTAATTTAGGCGTTAAGTTAAACACAATAGCTATAGACAATATTTTAAAGGCGTACAAAAAAGCTTTGGGCAAAGTTAAGCAGATAACAGAAGAAAATTTGCAGGCCCGCGTGCGTTCCACAATCCTTATGGCGCAGACTTCCGAGCATAATGGAATTTTGATAAACAACACAAACAAAGTTGAACTCGCGCTCGGTTATGGCACGCTTTACGGCGATCTTGCCGGCGCGTGGTGCCCGATAGGCGATTTGACTAAAGTTGAAATTTGGGGAATGGCGCGCTTTATCAATAAAAAGTTTGGCAAGCTAATACCTGAGGAATTAATACCAGATGAAAGCTTTAAGTTTAGCAAAGATAAAATTATCCCTTCGGCAGAATTGAAAAACAACCAAGTTGACCCGATGGTTTGGGGTTTTGACGATTGGCTGGTAAATCAAGAATCTCCGGAAAAAGTTTTGCAAGGTTATATCAACGCAAAAAAATCAAAAGGTAAGAACTGGGATTTTTTTGTTAAATACGGTTTTAACGACGCCAAAAAGTTTATTAAGCATGTAGAATGGTTTTTTAATACGGCAAACAAAAATCAGTTTAAACGCCTTCAGGCTCCGCCGGTTTTGGTAATGTCCAAAACCCCGCTCGGCAAAGAGGATAAAGAAAATTATAAGTTGACTAAAAAATATAAAGAGCTTAAAAGACAACTAATATAGCGTGTGTCATTCCGGCGAAAGCCGGAATCCAAGTTGAAAAATGAGTAAACAATATTATGTATATATTATTACAAATAAGCCAAGGGGAACATTGTACATAGGTGTAACGAGTGATATAGTTAAAAGAATGTATGAACATAAAAATAAGCTGGTAGATGGGTTCTCAAAAAAATATTCTCTTAACAAGTTAGTTTATAGTGAATCTTGTACAGATGCTAATGCCGCTATAAAAAGAGAAAAGATGCTAAAAGAATGGAAGCGTGTTTGGAAAATTGAGTTAATAGAACAAATAAATCCTAACTGGTTAGATTTGTCTTAAAATGGATTCCGACTTTCGTCGGAATGACAAAAGTTCGGTAGAAAAGGTAAAAATGTTAGACACAATAATCTACATCGGCAGGTTTCAGCCGCCAACGCAGGCGCACTTGGAAATTATTAAAAAAGCCCAAAAGCTTGCAAAAAAAGTTATTGTCATTGTCGGCTCTGCGGGCATTGCCAGAAGCGCCCGCGACCCATGGACAGCCGAAGAAAGAATTTCCTGTTTGAAATCTGTTAAAGAAATAGATCAGTCAAGGCTTATAACTGTCGCGCTTTCAGACAGTAATTACGATTTTCCTTGGTGGCTTGGGGAAATTAAAAAAATAGTTTTACGAAATTATTCTGCAGGCAGCAAAATCGGGATAATCGGACACAGAAAAGACGCGACAGGCTACTATTTAAACTATTTTAAAAAACTTGAGTTCATAACCGTTGACAGTCTGCACAAAGGGCTTTCCGCTACGACTGTCAGAGAAAAACTGTTTTTAAAAAATAAAATCGAAGGCGCGAATAAAGACGTCAAACTTTGGCTTGCAATTTGGCTGAAAGCAAACCCTGAAATTTTTAAAAACTTAAAAGAAGAATTTGAGTACATAAAAGAATATAAAAAAAGCTGGCAAAACGCGCCATATCCGCCGGTATTTGTTACAGCTGACGCTTTGGTTTTGTGCAAAAAACATGTTTTAGTTGTGGAAAGAGGAAATCATCCCGGCAAAGGTTTGTTTGCGTTGCCCGGCGGGTTTTTAGAACAAACGGAAACGCTTAAAGCCTGCGCCATGCGCGAGCTTAAAGAAGAAGCCGGCCTGGCTCTTAGCGAAAAAGATTTTACAGCGGCGCAGATTTTTGACGAGCCTTTCAGGGATGCCCGCGGAAGAACGGTAACAAGCGTAAACTTATTTAAATTAAAACAGAAAGAGCTGCCGGAGATTAAAGCCGGCGACGACGCCTGTAAAGCTTTCTGGATGCCAGTAAAAGAAATAGACGGTTTAAAAAACAAATTTTTTTCAGACCACTATAAAATTATAAAAAAGATGATAAAAGAAAGTTAAAATTTTAATTACACTTTACACTTTCAACTTTAAACTTTGTTGTTAAAAAGGAGTTTTAAAATGCGAAGCGATCAAATTAAAAAAGGAGCGGTCAGGGCTCCAAACAGATGTTTAATGTATTCGACCGGCATATCGCCGAGAGATTTAGGAAAACCTTTTATCGGCATAGCGTCTTCTTTTTCAGACCTTGTTCCGGGACACGTTTCAATGCGCGATTTGGAAAGATATATTGAAAGAGGCATAGCTGCCGGCGGCGGAGTGCCGTTTATTTTTGGCGCGCCCGCGGTTTGCGACGGAATAGCCATGGGCCACAGCGGCATGCATTATTCTTTAGGTTCGCGCGAAATTATCGCCGACCTTGTTGAAACCGTAGCTAACGCCCACATGCTTGACGGTTTGGTGCTTCTTACCAACTGCGATAAAATTACTCCAGGCATGCTTATGGCTGCCGCAAGACTCAATATTCCGGCGATAGTTGTAACCGCCGGCCCGATGCTTTCGGGGATGTATGATAAAAAGCGCCGATCAATGGTGCGCGACACTTTTGAAGCTGTCGGACAGTTTCAAGCCGGAAAAATTACCGAGCGGCAGCTTTCAGAACTTGAAATGGCGGCCTGCCCCGGAGCTGGTTCTTGCCAGGGAATGTACACCGCAAACACAATGGCGTGCCTGACGGAAACTATGGGTATGTCGCTTACCGGATGCGCCACGGCTTTGGCTGTCAGCGCAAAAAAGAAACGCATCGCTTACGAGTCCGGCATAAAAATTTGCGAGCTTGTTGAAAAAAATATAAAGCCGCGCGATATTATGACTCTTGACGCTTTTAAAAATGCGATAACGATGGATATGGCTTTGGGCGGTTCTACAAATACGGTTTTGCATTTGCCGGCAATAGCAAACGAAGCCGGAATAAAACTTCCGCTTCCGCTTTTTGACGAAATTTCTAAAAAAACGCCGCAGGTGTGTATGTTGGAACCGGCCGGCGACCACTATATGGAAGATTTGGATAATGCCGGCGGCATTCCGGCTGTGCTTAACGCGATGAAAGACAGAATTGTTTCTTCAAAAACAGTTAATGAAGTCAATATTAAAAAAATAGCCGAAGAAGGCGTTATACTTGATGAAGACGTTATAAGAGCAAAAAACCCGTACAAACCCGAAGGCGGCATTGCCATACTTTTCGGAAATATCGCTCCCAACGGTTCAGTTGTAAAGCAGGCCGCAGTCAGCGAAAAGATGAAAGTATTTTCCGGCAAAGCGAGAGTTTTCAATTCCGAAGATGACGCGATGAAAGCTATTTTGGATAAAAAAATAGTGCCCGGCGATATAGTTGTTATAAGATACGAAGGACCCGCGGGCGGTCCGGGAATGAGAGAAATGCTCAGCCCGACATCAGCTCTTACCGGCATGGGTCTTACCGACAGCGTAGCATTGCTTACTGACGGCAGATTTTCCGGCGGCACAAGAGGACCGTGCATCGGACACATTTCTCCGGAAGCGGCGCTTGACGGAGCAATAGCTGCGATAAACGAAGGCGATATCATAGAAATTAATATCCCAAAAAGAACACTTAACGTTAAATTAACCGATGAAGAAATAACTGCGCGGCTTGCTAAAGTTGTAAAGCCTGAGCCCAAAATTAAAACCGGTTATATGGCGCGCTATGCTAAGCTAGTCCAAAGCGCGGACACCGGTGCAGTTTTAGAATAGGATGCATGGACGCATGGATGCATAGAGGCATAGCAAAAAATAAAAGTCGTTACCATGCATCTATGCGTCTACGCATCTATGCCTCATTCGTTAAAAATTTGGTATAATACACGAACGCAAAACCAAAAAAGGAGGTCAACGTTATTATGTCTCAA
>Ga0209628_10002238_pt1 | contig 13005 bp, 5 predicted proteins | sample TergutCu122P4_FD_187285 | JGI IMG/M metagenome (GOLD analysis project Ga0209628, IMG submission 187285) | Cubitermes ugandensis P4 segment gut microbial communities from Kakamega Forest, Kenya - Cu122 P4 (SPAdes) (version 2) | ecosystem: Host-associated > Arthropoda: Insects > Digestive system >...
GGCTTCCAGCCTGCGCGAAGGTTGCGGAATGGAGTCTCCGCTCTGCGCAGGTAGGATGCCTACGAACTCACTGGCAGGCTGGAAGCCTGCGTTCCCAGGGACTTTGCAATCCTCCTGTCCACCGGGGGCACCGCTCCGTGCGCGGCTCTGATGGGGTGTGGTTCTTTTTGCGTCTTTGTGGCTTTGTTGAGAGAAATATTTCCAAGAATTTTCCAAAAAAAGCCGATAAGAGATGTGAGGGATTGCGCCAAATCGGCTGATATTATTCGGGAAAGGATGCCCTAAAAAAGCCTTTTTTTCCCGTCGGTTATGCTCAAACGAATCATTGGTCTGCTCCTTGTCGGCTTGCTCCTTTTTCTGGCGGTTAGCTTGGGGAGTTTTTCGCCGGATGAAGGGCCTCATGCCTTACAGTTTCCGCAAACGGAACACTCTCACAATCTCTGTGGAGCGTACGGGGCGGCTTGTGCCTCGTTTCTGTTTTCCAGCGTCGGGTTTGCCGCTTATGCCCTTTTGATCCCGCTGCTGGTGGGGACCGTTGCGTTTTGGCTCAACCGCTCGTTCGACCAGATTCCACTCCGAATATTGGGGTTTGGCCTGATTCTTTGTGCCATTTCAACCTATTGTGCGTTGGTCCTCAGCGAAGAACGTTCCTCGCTGGTCATCGGTCCCGGCGGGTATCTCGGAGCGTCCCTCAAACACGGTCTCAGCCAACACTTCGCGGCGACCGGGTGCTACATTTTCCTCACGTCGCTCCTCATTGCCGGGCTGATCCTCACTTGCGAGTACACCATCATCCGGGTTTTTCTCTGGATGTTCGGAATAAAACCGATCGGGCACGTCCTGGTCGAAAAACTCAAGCAATCGCCGCCGGTGCAAGCCCAAACGGCGTCTATCCCGCAAGAAACGGCGAACGAAGCAACGTCTGCTCCCGAACAGCCGCAAAAGCTGCAAAAAGCGGAAAGGCCGCAGAATCCCAATCCGTTTATCCAGTACCGGGCTAAAGAAAAATTCGTCCCCACCGAACTTGCAACGTCAACACTGCAGCCCGGTTGGACCGCTGCCGAGAATATCGAAGAGGGGGAATGGGAAGAAGAGAGGGAAGCGGAGGAGGACGAAACCGAAAGCAACGTCTATGACATTGCCGAAGAGTATGAAGAGGAGTACGAGGAGGAAGAGTACGAGGAGGAAGAATCCCAAGACTATGACGTAGAGGAAGGAGAGGAAACAGTTGCCGAAGGGGAAGAACAGGAATACGAGGAGTACGAGGAATACGAATACGCGCTTCCCGGGATGGAATTCCTGACTCCTACGGAGCCGTTCAACTACGAAGTGTACGAAAGCACCCTGAAAAAGCAGGCCGCACTGCTGGAAAAATCGTTTCAGGATTTCGGCTTCAACATTCGGGTCGTCGAGATTCAGACCGGCCCGGTGATTTCGCAGTTTGAAATCCAACTGGAACGGGGCTTGCGGCTCAACAAAATCCAAAACCTGACCGAAGACCTTGCGGTTGCCCTAAAGGTTTCAACGGTTCGGATCGTCGCTCCGATTCCCGGAAAAAACACGGTCGGCGTCGAAATTCCGAACGAAAACCGCCAGATTGTGCGGTTACGCGAAGTGATCGAGGAAACGACGGAAACCGCCAAAAACATGCAGGTTCCGATCTTTCTTGGCAAAGACGTTTCCGGTACGTCGATGGTCGTTGACCTGTCGAGAATGCCGCACCTGCTCATTGCCGGACGGACCGGGACCGGGAAAAGCGTCTGCCTCAACTCGATTATCGTGTCCATGCTGATGACCAGGACGCCGGAACAGGTGCGGATGATCCTCATCGACCCGAAAGTGGTGGAGATGAACTCGTACAAGTCGATCCCGCACCTGATGCACCCGGTTGTAACCGACATGCGGCGGGCAGAGGCGATTCTTGGCTGGGCGGTCGAAAAAATGGAAGAACGCTACCAGCTTCTCGGCAGGGCGGGGGTGAAGCAACTGAGCGAATATAACAATCTTACGGAAGAGGAGTTGTACCACCGGATGAAGCCGGAATCGCTGGAAGAATGGGACACTTTGCCGCATTCGATGCCTTACATGGTGATTATCGTGGACGAGTTGAACGACCTGATGATGAGCACCAAGGAAGCGGAAACGCATATCATTCGCCTTGCCCAAAAAAGCCGGGCGGTCGGCATCCACCTGGTCCTTGCGACGCAAAAGCCAACGGTGGACGTCGTAACCGGATTAATCAAGTCCAACCTGCCGGCGAGAATCGCGTTCGGGGTCGCCAGCCGGGTCGATTCGCAGGTCATTCTGGACCGGATCGGTGCGGAAAAGCTGCTCGGTTACGGCGACATGCTTTTCCTGGAACCGGGAACGTCGCAGGTGATTCGCGGCCAGGGAACGTTCGTCAGCAACGAGGAGATTGAAGCGTTGGTTGCCGAAATCGGAACGGAAGAGCAGGACTTCGCCGAAGAGCTTCTCGAACTGAAAATCGAGGGGGACGACGAGTTGGAGGAAGAGGAGATTCCACGAGGCAAAGACGCCCTGTACGAAAAATGCGTCGAATTTCTCATTCGGGAAGGGCGCGGCAGCTTGTCGCTGTTGCAACGGCGGTTTAGCATCGGGTACAACCGTGCCGCCCGGATCATGGACCGGATGGCTGCCGAAGGGGTCGTCGGCCCCTATAACGGATCCCAGGCCCGGGAAGTCGTGATGACGCTCCACGATTGGCGTAAAGTCTACGAACAACGCAACGCCGGGATATAACATCTTATTCCCTCTTGCAAAACGGTACGTTTTGCTGTAAGGTGGTATAATCTCATTCTTAAAAAATCATGAATCCAATAGAACTCTCTCCAAGCGAGCGGACGTTGATCTTTCAGGCAACTGGTCGTCGGGTTGCCGCGATTGTATCGGGAACGCCGAGCGAAAAATTGCGTACCGAACTTGGTCCGGAACTCTCCGAGCGAAGCATTCTCGGTGCTTTCGTCAGTCTCAAACGAGGCGGCCAGTTGCGCTCCTGCATGGGTTGCCTTGCAGAGTCGTTTGCGTTGGCCGACGCCGTGGAGAACGCTGCGACCCGGGCTTCGAAAGACGATCCCCGCTTTCCGCCGATTACGCCGGACGAACTCCTCGAACTGGACATGGAAGTCTGGGTGCTCTGGGGCATGAAAAAATGTCTCGCGCCCGCCACGGAACGGTTTCACGAAATCGAAATCGGGAAACATGGTGTCGTGCTCGAACGGGGAATGAATCGCGGCCTGCTGCTTCCCGGCGTCGCGGTGGAACACGACATGGATGAACTCGCTTTTCTCGAAGCGTGTTGCCGTAAAGCGGGGCTTGCTCCCGACGCCTGGGCCGACGAATCGGTCACATTCTCCACGTTCGAAGGTCTGGCCATCGGCGGTCGCATGGACGAAGTGAAAATCCATAATCCGGAAACGCTGACCGCCATCGGGCGAAAAGGACCGCTTCAAATGATGATTCGGAAAAAGGACGGACCATCCCACGAAGACGTCCTCAAATTACGGTCGATTTGCCGCGAGAATTTTTTCCGCTGCTCCGATGGAATGACGCTTACGTACACCCGACCGGACATTTACGACGGAAACGTGTATGGAATCGCGATTTCCGTACAGTTTCCGGAACGACCGCTCATGGTCTGTTCGAAAGTCAGCACGAAAACGGAAATGCCGCTCCAGGCGTCGCTGACAGGTATGGTGGAGGTCTTGACGCAGCAAGTTGCAAGAATCGGGGCAACCAAACAGGAACGGTTGAACGCCCAATTCGATTTGACCGTGCTTTGGGACCCGGTGTTGCATGGAACACCGTTCGATTGCGATCTGTCGCAGGTCGACTCGTTTCGCCGCTCTCTCCTGATTGCCAACCCCGACGGGTGGGTGTTGCAATTCAATCCGGACGTTCCGATTGCCGGCGTTTTGGAGGACGCCATCGATTACCTCCGGATTTCCAACCGGAGTGAAGTGAGTGTTCTGACGTTCGAAACGATGTCAACGACGCAACATCTCCTGGCGTCAAGTGTTTCGAAACCGGTCCTCGGCGAAGCGAAACGTCCTCCGGCGGTTGCGGGAGCGTTTTATCCAAGTGACGCCACGCTGTTGAACGCCGAATTGGAACGGATGTTCGCTTCCGGTCCGATTACCGGAAAACGGGGGTTCGGCACGAACCGTCCGCAAAAGGAACGGCTTCACGGTCCGAATGTCCCACCGGGTCAGGATCCGTCCGGCGGTATTCGTTTCGGTAACAAAAAAGCGGCCCGGAATCCCGACCTGCCGCGACCGGAACTTTATTCGGCGGTCATGGTGCCACACGCCGGCTGGGTTTATTCCGGTCGGCTTGCGGCGCAAACACTGGCAAAAGCCATTTTCCCTTCGACCGCGATCATTTTTGCCCCGAAACACAAAGCGGGCGGACAGGATTGGGCCGTAGCACCGAATCGCAGTTGGCTCTTGCCTGGTCGGGAAGTCGCTTCGGATTACGCATTGGCCCAGGAAATTGCCGAGTCGGTTGATTTGATGCAACTGGATGCAACGGCACACGCTCAGGAACATGCGATTGAAGTGCTTTTACCGCTCGTCCATTACCTTTCGCCGGACACAAAGGTCGTCGGAATTTCGATGCACTCCTGCCCTTGGGATATGCTTCGGGAAGAAGCGGCCCAGTTTGCGGATTTGATGCGGCGGGTACCACAATTGCCGCTGTTCATCATTTCGACGGACATGAACCATTTTGCTTCGGAGGCGGCGACGCAGGAAGTCGACAAAATCGCCCTGGAAGCGGTCCAAACGCTTGATCCGCAGTACTTGCTGGAAACGGTTCTGGAAAACCGCATCTCGATGTGTGGTGTCACTCCAACGGCGTTCGTGATGGAAGTGCTTCGCAAACTCAATCTGCTTCACGAATGTATCCCGGTCGGATACACAACCAGTGCGGAAACATCCGGCGACACCTCCCGGGTCGTCGGTTACGCCGGGATGTTGTTCCGGTAAACACACGGTTACAATACTCAAACCGTAAACGAACGGGTACTCAAAACAGTCGAGGGCATCGGGCATAGGAAAAACAGTAATATTTTCCACCTTTTCCTCGTCGATGGAAGAGAGTCGAACAAGTCAAAATTCTAAATTCTATGCCCGATGCCCTTAAATTTCAACACTTTTTCCAGTTTCATTACCATTTCGTTTACACTTTGAGTTATCAAAGACAGGCCGATGAAAACAGTTTATTTCCCCTGGAACCACCCTGTCTTGCACAGCGCGGCGAAGTATCTGGTCGATACTTTTTTGCGTGACGGGCGGCTTGATATGCGTCATGTTTTGCTGGCGTTGCCGGGTTCCAGAGCGGTGTCACGGTTGGAAGAATTGCTTCTGGAACAGGTCGAACAACGAGTCGAAGCGGGCGTTTGCAATCCGGCTTGGTATCCGCCGCAATTGTTGACCATCGGACGGCTTCCGGAGTTGCTTTATCCGCAAAAGCGACCGCTCGCCGACGACCTGACGCAGCAGTTCGCCTGGATCGCCGCGCTGGACGATATGCAAAAGAACGAGCCGGACGTGCTGTTTCACCTTTTTCAGCAACCGCCCGATTTGGAGGATATTTCCGCCCGGCTGACCCTGGCAAAAATGTTCGCGGCGGTGCATCGGGAACTCGCCGCCGATGTGCTTCAATTCGACGACGTTCGGAAAAAATGTGCCGAACGTGGTCAAACCGCCGAGTCGATCCGCTGGCAAACGCTTGCCCGACTTCAACAAAAGTACCTGGAGATTCTGAACGATCTGGAACTCTGGGATGTGCAAACGGCGAGAATCTTTGCGATCAAGTACGCCGAACCGGCAACGGACAAAACGATCATCCTCGTCGGCACCGTCGATCTGAACCAAGCCCAAAAGCGAATCCTCGATTTCGTGTCCGACAATGTGGTGTCGCTGGTGTTCGCCCCGGAATCGCACAGGAGTTTATTCGACCAATACGGTTGCCTGCTTTCAAAACAATGGAAAGACGTCCCGATCCCGATTGCCGACGAACAGATCGAAGTTGTGGACACTCCAAGCGACCAGGCGACGGCGGCGGCCCGGTGGATCGCGGAAAAAACGACTCTCGAAAATGTCGCCGAGGAGATTACGCTCGGTGTTCCCGACGAAAGCGTGATACCACTCGTCCGGCAACAGTTTTCCCAGGCAGGCGTTCGTACCCGTGCCGCCGCCGGTACCCCCTTTTCGCAAACGGCACCGTACAAGTTTCTGGAGCTTGTTGCCAATCTCGTCAAAACGCGGCGGTACAGCGGCTTTGCCGACCTTTTGCGGCATCCGGTGGTGGAATCCTTTTTGCCGGAGGGTTTTTCTGAAACTCTTCTCACCGAAGCGGACCGGTATCACTCGGAACATTTCCCGTCGGAACTGGACGATTGGCGTCATGATGTCAATCCAACTCTTCAGGAAGCGTGGATGCTGTTGAAAGCGGCCCTGGAACCGTTGCTGAAACTGGGCCGGTTGCCGTCAGACGTCTGGTGTGAACGACTTACGCCGGTTTTGGAACAATTTTTCAAGCAGCCTGTCCCGAAAATGGACGACCTGTTCGAAAGAATCGCCGTACTTCCCGGATTTTTGGTCCGAAAATTCGACGCCTCGGAATTTCTGGAGATGGTGTTGCGGGAACTGCAATCGGTCCGCGTTCCTCCGCTGGTGGACAAGGGAGCGATTGAAATTCTCGGTTGGCTCGACCTAGCGATGGATGACGCCCCGATTTTGGCGTTGACCTGTGTAAACGAGGGGATCATCCCCTCATCGCTCAACTCCGATCTTTTCCTGCCGGACGGGATGCGCAGTGCTTTGGGGATCGAGGACAACGACCGCCGCTTTGCCAGGGACGCTTACGCACTTTCCGTGATTCTGGAAGCGAAAAATAATCCGTCCGACGTGAAACTGATTTCCGGGCGTCGTGACACCGAAGGGAACCCGTTGCTTCCGAGCCGGCTTCTGTTTGCCGACGGTCCGGAAACCGTTGCCCGCCGGGTTCAACGTTTTTTCCAGGTCAAGGAACGGACGACGCCGGTCATTTTTCCCGGTACGTTTCGCGCCGACCGGGAAAAAGCGGCGTTTGGTCCACCGCCGGTCAAACGCCCACTCGATCCGGTCAAGTCGATGCGGGTTACGGAATTCCGGGATTATCTCGCTTGTCCGTACCGGTATTACCTGCGGCACCGGCTTGGGTTGGATGTGCTCCACGATCACGACGAAGAACTTGACGCCGCGAAGTTCGGAAACGTGCTCCATGAAGTGCTTCGTCGGTTTGGGCTAAGCGACATCCGCAATTCCACGGACCGGAACGCAATCGTTACGTTTTTAAGCGAAGAACTGGACAAAATCGCAACGGAAACCTACGGCGAAAAACCGCGAGCCGTCGTTGCGGTCCAAGTGGAGCAGCTTCGGTACCGCCTCAATGCTTTCGCCGACTGGCAGGCGGACTGGGCGTTACAAGGAAACCGGATTCGCCACACCGAGCTGAATCTGAACGAAAACAAAAAAGCTCATTCTTTCCTTGAGCTGGAAGAGGGGCGACGTATGGAATTGCGGGGCCGGATTGACCGGATTGACGTAAACCTCACAACCGGCCAGGGATGGATTTTCGACTACAAGAGTTCCGACGCTGCGAAAACGCCGAAGCAGGTTCATCTCAAAAATGGGGAATGGGTTGACTTGCAGCTTCCGCTTTATTGGCACGTCATTCAACAATCGCTGAAGCTCACACCGGAGATACGCAATTGGACGACCGGGTATATCGTCCTTCCGAAAGACGTGACGAAAACCGGACTGCTGGCCGCCGAATGGGAGGAAAGCGACTACATCGCGGCGATGGAAACCGCCCACCGCGTCGTCCGGGATATTTGGGACGAAAAATTCGACCCCGAGCTCCGGGCCAAAGTTCCGCCGGCGTTTAGCGAAATTTACGCCGCGATTTGCCAATAGCAGCCGCTGCTGTTTCTGCGCAACCGGGCAATCCAGGTCGATAACAAGTTCGCCAATAATAATGGCAGCCGGGAACGGAGCGCAGCGCAGTGACCGGATTTCCCCGCGATTCGGTCCGGTCGCTTCACTCCGTTGCGCTCCCGGCTACCATTCATCGCCAACTTCTTAGCGGCCTGCCCGGAATTTGAGATTGACCTGAATGCCGGTTTTATGGTAGAATGCCGCAGTTGTTCTGGATTGAACGTTTCCCTTTTTCGGCAAGGATTGTCGGCTGCGTCATTTGACATTTTTCCGTGCGATTAAAACGATCCTGAAATGGGTCTTTCTCCTGTGTCTTATCGGGGGCACGGCTTTCGGCGTTTATCTTTATTCCCAGATAAACGACAGGGTGCGTTTGCGCCTGCTTGCCGAGTTTCAACGCAAGTTTCCAGGCTTGGAAATTTCGCTCGGGGCCGCCGAACTCGTTGGAACAGAGCGAATCATCTGTCGCACACTGATCTTTTACGAACCCGCTCAAAATCAGGAACCCCGGCGACGTGTGCTCGAAATCGACGAAGTCGTCCTTCACTGCCCGATCACCCTGAAAAAATACTGGAACGATTCCATCGCAATCGAATCCGCCCAGCTCAATCACCCACATTTCTTTCTCTCCCGGGATTCCGAGGGAAATTTGCGAGAAAAAGATTCCTTTCGAGCCGCCCAGGATCATCGAAGAGAATTTCCCATTTCCCTCTCCAATGGAACCGTCGAGCTGGACAACTTGACCGTATGGAACATTGCCGCAACCATTACGCCGGTGTTTCAGGAGGTTGTCGAGCTGGGAACACCCACTTTTCGCGAATCTGAAGAAGAAAATTTTCTGGAATTCGAATCGATCCCAAGCGTTCGCGAAACCGTTCGCCTTTGGAAATTCGAGTGTACGGCGAGCGGCAACTGGTTTCGCCGCAGCCAAATCGAAGGTTCTTTTGATCCAAAAACGAACGAATGGAACGCCGACGGTTCGTTTCAGCAGCTTCAGTGCGACCACGAACTTTGGACGTTTTTGGAATCGTGGAAGAAAAAGGCTGAAAAGGGAGCAAAAAAAGCTCCTCAAACATTTGATCTTGCGGGAATGATCCGTTCGATTCGCGGCGAGAGCGATTTTGCGTTTCAAATTGCCGGCGACGCAGCCGCGCCGCTCGGATTTCGCGGGAATCTCGAGGGGACGCTTCGCAATGGGCGGGTCCAAGTGGAATTTCTCAAACAACCGGTCTCCGAATTGGGATTGTTGTTTCGGATTTCCGACGAAGGAATCCATATTAACAATTGCCGGGGAGTTTACGGCAACACGGAGATTCTCTTCGCGTACCAACAGCCGAATCTTACCAACCTCGAAGGAGCCGCCCTCCGAATCAAGTCGGGCGACGCTCCGATTGACAAAGAGCTGATCGCCCGGTTTGAACGGTTTTTGCCGAAGAATCTCGAGGAATTTCTCCGGCAGTTCCGGCAATTGTCGGTGAACGCCAATTTGGAAACAATCTGGGTTCGGAAAGGACAACGTTGGATTCCCGACTATTTTCTGCTTCAGGGGACCGACCTGAGTTTGCAGTCCGCCGAGTCCTTTTATCGGATTGATGGTTTGGTCGGAAAAATCCTGATTGATCGCACAGGACTCCTTTCGTTGGATTTCCAGACGCCGCAAACTCCGCTCCGAGAAGTTCCGCGTTTCGTCCAGTGGGATAAATTGTCCGAATCCGTCGAAAATGAAATCGGCAACAAAAATACGCGTCCTTTTCCGCCAAGTCGCTCTTTCCAGGAGCTTTCCGATTTTCCGAATCGACAGACTCCGGTGATTGAAGAGCGTCGGGTTCGTATTTCCGGGGAATTTCACGACTTTTTGACGGTTCCGGAAGGGCACATTCAAATCGAAGCGTCGACGATTCCGATCAATGCGCAACTGTTTGACATGATTCCGGAAAAACAACGGAAAGTCGTTCAGTCGCTTCGTCCGGAAGGATCAATCGACATGATTGTCAACCTCGGGTTTTCCAAAGATTTGGCCGTTCGGGGAATCCAAAAGCATTTTGTCATCAAGGCAAAGAATTGCTCGATCTGTTACGATAATTTTCCCTATCCGGTCCGGGGAATTTACGGAACGATAGAATGGAACGGAACGGACTGGGCGTTTCGCGATTTTTTCGGCGACAATGAATCGACAAGTATGCGGGCGGACGGATACCTGCGAAAAAACAACGACGACTACGCGCTTTCCCTTCATATCATTGCGACCAATCTTCCTTTGGAAGGACGGCTTCAGGAAGCCCTCAAAAATCCAAGCTATCGGGAAATTTATCAATCGATTCGCGGAAGCGGAAAAATCAACGTCGATGCGCAAGTTCTCTTTTTTCCGACAACGAAAAAGCTGCATGTTTCGTTCGACGCCGTTCCCGATCCGGTTTATGGAATTACGATTTGTCCGGTCCATTTTCCCTACCGGATCGAAAACGTTCACGGTCAAATCAGCTTCGACAACGGAAGTTGCACGATCAAAAATCTCAACGGCCGCAACAAGGACGCCAAATTCAGTTCGGATATTCATTGCCAAATTTCGCCGCAGGGGGCGTGGAACATGGATATTCTCCGTCTGCATGTCGATCAGATTTCCGTACAGGACAATGATTTACTCCGGGCGGTTCCGGACCATTTGCGGCAGTTCCTGAAAAGTCTTCGTCTGGAAGGACCGTTCAATTTCGACGGGACGATTCAATTTTCCAAAGCCTACGCCGGAGCACCGCTGAACACGAAATGGAACACGTCGTTCACGCTGTTTCAAAACGCCGCCAATCTTGGCATACCGATTCGCAACATCGCCGGTCAAATCCATTTGCTGGGAGAAAATGATACAGGTCGAACGGAAGTTCTCGGCGAATTGGAACTGGACTCCGCTTTCTACAACGGTATGCAATTTTTGAACATTACCGGACCGTTTTTATACGACGGGCAACAGATTCTCTTCGGCCAAAACGTGATGATGGAGCAACAACAGCAACAAGCGTTTGCCGGTCAATCGCTCTATCGGGGACAAGAAATCGCTTCCACTCCGACGATGCCGACGTTTGAGCAACGGATGTACGGAAAAACGCGCCGGCCTAATTCCACAGACGCCGTGGACCTTTTCGATCCGTACAAGGAGCGACTACAGAATCTGGAGGAAGCGACTCGAAATTCTTTCGTTCCGTCGAGGGATACACGGGCGATTTCCGCATCCGTTTTTGACGGAACGCTTTACTGTCGCGGCGGGATGCTGCTCGGACCGAAAACGACGTCCTACAGTCTGCAAATGGACTTGATTGAAGCGGGATTGGCCCAGCTCGTCCGGGATTACCGCATCGGAACCTCTTCGGAAAAGAACAGCGGTTTTTTGCGAAGAAACGTGTCCGGTTCGATTACAGCCAGTGCGAAAATCAGCGGCGAAGGGAAAAATACCGATACGATTTCCGGCGAAGGGTTCATCGCGCTTCGCAATGCGAACCTTTACGAAACGCCAACGATGATTAAACTGCTGCAAATTTTGAGCATCCAAGAACCGAGCCAAAATGCGTTCACGACCGGCGACGTGAAATTTCGGATTCAGGGGAAGAAAATGCTGCTCAACTCCGTCCGATTTCAGGGAGATGCGTTTGCGTTGGAAGGAAACGGCGATATGCAATGGGACGCGAACCGAAAGATCAACCTGATTCTTCGTCCGGAACTCGGCAATTCCCGAAATCGGGTTCCGATCATCGGCGACCTGATCGGCGGTGCCGGTAAACAGCTCAACGAAATTCACATCGAAGGACCGCTTGGCAATCCCGACGTTACTCGTGTTTCGTTGCCCGGTATGCGCAGTGCCTTCGAACAGATTCAAGGGGAGAATTGATACGGTCCTTTGCCCCATTTTTTTCAAAAAAAATTTATCCATTTTTGGCAAAATTTCCCTAAACGCTTTATTTGCAATAGGTTACGCCAAAAAAACTGATCTTGACACACTGGGAAAGATAGATATAATTAGCGTTATTGGCAAGATCGGAAAAGCTGGCAGAGATAGCCGAGTCAGTAAGATATGCCGATTCCACAAATTGGGCACTGTGCCCTCGTTCAAGGATGCACCGTTAGATTAAGGAAGTTAATTATGTCGATTAAAACTGTATTTACGACCGGCGAGGCCGCAAAAATTTGTAAGGTCAGTCAACAAACGATTATCCGTTGTTTCGATTCCGGGCAGCTCAAAGGATTTCGCGTTCCCGGCAGTCGTTTCCGGAGGATTCCGCGCGATCAGTTGTTCGCCTTTATGAAGGACAACGGAATTCCGACCGATGCCCTGGAAAGCGGCAAACGCAAGGTGCTCGTCGTCGACGACGATACGGATCTCGTGGACTTGATTGTCGACGTTCTCGAACGCGATGGTCGATTCGAAACGAAAACCGTCAACAACGGATTTGAAGCCGGGATGATGGTCAAGGAATACCGGCCCGACCTGATCGTTCTCGACGTGATGCTCCCCGACATCAACGGAAAAGAGGTCTGCTTGCGGGTTCGAAGCGACGCTTCGCTCGAAGCGGTCAAAATCATCTGCATCAGCGGTATGGTCGAAGAGGACAAGATCGCCGATCTGAGAGCAGCGGGGGCCAACGATTTCCTCCACAAGCCGTTCTCCAGCGACGTGCTGATCGAGCGAATCTGCAATCAGCTCGAAATCGAGGCGTTTGTTTAGAGATCGCTAAAATCAAAGTCGCAATCGTAAGAGAGAATCCGGCAATTTTTCGCTTGAAACTTGGGGAAATTAACCTTGTTTTCCCCAAGACTCTTATCTTAGGGTTGCGCCTCGCGGGGCGAGGCGGCTAAACCGGAGGAAAATTCGTAATTCGTAATTCAAAAGAATAGACTTGTTCGGTAACGTTAAATTAGCGAATTTAGAGAAATTGGTATTGCGTAATTTGGTCGAATTGTGTTATTTTACCTCCTTTGGTTTTCCCCAACAAGGAGGTAATGATGAAGATAATGAAGG
>Ga0209628_10002239_pt1 | contig 13000 bp, 3 predicted proteins | sample TergutCu122P4_FD_187285 | JGI IMG/M metagenome (GOLD analysis project Ga0209628, IMG submission 187285) | Cubitermes ugandensis P4 segment gut microbial communities from Kakamega Forest, Kenya - Cu122 P4 (SPAdes) (version 2) | ecosystem: Host-associated > Arthropoda: Insects > Digestive system >...
ACCACTTCGTGGCATTCGCTTCAGAACTGTTCCAGAGATTCTTCAGGCGGTAGACCGCTCCATTCGAACTATCAACACAACAGGCGCTGCTAAAGGTATCCTACGACTTCCACATCGCTGGCAGTGGATTTTACACAATGCTGGTGACTACAGTGAAGGACAGTAAAACTTCGAAACATGTATCTATTTTGTATCAGTTGTAAATAAATAGTTGCCACTATTAAAGTTCCAACCCTCGTATATTTGATTAGAACATGTGTGTTTGTGTGTATTTTGTTGATACACACATTGCTTTATTTTTATACACGTCTCTTTGTAGTTTTGAAAAGTTTGATAAGGGCCCAACGAGACCTACACTTTTAGGAGAAAAACAGCATGCAACTAGGATCTTTATTAAATAAGAGTTTTTGTTGGGTTTAATTTCTGTGTCTCAGTAAAAAAACCCTCAGTAATATGCAACAAAATACGATATTTTTTCTCTCTTTGTAAATAAGCACTAGAAAACAATAAGAATTATTTAATGCTATTACAATTAATTTTTGAATTACTTAAATTCAAATTAAGATAGTAAATGTAAATGTATAAAATGAACCTTTTACAAATATATTGTAAATGGTCGTAGAAGCTACGACATAGTTGTGCTGTACGAAATTGGGTGAAGAAACTGGAAGAAGAAAGTGAAATATAGGAGGGATTTTGACTACAGTAGTTGAGATAAAAACGCGGTGATCCTAATTACTTTCATGGTAGCTATTTTTTAGATTTTACAGAAGGCTCTGATCTGACACATTTTCAAAACACAGGGCTTTTCTTGCATAGCCTATCACCGTACACATTTTCAATAAATTCTTTGTAACGGGAATACGGTTATTAATAACGTAATTACAAAAATCAGAAAGTTTATTTTACTAAGACGCTTAAAGACCATACCGTATAGCTGCAATCAGCAACACAGCGCATGGGTTCTTTCTCATTCGACTTTGCATATCTTCATAGGCGTTAATAAACAAAATTTGTGGCTAATGTTTCAGCTTCTATTTTCTCTTCATTGACTATTTTAAAACTACTTATTTTTTTACTTATGGTTATTTAACTTCACTCTTAGTAGCTCGGCGTCCGGGATAGCTTAGTTGGTATAGTGACTCGTTACGGGCTGGACATCGTGCGGTTCGAACCCCAGTGTGAGCGCGATTTGCAAGACCGACCCCCGAGACCCACGCAGACTTCCGTAAAACAGGTTACGGGTTTCTTTCCCGGGAGTAAAGCGGGGATGATTGTGGGCTGATGACTCCCTCCCTTCAAGTGCCGGGGTCGAGTATGGATAGAGCTATATCTCTACGCCCTCTATGTGCCGGCTTTTTACGTAGCGCGACAAAATACATTATTAGAAACTTAGAATATAAAATTTCTAAAGGTATGACGGTAACCGAATTATGAAGCTGAAAATATAAGGAAATAGCAGTACAGGTATAATTTCGGTTACTGTTCTGTTTTTTTTCTGAAAGGAGTAGGCAAAGTCACAGGCATCACGTATCAGAACAGAAGGTGTCTCGGCAAAGAGTCGAACCATTTATCTCCGGAATACATGTCAGAATAGTTCCTCTTAAACCAGGTCGAACGGTGACTTCCACTTCCTTGAAGCTTAATACAGGTATTTGTCATTTCACTAATGGTTGCTATGGTTACGGAATTATTGGACTTATAGTTGCTATGGCTATTAGGGGTTACTGCGCTGGCGGCATTGTGGTACGTGTGTTAGTTTCCTACACACCTTACAAATTCTTGCGACTGACATGCAGATTTCACTGGTTAAATGAAATTAAGGGTTTTCATTTGCAGGGAAGTTACAATATTATAACGTTCATAATGTAAAATTTCTTCAAAATCCACCAAACTGTTCTTGATTGCCGAAGGAACGTAGGTAGTGAAGTTAAACCTCTCCTCGTACGTTAGCTAAGCAGATTTCTTGGGAAGCTCGTACTCACTTACGGTATTCTCCTTTTGCACGTGCCCGAAATTTAATTGCAGTGAGCACAATAACCAACAGTTCATATTTCTTAATTTCACACGATATTTCTGTAAGATATGTTTTACATAGCCATAATGACGTTTATGCTTGTCTGCCAATTATTTCCTTCTTTTTTAAGTTTTTAATGAAAATTATATTTTTCTCTGTGCATGATCTCTCGTCAAACTAATTCATGATTTAATCACAATTAAATGAAGTAACTTTTTAAAATAAAATATATTATGGTACACAAAGTTTAAGTTCCTTCCTTAACACTTCTGTGATACAGATATTTCTCGGTACTTCGTTCATAGACACCCTCAATCTATAAACTGGAAAGAAAGTGTAATTGCATTCGAGTAAAGTGCGACCCCTTGTAACAAAGAAGTTTTTAAAATTTCTGCTGAGTACTTAGAAACCACATGCCTCCGGTTCTCTCGACACCCGCAATTACACTGCTAATTGCACATTCATTCGCAGTTATACCCCTGAAACTTTCTCCCCTGCTACTACAAAGAAGGACTGTTTCCTGCGGCCTATTTGTACGAAGCAAGAAGATACTACAAAAGAACCATTACATTTTCAGTGTTATTTCTATTCCATGCATCCAAGCAGCCAGTGCACCAGTATTCTCTTTTGTGTATACTAACTCCCTTTATTCAGTTCTCAATGAACTGTATTCTCTGTTGTGTATGTAGGCATATTCCGTATTATAGTCCATGTTCCAAAAGAAAACGAGAAAATTCCCGTTTCTGTTGCGTATTACTCTTTCGTATTCTACAGTATTCCTACTGTCTTACTCTTCTTATAGATATATGTAATTCAGACGAGTAGTTAAATAAGCTCATCACCATTCTCCTGGAACAATAGCTAAATATCGTACTTTACGGTGTGTTCCGTGGGCTGTTAGAAGCTATGTGTTCTGTAGAACGCACTGTTTTGAAAGTGTGTGGTGTGTTCCATGTGCTGTTAGAGTTTGTAGATGTATGAAGTGTTCGCTGTACTGTTAGAAAGTGTATAGAAGTACTTGTATGTTAAGTGAAGTTTAATGCTCTTCGACAAAACGTCGAAAGATTACATGAGAGTGAGTCTCCACGCGTTTGTAATTCAAGCGGACTTGAACGTAGGTTCAAGTCCGCTTCATGGAAATTACAGAAAAAAATTTCTACCCATGAATATTGGTCTTGGTGGCCCGATATGAGCTCTGTGTGGCAGAGAATATTTGTTATACCTGGTCTAATTCGTCTGTTGCTCAGCTGCTTACTTAATAAATAAACAAGACTCATTTTATTCCTGGGTTAAAAGTGCTGTTAAACTGATGGTTACGAAGCACAGAATCATTAATAAGAATTTAAAACTGAGACGCTTTGACATACATATGCGAACCGAACTCTCTAGGAAGAATTAGTACTTCGTTTGATTCTTCCCGGAGCACGGCGACCGGATTGATGAAAGAATTATTACAAACGAATTTATAACAAATAATTTGAGACAATTGTGCCACAGATAGAAGAAAGAATTATGATAAGATAAATAGTTACATGCCCTGTGCGAATCTGACACCCCCAGCACAATGTATAGCAAATAACATAACCAGTTACAATATGTGCAGTGGTAGAAAACCGAACAGATATTTTGTAGGAGAATAGAGGCACATAGAAAATTATTTCATTGCGAAAGAATGTAATAACACAGAAAATTTTATGCCATTTTACTTTTTCTCTTGCTTTGTGCATTCCAACTTCATAAGTTCCGTTCATTCACATTTTCTTGGACTAGAAATCTAGTAATTCGCTTAAACAAGCTCGACCCTTCATTGTCGCCTTTTTAAAAATTGATTTCTGTTTAATACACTGTGAAATAGAGTGTCTAAGAACGATAGTAAAGAATTAAAAACTTAATCATAAAGAAAGACAAAGAAGTGAAAGATTTCAGGTTATCATAGAGGGTTGATGAGGATTCTAGTAGGATGAAATGGGCATGGGAGAGACCAGGTTACAAAACTTTTATTAGAAAACTGAAGACAATAGAAAGTTTTGAATACATAGGGCTAATCGGAAGTTTGAAGTACAGGTACTCGTAAGTCTTGGGGAAAAGGGTTGAAAGCCTGTTTATTTATTAATTTATTTATTTATTCAAATGGCGGGTACGTTAACAGCGTCATTCAACCATTCAGTCCCTTGCCTCCCAGTATATTTGGTTTGCAGATGTTGAAGAAAAAGCTGAGCATCTAAAAAAAATGGTGCTCTTCCATCTCTTATTGTTGATCACAGTGTGTGCGGAAATGAAGGGGAAATAATCCTACGTGATAAAGATGTTTCTCAAGACAACCATGTCCAGTAAGTAGACGAATGTTCGCAACGGCCTCGTTTCTTGGCCAGTCACGTGAGTTTCCAATTCATTTTCTCCAATGTTTTTGCGATGTTCTTATTGCCAATCCCTCGACTCTCGTCATCTCGAAAATCTTTCGGTTTGTGACTTTGACATTGAGGTATGACATTTTCTTGTACTTCGTTTAATCAATCAAGGTGACCGTCTTCATTAAAGCATCAGCTTTATCTTTTCCATTAATTATTAGAGTGGCCTGGGAGCCATCGTAGAGCTATTATTTCTTTGTTAAGGGTTGGTATAACTTTCGACTTTTCTGAACTTCAGTTTTTTGGGGTTCCTAAATCACGCACTGCTTGTATTGAGGATTAGGGTTACTTCATGGGTGAATCTATCGCATAGGCAGTTCATTTGTTTTAGCGTTAATCGGATCACCTCAACCAGTCCGTCAAATACTGATCCCGTGCGTCAACGGTTGGAAAGAAAAGAGGTCATTAAGCCCACCATCACCAATATTTACGCAGTCAACTATGTATGAGCCATCGGAGTACACAAGTAGCCACTGTCTGTTTGGGTATTTAGTATTAAAATTTGTAGGGCCAGAAGTCTTATCTGTGTTTTTTTTGCGCATTTTGTGTTTATATAAGTTTTCCACTAGGGATCACTAAGATGTATTACCAGTTTTTTGTAAAAATCATAAATTTCTGTTCCATGATAGTTCGCAGTGACGTATTTCTTGTCGACAGAATCATTGGATAAACACAAATTTTATATTTTGTTTTTAAGTTTGAAAGTTGTCACGGCTTACTTTCAGGTAAACCCCTCGAAACTGCCCAGACGAGATGAGCATACCACGGAAAACCCAATTGGCATGCTCGTTCTCCAACTTTTAACCTGGAGTTTTGAAAATATGAAGCAGGATTAACAACTTCACAATCTTACGTTTCGTTCTCTTTGGGCCAGCAAGGACCATTGAATTAGTTGAACATGAAGTTTGGAAATAATTAGGTAAAAGGTAACGAATAATATAAAAAAATCAAGACCAGGATGACGACAGAAATAAAAACATTAACGTGAAATGAAATGTGTAATTGAAGAAAAGAAGAATTATTTTAGGATAAGAGGGAACGAATTAAGTAAAGTAATGATTGGCATACTTGCTGAGACTTTAACCAAGACTTATAAGGTAGAATGGTGTAATGATTAGTGAAAAGTAAATAAGAAAGGATTTAGAATAAGGCGTTTGCAGCCAATTTTGAGGCAATAGCTCAGTATTTACGTTTCGGTTTGACAAAAACAGCCAAAATTTCTCTTCCAATGTGACCGGTCTCAGAGCAGGGAGATTTAAAACGGAACAGCCCAAATATAAATCAATTATAACTCAATTTTGTGAGATAAGGAAACAATGTTTCATAACAATTTGCAACAAATATACAAGTATTGTAATAAAGTATTTCTGTAACTATAGATTCCATGTCTAAGCACCAGGCGATAAAGATGTGTGGAGGACACAGACGTAAAATTGAATAAGTAGAAGAATGGGAGGTCATCTTTGCCATCTGGTCCCTTAACTCCAGGAGAAAATTGTCCCACACCCGGGCATTGTAGCGAGAGGAAAAAAGTTTTCACCGTACATGAACTGAACCCCGAATATTCAGATCTTTTCCAAGTCACTTTACTGAGTTATCGAAATTAAATTAAACTTCAATAGACAATTATTCCCTATGCTGAAACTAAGAGAATTTAGAAACTAAAATGGAAATTTGTGCAAAAATTTGCATTAACATAATGTATGTTGCGGATATGACAGGAAAAACCTTAACTTAATTAGGAACAAGAAAATAAAAAAAGAAAGTAATTATGGGGAAGAGAACTGCAATGGCCTCGCACTGTGTGGAACTACCTATGACTTTGATTTATTCCGACCCAAATGCGTGTTAGAGCAATCATGCGCAAACGAGAAGACAGGTTCCATAGCGCGTCATGGCGGGGGAGGTTGAGACTCCCTCAGATATTTGCATGCTGAACGCACCCCGGATCAGCCCCGGACTGCCTCGCCCACACGCGGCTTCCAAACGAGATACATGTATCTCTAGATCATGTTGGTTGTACATTCTGTAATCAAACTAAGATAAAACGAAAAGTGCAAAGTTGTTTATAATTCAGTACGGTTGGAATGTTAGTACTTAGTGGATAGAATTATGGCCTGTGAATTAATATTTTAAGGAAAATTTTCGTATATTTCCCCTTGCCTCCAGGAAATGCTGGATTATGGCGTCAAATATATCTCATGAACAAGTAATTTCACGTAATGCCACTTAATTTTTCACTGATCACCCTACCGTTTGACGTTCTATAGATCAACTGGCAGAGTTGTTTAATACATTATTAAATAAAATACCTAAACAAAGCGAGTGAAAAGTATCAGGTTGTTAATTGCGATATTGATCCATTTAATTTTCTCACAAATCTTCTTCTTGTATGGGACTTCGTTTAGACCTTTCCGGTCACCTACCTCCAGCCTCTTTTTTGCTTGCCTTCCATATCCGCAAATGGAGTAAATTTACGGCACCCCTACAAACAGTATTCTCCCATCTACTTCTAGGCTTTCACAGGTGCCTTTTACCGAAACATCTTCCCGTTACTTTTTTGGAACAAAAGAAGCATTTACCCTAGCTATGTTGCCAGCCTACTCTAATTTCTTCCAGTGTAAAAATGTTACAAAGTGCCACTATATCAGACAAATAGTTAATCTTCTCATTGTATCTAATTTCTCCAACCTTCTTGGCTTGTGTAGGCCAAAATATATTTTTCCGCGTATGTCCTATTGTTATTGTTATTATTACCATTATCATCATCATGATTTATATTATTTAAAAACTGTATAAATGGCTAAGACTACGAAATGTGATGTGATGATGTGTGAATGATGGAATGGAGAGAATTTTAAAGGAAGTGGCCGTCGCCTAATTGAGATTTTATGCCCAAACCTACTTGAAAGGTGTGCGGGAAACCACAAAAATTTGGGTTAGAATTTTATATTTAAGTTTCCGTGCATCATAAGGCTGCTGTTGCAGTTTGTAGTGCTCTTGGGTTAGGATGTTACATTTGAGTTTCCGTGAATCATAAGGCTGCTGTTGCAGTTTCTAGTGCTCTTGGGTTAGGATGTTACATTTAAGTTTCCGTTCATCATAAGGCTGCTGTTGCAGTTTGTAGTGCTCTTGGGTTAGGATGTTACATTTCCAATCCTGTAAATATTTAACTCACAGCAATTTATAGAACAGTTACAGAGGTAGCTTTATAAAATAGAGAGAGGTTTATTGAATTAGTACCAGAAAGGTCACGAGGTGAACTACCCACTATTTGAGTGGGTATTCCTAGAGATAATCAGGATCTGACGCATGACGTCAAGGCGAACTGGTAGCAACGTGGTTGAGGAAAATGCAACAAATGCTGAAAATCTTTATTCTCACCATATGCCAGCACATAAAACAAAATGTGTTATGCTGTGTTAGAGAGTTGTGTCTTCTAACCTGTTCCTTCACATTACAGAAAAACACAAATTGCAAGTATTTCAGAACAGAGTGATTGAAGATGAGTATATTTAGAAGTAAGAAAGTGGAAGTGACGTGTGAAAAAAAACGTAAAGCATTACCTAAGCTTAGTTTAGCAAAATGACGTACAAAAGAATGCTGGGAAAAGGATTCTTAACATCAGTGCCAAAGGATGTGGGTGTTCATTGTCATTAATCCAGAGAAAGGGTCATCATTATGCTCCGGTTGCCAGGACTGAGTGAATTCCTCTGGTTAAGTTTGTCTTTTCTTGCTGGCAACGAAACTTGTTGTCCGATAAGCCACGTACTTTACTAACTGGGTTATCTAGAATGGAAGTACAAGAGTCTGGTGCAAATTATATCGTATGAACCTTAATGATTTTTAAGGTGATGATTCCAGAGTGGATGACATGAGTGGGACTTTTAGATGCATAGAAGATAACAGAATTGCTCAAAAAATTTCAGCACTAAGATCTGGTGGCAAGAACCCACTTTGCAGAATAGGGTTTAGAATGGAAAATAATATTAAAATGGATGATGAGAACAAACTTAAAAATGTGCACTGAATTTATCTGTTTTACGTATCGTCGGTGGGAAAATTCGTTTATTACATGCTTGTGTATGTGTGAGTTTTCTTTGGCATATAGCTCTCTGCATTGTATTGTGATAGCCATTTACAGTCCAATGGATTATGAAGTTCTACGGAAAATTCCCTGGAAAATATGGGATCAAAAGAGGTAAAAGGACGCCGTGTAATATTTTAGAAATTTCTCGAAGACCTAATGGCACCTGCTGCTTCCATCTTCAGGAACATAACACCCATTACAATTGTCTTTTTATTTTCCAAGCAGAACAGGTATTTATTTACGAAATTGAAGGCAGTTTCCTTCGCCTAAAAGTTTGTGAGGTCCTACAGAATTACATGCCTCACACTTCCGACGACAAATATCCTTCTTTGTCACTACAGCGAAAAATTCATATCTTCGAAACTGGAGCGGTTTAAAAATCGCTTCCATTTACCTGGAAGGACTAAAAAATATCACATACTGAAAATTTTCCGGATATCTGAATTTTAATTTCCAAACATTAGCCACGGGAAACTGGCTGTAATTTTGGGTAATTAGACTTTAAGCTCAAAGATAAAGTTATAATTCAGTTCAGAATTACAATTTTAAAAGCAGTCTGTTATATAATAGTACAGGTAAAGGTAAAGCAATTCCTGTACAGGCCTATTATAGGGCCAGAGGTTTCCGGGAGCTAGAGGCTCCCAAATTTCCAGACAATCGTAAGGTTGTCAGCCCTAGGCAGCGGCCGCCTTTACGCAAAGGAAGTATTCCTGGAACTCATTTCTGATGTAAGCTGTGTCGACTCCATAAATATGTCAATTAAAAATTCGAATGACAACATCGACAATCGAACCCGCGGCCTTTCGGCTTTCAGCCCAGTGCCTCAAACAAATACACCATAGCGAGCCCTCATTTCGTAGTAGTAGGCATATAAAAAGTACGTAAAACCATACTGCGTTACAACCGATAGAACGATTTTCTTCGCATTTCGTATGCGTGAGGGTGCATTATGTCATATCACACAGAATAATATTCTTCACACGTCATATACGTGAGGTTACACTGCTTCAAGCCTCAGAAAGCAATATCTCCCAAATATCACATAAGGAATGCTACAGTACGTCACATCTCAGACTGCAGTATTCTTTACATAATATGTACATAATTCTAGGTTGCGTAGTGCCCAGATGGGCAGAATTCTTAGTACAAAATTATATGAAGCTATATTCGTGCTATATTAAAAAGGGAGAATTCTTAGTATAAAACTATATGAGGCTACACTCATGCTATAATAATGGGCAGAATTCTTAGTAGAAAATTATGTGAGGCTACACTCGTTATATCCCTGAAAGCAGTATTATTTTCATAAACATATATCCTATCAGAGGAAGCAGTGTTCTTTTCATAATAATTACGTTTTTTATCCCAGAAGAGAGTATTCATCATCATCATCATCATCACCCTCATCACATTTCTTTCAGGAATTTTTAGGCCTCTTAACCTCTTCTGGTCCCATTAACAGTCCAGAAGACTTTTGAGGGATTGTCCTTGGCTTCGTTTCCCACATAATTGACAATTCATAATTAAGTGTGACTGTCTGTCTCTGTCCATTCGCCGAACATATTGTATCCATTTATTTCTGTATTTTTTAATTTTCTTTACAACTGGGTTAATTTTAAGTTCTAAAAAAATAACTTCATTGGTTTTTTAAATCTTGCCGTGTGTATTTTGCCCTTCTCCTCGTAAATTTAATTTTCGCTGACGTTTTTCTGGATTTAACTTCTTCTTTAATCGGCCAAGTTTCTCATCCGTATAATAATGCAGGTAATGTCAAAATATTACATATTTTCAGTACAGTGTGTTTTTGGAATTGAGAGGGTTTTAAAGTTCTGTTAATAATTCCCGTTAGCTGGAGAAATTTTGTTATTTTAACAGTAGTATCTGCACATAAAAAAGGAAATTACAAATTTTACTTATAGATCCAAGAAAACACATAAAAATTTAAACAACATAGTTAGAACATTACATCAAAGTAAATTATATATCAATTACGAAAGAAAAACATTAAAGACATGGATGAAAACAGATCACAGAATAAGAGAAAATTAACCACTTTTAGGTACTCATAAACTACATTGTGGATTGGAACAAAAACGAATTCTAAGAACAGAAACAACCATATTGTCACTTAGGACAGTTTTTGGAATTCATTTTAGGGTGCTTCTTCTGTTACGAGATAAAGCCTCTTTCTGCCTGTAACCATGGTGATACAAGTACATTGGTCGATACACATGAGTTGCGTGTGTAACATGGAACCTCTCAGCTCACGCACATTCTGCAGATATACTGCACTTAATTGCATTAAACTTTCAAGGCAAATTGTTGCAGAACCAAATGGCACAAAGACAAGATATTGTACGATTTCTTAGATATTGCCTTGTCAACAGGAGTCCCTCAGAGTTGGGTATTATTCATCTATAATTCAAACGACAGAAAACAGGAACATTTGTGGTCGCAGTTCCACAAGGACAATCCCAACCTACAGCAAGAGACGAAATAATACATGAATTTTTGTAGATGCCAAAAGCTGCTTCTTACACCATCAGTCATTGTTTTACATTCGTTTGTTTTACGCCTTTTTGCTTTAACGCCCTTTGCCAGTTCACACCAGCCTTCAGATATTTTTGTCATGGGAATGTCTTCTTCTTTACCGTATAATCCCAATATATAGCTCTTCATCTTCTAACAGCCAATATGTTAGCACTGCCGATAACTCATACATGGAATGTGCATACATCAAGTCGCATCTCTGAACCAGCTGAATTTCTTTGGTGTTTCCAAGCAATGCTGAAGAATAATCTTAAAATAGAATACGCCCAAATGTTTTAACAGTTCTCCTGAAACCAATTTCAGAATATCCTTCATTACTCTAACTGTTGTTACGTAAATATTGATAGAGCTTCGTCGAAGAAATTTTACCCTCTAGCATAACTCATATCCTCGAAAGCTTTTTTTTTATTTTACATAATTGCACCTGGGCGCACGTCACTAATCGAGCTGATAGAAAAATATATTTATTTTTTATACTTACATGGGGTTTATGAGAATGTTATAAATTGACCCTACAAACGAAGAGTTGAATTCAGCATATATTTTCACAATATATTTTCGTAACATGAATTTCAACCTAATATGTTACTACAAATTCTGTGACCTTCCTATGACACTTTTTCCAAGAGATATTCAAATTATATATACTTAATATTATATTCTTCTGGGATATGAAGTCATGTGTTCTATTATCGTAAAAAATGGAAAGAGTGTTTACTCCGATAAGCTGTACCCACCTATCGGAATGTAAGGCACCACACCTCAGAAGTTCTTAATCTTTTTGTTCATTAAAATAAGGATATTAAATCCCAAATATATAAATTTATTTTCTCCATACTTCCTGCATACCTGACCTTAATCATTTCTCGAAAGATTACCCTACTGATATCTACTGACTGAGTGACTGATTGTAAAACCAAATAGCCAAGTAGCTAACCAATTAACCATCCAACCAACCAATCAACCAAACAACCAAACAACCAAACAACTAAACAACCAACGAACCAACCAATCAATCAAACAACCAACCAATCAACCATCCAACCAACTAAATAATTTATTTACTTCCACATTACACAAATATATCTGGGAAGAAATTTACAAGTTTAAAATTTTAAAAAGCCAAACAAACATCACCTATTACTATTATCAGTCAAGAACGTATCCTATACTTCGCCTCACAAGAAGCACTTTTTTTCTCATGAAAGAATCCACTCAATCATCCTGCGTCTTAACGTAGGATGATGAATTGTTACCTACACAGACTACTTTTTTTTTTCAAGGCTCGACAGCCCTAGTGGTCCTATGCCTCCCATTGTCGAAGTTCCGAAGTCGACACACCACATACTGTAAGACTTCTCTGGACGAGTGAAAAGCCCGACGCAGAGACCTCTACCTGACAATACACAACACTTAAAAGAGAAAAACCCCCATAGCTACAGCGGGATTAGAACCCGCAGTCCAAAAAGGCAAGGGGCCTCAGATTCACTCGTTATACCCTGTGGCCACGGGGATGGGCAAGTAGGCTTATAAACCAGCAATATTCCTTCATTATTTTGGGATATACCTCATCACTTGTAGCGTCTTACGAAGTCGCAAGTACGGTAACGTCTAATATGATTTATTCTATGCATTTTGAGTGTGAATGTTTATATACATCAACAAAAGATGTGCATTTGTTGCTATATATATAAATAATTTCCATAATTTCTGCCAGTATATTTTAGCCATTGGCATCTAACATATCTAACATATCCCATATTTTTTTAAATGTTTAATATCTTTTGTCTTCTGTTTGACAGTGGTATTTGATTAAGTTTTTATATTACTTTTTAAAGAAAAAGCAATGGGAATTTCATAAATACGAGTATGTCAACGAACACCAGTCCCATTAGACTGATACTCCTACACGTAAATAGAAGTGGATGTCACAAG
>Ga0209628_10002240_pt1 | contig 12998 bp, 7 predicted proteins | sample TergutCu122P4_FD_187285 | JGI IMG/M metagenome (GOLD analysis project Ga0209628, IMG submission 187285) | Cubitermes ugandensis P4 segment gut microbial communities from Kakamega Forest, Kenya - Cu122 P4 (SPAdes) (version 2) | ecosystem: Host-associated > Arthropoda: Insects > Digestive system >...
CCAACCGAATACCCTATTAAGGCTTTTATTCCGCCTTTGATATTACATCCGGCTAAAAAATAAACAGCCCAAGCCTGGAATGCAATCCAGCTGAATCCATTATTTGGATCCGGTTGTACTAAAGGACTTACTAATTGATCGATAATTTGAATGAAAAAAGCTAAGACCGCAATAATTAACGGAATAACAACAAAATTTTTTAGTGACATAAGTTTTTAGATTAAAATTTAACAAAAATATTTAGAAAATCGATTTTTTAAAGCCTACTGAACGAAAATACCTCATTAAACAAGTATAATTTATGATAATCAGTGAAATCTATAATAATTTTATTTTAATATTCCTGAACCACAATTGGCTTCCATGATTTTGCAGTGAAATGTGTCCTTCATCGCAAATTCCATAATCAGGAAAGTCGACCCACTTCCCGCTGTTACGCAGTTTCTTCCATTCGCGGGAATATTTTTTATAATTCACAACTTCAACCCCATTGATCATTTGTGTAACATGATTGCCTTTTACCACCAATAACAAACGATTCCATTGACCTATAGGATTAGCTGGCATTGATCTGGGCGGATACATAGCATAATTTGCTCCATGCGTCTGCCAATCTTCTAACTTAAAAGGCCAATTTTCATCGTCAATCAGTTGGAATTCAGCGCCGGTTTCATACGGGAATTGGTATTTCGGATCTTCTTTTACCTGGAAAATAATACCGCTGTTGGAAAATAGCGACAATTTATATTCAACTGTAAAAGCAAAATTCCGGTAAATGGCGTCTGTTATAATATCTTTTTCTTCATTCCCTCCTTCGCCGCTAACAATGATACATCCATCTTCAACCGACCACACATCCGGGATTCCTCGCATATTGTAACCATGCCAGCCATTTATCGTTTCGCCATCGAACAATAACCGCCATCCGGCTTTCTCTTCCTTTTCGGTCAATGTGTTTGGCATTGCTGTCAAATCTAATTCTTCGTAAAGTTTTAAAGCAAGATCTGATTTCTTTCCACAGGAAAAAAATACAAACAGACAGGTTACTGTAAATAAGTATAAAAAAATACGCTTCATAAACAGAGTTTTTTGTAATATTAAGCTGCAAACATACATGTAAAAATTAATTTTTCCAAGCGTTTATTGTGTTTTTTTTTGCACATTATTTTATTAATTTATCATAATCCGCTTCGTCAATGCCAATTGTTGCATATCGTGGATCGATGGCGCGGATATAGACATCTCCGTCTTCAAGTAATTTCACATCTATTGGCACGATAGTGGTTCCTTGCTCGTTGATGGTTAGCGCTGTTTCACTCAAATCCTTAAGCTGTATTCCTTCACTTGGTAACGGTGGAACATTTCCGTTAAAAAATGCTGTGCACCACCAACGTCCGTCTTTATCCTGAAAAGGTGTTCCATGTCCGAGGAAACGACCGGCAAACCGCCTTTCACTATAAGGGCCATAAATATGGTCGGCTGTACAGTAATAAAGGTTGTATGAACCTTTGCGTTCCTGATCAGTTGACCAGGCTGTTCCGAAAAGCACATATTTTTTTCCGATTTTCCTCAGACAGGCTCCTTCATGACCAATAAGCCGGCCGGCCGGATCGATTCGTTTGGGTTCGGCAGCTAATCCGTTAAAACCCGACTTCAACGGAGCAATAAAAGTATTTGCCCAAAGGAGGTACCAAGTTCCATCATCATCTAAAAAAAGCGAAGGATCGTGCTTGTCGTACATATCATCTCCCATAGGAAAACTAAGCTCACTATGAACCAAACCGTTGGATACTACCAAGTTGGCTCCATTTCTATAAGGACTTGGCGAAGTATGGACAAATATCCACTTTCCTTCCGAGTAAAACATTTCCGGCGCCCATACAAACCATTCCTTATCTTTCTCTGCAAATTTTTGAGGATACTTTTGCGCCCAATATCCCTCTTCTAATGAGAATTGCACACCGAAGGCTTCCCAATCGGCAAGATTAGGGCTACGCCAAATTCGAATTTTATGACCGACAATACTGGGGTTCAATCCCAATATGAGCGCTTGCTGCGTCAGTCCGAGATTATATTTATCTACCGCTTCACGCAGGTCGTTCGGATTGGGAGTTGTTCCGGTCAGATAATAGTAGCCGTCGCGGGGATTGATAAAAATATAGGGATCACGAATCCAGCCATCTTTAATATATACTGCTCGGTCGTGTGTTTCGATTGCTACCAGTTTATCTTGAATCTCTTTCTGTTGTATAGGAGGGTATTGAGGATCATCTAATGCCGCTCCGCTATCGCCTTGTTCCCGCATCCATTGTTCAAGCATACGTTTCATTGCTGCTATTTTTTTTGTATACTTTTTTTCTGAAGCAAGATTATTCAGTTCCCAGGGATCTTTTTCCGTATCATAAAACTCGATAGCCGGACGGTGAACATAGCGTTCAGCCATCTTTTTAGCTTGTTTATCGCCATACAACCAGGTTGTCCATACTTTGGAATTCATGACGTGTTTTTCAAGGTATGGCGCTTCAGGTGTTAAATTTACAATAAGTCTATAACGTTTGTCTCTAATACTGCGAACCGGATATGCCGAACCTTCCGGAACGTTATTGTGAATACCATAAGCCCATTGCCTGCATTCTTTCTTTTTTCCAAAAAGAGCAGGCAGAAAGCTCCTGCCTTCGATTTCAAGGGCAGGAGTACCGCCTGTAAATTCTATTAGAGTGGGCAGGATATCTTCATACTGCAGAAGTACTTCCGAAATCGTTCCAGCTTTAATTCTTTCCGGAAAACGCGCAATCATGGCGCTATGTTGCCCATAGTCGTAACATGTCCATTTTCCGCCTGGAAATTGAGGTCCCTGTTCGCCAAGGAATACCAACAGGGTGTTATCTAATTGCCCGGTTTTTTCCAATAATGCCCAAACTGCGCCTACTTCTTCATCAAGCGCTTTCACTTCAGCTAAGTAGCTGCGGTAGATTTCCCGGAATTCTTTACTGTCTGGTAACAGAGGAGGTAAAATCAACTTATCTGGATCAATGGATGAAGGATCGCCAACTGTCCATGGCGCATGAGGATTGGTGCTGCAAACAAAAAGGCAAAAAGGGTCTTGTGTATTGCGGATACGTAACTCGAGACTGTCGGTAAAATAGTCGGCGGTTTCTTTGACACAATCTGTTTCAAAGCCTGGAATATCAGCAAATTGAAAAACGGAACGGGGTGAGGTATGCGTTTTTCCTGTACGCCACACCTGGTAGCCATTTTCCGGGAAATAGGAGGTAATACTCTTGATGTTGGAACGGGAAGTTTGGTGGTTCTTGTAAGTCCCATTACGTACAGGATAAAGTCCTGTATAAAGTGAAGCACGGATAGGAACGCTCATCGAAGTTGAAGCATAACAGTTGGTAAACTTTACGCCTTCAAGCGCAATGCGGTCGATATTTGGGGTTAGGACATTTTTACCTCCATAACAGCCTATTTCATGCGAAGCCAAATCGTCTGCAATTATCACAACAATATTCGGATATTGTTTCTGAGCCGCCTCCGAATCTATTGAATTCATAGAGATAAAGCCAAGCGAAAAAGCATGAACCGGATTTAATTTGAGTGGAAGCATGAAAATATAATTATTTGACGATTCTACATTCAATTCGGATAAGGTTTCATTTTAGTATCCCAGGCCATCCGTTCCCAGGCATCTGCTAAATCTTTTACGATTAAGGGGTTGGATGAAGCGATGTTATTGGTTTCAGTCCTGTCTTTTTCCATATCATACAATTCCCATAAATGATAGGGAGTTGGTTCATTTTTATCTTTTTCATTATTGGTCGCTTTATAAACCAGTTTCCATTTGCCTTTACGAATGGCTTTATTCGATTCATGTTCCCATATCAAATAACGGTTGCTCTTTATTTCTTTTCTGAAAGAAGGGACCAGACTCATTCCCTGCATGGGATATACCGTTTTTCCATTTCGTAAAGCGGGATATTGAGCATTGGCGACATCCACACAGGTTGCCATGATATCCATTAATTGTCCGGGGAAATTACGCATTTTACCTGTTTTCTTTATTCCTTCAGGCCAGTGTACGATGAGTGGTGTTGCAATTCCTCCTTCATGCACCCAATGCTTATATTCTCTGAACGGAGTATTGCTGTAATAGGCCCAACCTTTGCCATACGAAGTATAAGTGTCCGGGCCTCCGGGCATCACTTCTTTTCCTGTAAATGCAGGTTTACCGTCGCGGGTTCGCCATGGAATCATAAAGGTTTGCAATTCATCAGGGTGCATTGGCGCTAAAATGCTGTTTTCAGGAACTTTTCTTTGTATCCTTCCATTTTCCCTGCCCAGAAGTTCGGCGCAAGCGCCATTGTCTTGCAAGAAAAATATCAGGGTATTATCCAATTGTCCGGTTTCCTGCAGCGCCTGAATGATTTTGCCGATGTTTTCATCCATATTGGTAATCATTCCTGCATATACTTCCATACAGCGTTTTTCAAATTCCTTATGTTCTTCAATATCCCAAGGACTGACTGATTCATCAAACGAAAGCTTCCATTGTTTTTTGATAATACCTGATTTCACCATTGCGTCGTATTTTGTTTTACGCATGGCATCCCAACCGGCATCGAACATACCATAATAAGGTTCTACATCTTTTTCATAAGCATGCATAGGCCAGTGAGCTGCTGTAAAAGCTACGTACATGAAAAATGGTTGGCTTTCGTTGTGATTTTTAATATACCTTACGGTATTGTCACCGATTGCATCAGTCAGGTAAAACGATTCCGGGCGATATTCCGGATCATTTTCCGGAGTAATGAATGTATTTCCGCGAACCAAGGTATGGGGATCAAAAAAGCTTCCTGCGCCTCCTATCAAACCATAAAATTCATCAAATCCACGTTGTAAGGGATAGCCAAATGTAGGCTGGCCTTTTCTTGCCTGTCCTGTCAAGTGCCATTTTCCGATACAATAGTTTTTATAACCTGCTGTTTTTAACACTTCGGCTATTGTGACGCAATTCTCATTCAATTCGCCACGGTAACCTTCCGGATCCTGCGGATTATCAACCATATGTCCAATTCCTGCCTGGTGTGGGTGAAGACCTGTCAATAAACTTGCACGGGTAGGACAACTTCGGGCAGTATTGTAAAATTGGGTATAACGAATTCCATTGGCTGCAAGCTTATTCAAATGCGGGGTTTGAATAATTCCTCCAAAACAATGTATATCAGAATATCCCATATCATCCGACATGATCAAAAGTATGTTAGGAGCTTTATTCACAGCATTCTGTGAATACAAAGCCATTGGAAATCCCGAAACCAATGATGTTAAAAGATAGATTTTACTTTTATTCATGACTCTATTAATTATTCAACTTAGGTAAAGCCCATCTCCATGCCAGCGCCTTATCGTAAAGTTCTTTCATTTTTTCAGGGAAGCGATCATTCAGAGGAGTTGTTTCCCGGGGGTCGTCATAGAGGTTGAAAAGAGCCGCATTCGTACCATCGGCATCAACGAGCAATTTCCAGTCACCTTCACGAATGGCTACGTTGGGACTGAGGTCATTATCGGCAGGACGGGGAAATGCTTTTGAATCGTTTCTGCGGTATTCCCAAAAAATGGCTTTTATCCGTTGTTGGGGGTCTCCAAGCAAAGCTTTGCTCATATCGTTTCCATCGGAGAAGAAATTTTCAGGGAGGGCAGTTCCGGTTATCCGGCAAAGGCTTTCAAACATATCAAGTGCGCTGACTACGGAAAAATTATCAATTTTACCCTTAGGAATCAGTTCTCCACCGTTCCAAACAATGAAAGGCATTCTCATGCCGCCTTCATAAAGCGAGGCTTTGCATCCCCTGTAATTTCCGGCGCGACTACCACGAAAACTCGGAGCCGGTCCGTTGTCGCTGGTGAAAATGACGATGGTATTATTCGCTATACCTGACTTTTTCAAGCCTTCCAACAATCTTCCCACCTGCCGGTCGTATTCAATCAAAACTGTTCGAAAGTTTTTTTCACTGCTTTCGCCATCGGGAAAGACTTTTTGTTCTTCAACATTACCCACCCAAGGAGTGTGCATGTCATCTGGCCATAAGTTGATAAAACATGGTGTCCCCTTGTTTTTTCTCAGGAAGTCAAGTGTTTTATCGACAAAATATGCTGTACGTTCCCAGCGCTTTATACTGTCGTCAGCCGACCATATCCAGTTACTTGCTGTCAGAAGCGGATCGGGATCGGGGCTTTCCCAAGTACTTGCATACTCGTCATAGCCGTAACTGATAATCGATGGCGCATTGTCGACATCGCGACCACCTCCGAGGTGCCATTTTCCAAAATGAGCGGTTTTGTATCCTGCTTCTTTTAATGTACGGGGTAGCGTTTGCGCTTCGGGATTCAGAAAATCAGCCATTTCTGCGTCGTAATTACCTGCTCTTGTTTGAAGGTAACTTGTAATGTTCCACCTTGCGGGGTGTTGGCCTGTGAGCAAACCTGCCCTGGATGGCGAACTGATAGGTGAAGCGCTGTAGTATTGCATGAAACGGATACCTTCCGAAGCCATCCGGTCGATACAGGGAGTTGGCACAAACTTACCACCGTAGCAGCCAATGTCGCCGAATCCCATATCATCAGTCAAAATGATAATTATATTCGGCTGTGATGTTTTATTTCTTTCTCCGGAACAGGAAGCCAGCATCAATATGCCTAATGCAGCGCTGGTATTCCCTATTATGCGTAAATTTTCAGACATAAACAAAACTGACAATTATTATTTAACTCAATTCCTTTATCTTAGGTTCTATTACAGGATTAAGGTAAATCCTTCAGCCGTTCTTCTCTGTCCGCTATACGGGGAAGTCCATTCTCAGGCTTATTCATGTACCAATATGCTGTTGAGCAATAATCATCGGTGCGTTCAACGACATTACTGCGTTCGGGATTTGCTTCCAATTCTTCTTTTGTGTAATACTGAGTACCATCTCCCGCTTTCATAATTTTTAATCCGGGAAAGTTATTCATCGATTGCAACATGGCTCGATAGCCCGGGCCTCCCATTACTTGAATGGTGACACGTATGTTATTGTAGAAATACACAGGATCCGGGATATGAAGTCTGTAGAATCCATAAGCGTCTTTAGCGGATGAAACGAAGTTATTTCCCTGAAACAGATTGCTGAAATTTTTCATTCCATAACCGGTTCCAATATAATCTTCTGCCCCTGTTCCACAAAGCGTTGGATAATCTGTATCGCCGTCGAGATATATTTTTACTTCTCCTTCACCCCACCAGAAATTAGCATAACGTTCATCGGATTTCATTCCAATATTACATCCTATGAAACGGCCTTTTCCTTCTACATTTGGTAAAATAGTATAATCACGGCGTAGAACGGTTGGGTTTTCTCTTCTCCAATAAGAATGAAAATAAAGTGTATTCATGTCGTGAATATCTCCGAGCGTAGCATCCACTTCGTAGTAGCAACCATTTCTTTGGTTACTTTCATTTATCAGCAATATTTTTGCGCTTTTTCTGAATGGCATTTGAACGATACAATTTACTGATCTTGCTTCCGGTGAAGAGAAAAGTGCATTTTCAAAAGCAACAGCATGTCCCATAGGTAAACAGAAAAAATCTCCAAAAGGAGCCTGTACTGCAGGGTTCTTTGCTCCATCCCAATAGATTTCAATTTTAAGTCCTCTCAGTGCTTCTTTGTCGAACCGGAAAAGGGTCATCCAAATTCTTCTGATTGTACCGCTTTCATTGATATTTGCCAAAACAAGGGTATCACCTGCTGCGATAGCTGTTGCCGGTGCACCTTTACGGCCAAAATTCACTTTACCTCCACCCCCTTTTTCACCTTTTTGGTTTTCAAAAGTGTACCATCTTGTTTTAAGCGGTTTGGAAGGCATTTGATACATATTTACACCCGAAATGGTTTGAGAAGCATTTTGTGCTTGTAAGCCAAATACCGATGCTAAAAGTAAAAGACTTGTTGTTAATAAAAAAAAATGTGTTTTCATATTTTTTATGTATTTATTATTGATTCCAAAGATAATTATAATTTTTGATTAATTACTGCTTTCAATCCAAATAGCCTGCCCTCCCGACGGCTGGAGATTTGCTTCGATTACCGATTGATTGGTGACTCTCATCGTTTTGATACCTACCTTTGTAATGGTTTTCACTTTAAGGTCGTCTTCATAAATATGGGCGGTGAATGTTTTACCTTTGGGTAAAAAATTAAGTGGAATACTGAGTCTTCGTCCATCGTTGTTGGTCATCGTACCTATAAACCAATCATCTCCGCTACGGCGTGCAATAGTAATATATTTTCCAATTTCTCCGGAAATTACTTTTGTATCATCCCAAACGGTAGGAACCCGGTCAAAAAATTCCAGTTCGGGTTCGTTATTACTTTCTGAAGGTTTATCGTACCAGTACATGTACTGCAGTGGACTGTAAAACACTACCGCTATTGCCAATTGATGTGCTGCTGTGGTTTTCAGAATTTTTCCGGAGGTGTTGGGATACTGTTCGTTTTTAACCTTCAATGCCCTGTGATAACAGATGGTATAATCGGCTGCTCCTTGGGTAAAACGTGTAAAAGGAAGAGTAACATTATGGGTAGCGTCCGGAAATTCTTCATTGCCACGAATCCCTTCCTGTGTCATCAGGTTTGGGTAAGTACGGCTGAATCCAGTGGGGCGGTATTCATCGTGTATATCCACGACCAATCCGTAACGGGCGCATTTTCTAACGGCTTCATGCAACCAGGCAGTCCAGTACTGTGAACCAACCTGAACAAAACCAAACTTCAAACCGTCTACGCCCCAGCTTTTGTACAAAGGCAATATCACGTCCAACTGTTGTGCCAACGCTCGTTGATTTACATACAGAATCACTTTGAGTTTGTTTTTTTTAGCATATGCGATGGCTTCTTTCAAATTGAGAGCATTAGGGTTGGGATTCCGGGCAGGATCAAGTCTCACAGTGGTAGCATCCGATTCCTTACTGGCTTCAGGGCCATACCATCCTGCATCGAAATGGAGGTATTGAAGGTTGCGTTTCACTGCAAAATCAACTACCGCTTTGGCGCCTTCGGTGGTAAGCGTTACTTCGCGCATTACCTTTCCGGGAGTTATCCACCAGGGATTATCGATGGCGCTTGGTGGATTCAGGTTGAGTATCAGGTCGTTGTTTTCGATCAATTCCCCAGGCTTTTCTGCAGCCATAATCACCCGCCAAGGCGTTTTGTAAGGAGCAATGTCGTCAACAGCCCCATACATGGTTCCTATTATGGTGTTTGCTTTACCGGGCGCCAATACAAACTTGGTACGAGCATGGTTTACCATTTCCGCTTCGGTGAGCAACACATAAGGGCCTTGCGGGAGTTCAAGCACTAAGGGACGTTCAGCTTCACCAGGCCAATTGTTTAATGCCAATAAACTGTAAGGACCCTGCGCCCAGGATGTGAAATAGGCCATCGATCCTTCCGGCATGGTATACTGAGTATATTCGTTGGTAATGTGCAAGTAATCGTTACCCGGGAAAAAATACCGGAAGGCGATTCCTTCATTGTAGGCGCGAACAATCATTTTCAGCATCCGGCGTTGGTTGTTTTGTTGTATCAGATTTATCTCGCACTGGTTGTAATGGTCGCGGACAATGTTCCTTTCTCCGTAGACCGGTCGCCAACTATCATCGACCGATGAATTCACCGATTGGTCTAAAACAATGCCGTCTTTCCATTCTCCGGCGCCATTGATGCCCAGCAATGATTCCAGAATAATGGGTTTACCTCCATAATTTACTGTATACCAAATATTTCCTCCTTTGCCGTATATTTGCATCTGCATTTTGCCGTTGGGTGAACTGATGGTTACATCAGCAGGAAAACCATGTATATAGCTGAAACTTAAAACCGATAGAATAATAAAGATTCGTTTAATCATAACATTATTTCCCAGCTTGATGAATAATAGGCTTTTTCCAATTTCTTCAAATTTACCTGATCGTTTTTCCGGAGGAAATGATACTGTAAATCTTTATAGAGATACAATTGAAGCCAGTATCCATTGGAATACTTCTGAAACAAGGAAGTTGATTCGTGGAGTTTTGCATACCATGTGACATTCAATCCGTAATGCAGGGCAACTTTTTCTGCCAACAGGGCATTTGCCCACATATTTTCCGACATCCGTTTTTTGAGTTGATGGTAATCGGCATATTCAAATTTCGAATTGTCGATGATTTCGCAGCGGTCATCGATACCCAATTTTTTCAGATCGACTGTTTCTTCAAATATTCCATCGCCATCCAAGTCATATTCGATTGTATCGAAGAAACCATTATTGTCTTTATCGGAATATTTTACTGTTGCGAATTGTTGGGGGTCTCTTCTCAGCCATCCACGGTCAAAACCTTGATATGCGTTAGCATCCTTATCAATCCGCCAACATCCCCATTCTGCTCCGTAGAGATGCAAACGTCCATCGAATTTACTCAAATAGAGTTTTCCTCCTCCGGAAGCATCCACATCCCATTCACCGCGATCGCCGGCAGGATCCGACTGGGTATTGTTATCGAGACCTCCATTTCTTGCGCCTATTTTAAAAGGATCGCCGGGTTCATACAGTTCAACCCTTTCCCAGCGATTACAATCATCGTCTTCATCGTATGTAAAATAAACCTGGTTCCATTCGCCTCTGTTAAAAATAAGGTTTGGTGCAGCTTTATGGTCCGGATAGATCAATTCGGTCAGCTGGCGGTAACGCGGATCTATAAAATATTTGTCAGCTTCGGGCAGTCCGCGCAGGTTTTTGATCGGGTGTACCTGATCCATGTAATCAAATCCTTTTCCACGGAAGTTAATGGTCATATCGAAATCAAATTCATTGCCCGGTCCATTATCGTTATCCATATCGACAGCTATGGATACCCAATTAATGCGCCCTGTCAATCTTGCCAGTTGGGTGGGCTTTCCTTCCACCGTACCATTGTAATATTGAGGTGAATCGCATAAACGGATAGCCATTTCCGATAATCCGTCGCCATCGGGATCATAAAACAGGAAAGGGTTTTCCCAATTCAATCTTAAATCATTGAGAGCGCCTGTATAGGCATGAATTTTGAGAAAAGCCGAGTTGCCGCTGTAATCGGTATAAAAATTAGACAAACCGATACGATCCCAATTGCGTAACCGGAACGTATTCCAATCGATATAGTTGAATACCTGGTCGCCGTCGGTATCCAACACAATCATATAATGTCCGTTTGGCCATAATCGATCGGGAACGCTGTCGGGATATTCCAAAATAATTTGCATATCGGCTTTCCCATCGCCGTCAATATCCACCCAATCGATAATTATATCGCCCCAAAATCCGAATTTACCGTCCTTGTTTCTATCGATCAACAAGCAACCGTTGATAGTATTTCCTTCAAGATCGCCGTTTTTCATACTGCCGTCATCGTCGAGCCACAAAATAGGGGTGTCGTTCGCAGTAACCGACAGGATGGCATCGGGTTTGCCATCGCCGTTCAGATCGATGGTTTTCGGCTGATAACCAATGGGAGGAGGTGGTAAACGGTAAGGAGTAAGTGGCGTACCGGAATTCCAGTATTTTTGAGTAATAGTTTTTTGAGCATAACATGGAAAAAAGACTAAGCATGCTATAATCATTAAAATAAGATGTAATATAGAATTAGTGAAAAAAGATTTCATGAGATTATTGATTTAAAAAATTAATTTTTATTATCGAGATTGTCCCATTGGATACCCACACGGCGAAGGGCATATCCGATTTCTCTCCGGTAGTCGCCGAAACAAGTCATCCAATGAAAGCCTACCAGATTATCTGCAAGCAGTTTGTCGGAACATTCATGTCTGATTGTAATTTGTGTACGGCAGCTCGAAGGTTTGAACGGAACATCGACAATGGTTCCTTTAAGACCTACCCAACGATCAGACTTGAAACTGGGGGCAATATGAGTAGTTTCAATTCCGCGAGGAACATCAACCCATGGCGCTGCTCCATAATCCGATTCATAATGAGTAACAATCCTGACCGGATCATAGTTTTTGCCGTCCATTTTTCGTGGCGCTGTGCAATGGCAAATTGTTGCAGTATTATTAAAAGGGAAACCCGGATTGCCGAGAAATACCGGTTTGTTGCAGATATTGCTTAATAATACGCCGCTTGGAATCACTACCATATCGGATTCGCAAAACGCCTTATAACCGTCGTCGTTGAGGGTGGTAAGCGTCATGCAGGCAGTAGTTTTTGATGCCGGCATGATAGCTCCCATACAAGAGTTGACTGTGATCAGATTCGTATCTACCTTTTTCATCAGTAACCGGAAAATTTCGTCGAGTAAGAAACCATAAACAAGGAATTCCATAGTTGTTTCCAATTTTGTTCCCGGAATTTTAAGGTATTCACCGGCTCTTTTTTTTGCACGAGCCATTACCTTTTCATCAGCTTTTGCTTCTTCTATCAGTTTTGTCAATTCATCGTAACTGACATCATTGTATTCGAATTTCCATATTTTTTTCGCAATTTCCGGAACATTACCATAAGGTTGCGCCCAAGCCGAGGCATTGCCAATGGTAACAATTTTTGCTCCTACCGTATTTTTCAATCCACACAGAGCCCTTAAACGCCAGTCAAGCTCTTTGGGATTATCGATAATAACATCATCGTTTTGAATATGGGAAATTGAAACTTCGTCGGTATGTTGTCGCAGAAAACGCGAACTTACCGTTATAATGTGGCGATAGACCGGCCCGCTGTTCCAACGCAGGAAAATAATGGTATCCTTTCCATAGTTTTCAAGCCCGTAGATTCTATCTCCTGCAGCATAAAACAGGACGGTATCGCATTTTTGAACATCAGGATGGTCGGTCAACTGCTTTGCATCCGTACATTTTGAAATTTCAAGAAATTCTACAGGATAGTCGGCACGTTTTTTAACTTCATCCAGTTCTACCTTGATACGA
>Ga0209628_10002242_pt1 | contig 12995 bp, 16 predicted proteins | sample TergutCu122P4_FD_187285 | JGI IMG/M metagenome (GOLD analysis project Ga0209628, IMG submission 187285) | Cubitermes ugandensis P4 segment gut microbial communities from Kakamega Forest, Kenya - Cu122 P4 (SPAdes) (version 2) | ecosystem: Host-associated > Arthropoda: Insects > Digestive system...
CCCGCCAATAGCCCGGTCAATACGGCAATGGCGGCGCCGCCCGGAATCAGCGGCCAGACTTCAACCGCCCAAGGCGATTTGCCCGGAAACCGTGCAGCCACGGTATCGGAGGATGCCGACAAGCAGCCGCCCTCGACATCCGAAACAGACGGCCAGGCTCCAACCGCGCAAGACGAGCCGTCCCAGGACGATACAGTCGCAACGTCCGAGGCGTCGGATTCGCCAAAAGCCGATGGCGGATCGCCCATGACGGCTGGCTCCGCGCCGGCGTCCGCCCCGACATCGCTGGTGCGCCTGTCCATCAAACCCTGGGGATACGTCGTGGTCGATGGTCAGTTGGAGGGTGCCAGCCCGCCGATAAAGAGCCTGGCATTGTCCCCAGGTCACCATACGATGGTCATTACGCATGAAGACTCTCCCCCGGTCTATATCCCGATTACCGTCCGGGAAGGCAAGGACATCGTGGTCTCCTATCAGTTTGAATAGCATCGAGGATCTGCGCTACTGGGTCGAAACTGGTGTCTCCTGAAAAATCCTCGGCTCCACGGTTTCGCCGCACATGAAGGCCAGATAGGCTCCCGCCTTGCCGATGTCGGAGAAGCAGGCCACGGCAGCGTTTTCGTGCAGCACCTGCCAGGGCAGTCTGTCCCGTCCCGCAGTCCGCCGGATCGATAGCTCCGGGACACGGAAAGCGGGATGCCGGTAGAGATCGCGGCCGGAATCCCACGCAACGATGCGCAGCAAGCGATTGGTCAGGATGGCCATGCCGCCATCGGCGCCGGGTTCGATCAGCAGCGGCACCTTGAGGGCGCCGGTGGAACGGCCGATACGGCCCACGACATCGTGTTCATCCAGCCAGCATTGGCCGGTTGCGGTATTGCCGAGCATCAGCCGTACCTTGCCGCCATTCTTTCGGCAGGCCTCCAGTGTCCGGGCTGCCTTCGGATCGGTTCCGGGATCGAAGTAGGTTTGCCGTGCCAGCGGCGAACGGCCCCAGGCGGCGATTGCGGCTTGGTACTTTTCGTAGCCTGTCAGCGTGCCGTAATCGTCATCGCCGAAGGCAAGATTGGGCTGTTCAAGCCGGTCCGCAATCAGATTGGCGTGATCGCGGGCATTGTCGAAACCAAGGCAACTGAAGTAGTCTCCGCAAGGGATGGCATACAGTTGCCGCTTGGCATTCAATGTCACATTCATGGCGGGTTCCATAAAAGTTGGGCGGAACCCACCCCTGCAGGGCGAGCCCCGCAGGGAGGTGGAAGGCGAACGCCGTGGCGTCCGTGCAGGTTTTCAGGTGGCCAGGCGCTCCGGTTGAGTTGCCGGGGCGTTTGGGGCGGCGATGAACAGACGCTGCAGCGCCGTCGGATCGCCCGTGGCCAGCGCAGCGCAAGCTTGGATGAGCGCTGGCTCCACATCCGGTGTGCTGGGCTCACACGGCAGGATGCAGGCGAGCACCCTGTCATCGCTGGCCAGGAAAGCCAGCTCGCCGCGGGTGGCGCAGTGCGTCATTTGCCGCACCGGTTGGGGCTGTTCATTCAGATGCAGGCGGACCATTTGAACGGCCGTGGCCAGCGTTTCGGTCAAAACGACCCGTTCCAGATCGCCAATACCGGGGCCATAGAAGTGGACCAAGTAGTGGCTCGGCTGAAGAAGTTCGATCTCATCCAACAGCGCAACGGCAACCGGCAACGGCTGGTTTGGGTGATCCAGGTGCAAGAGGTGGCGGCTCATGAGGGAGTCTCCTCATCGTCGAAGGTCGCCAAACCTTCTACTTTCAAGGCGTCGGCGTCAAACTTGATCCAAACGATGCCCGCGGCGCGGGCAGCCTGAACCAGAACAGCCAACTCGGGTTCGGGCGGCAAGGCATCGCCCGCGGTGCCGGCGTAAACGAAACCGCCGTAGTCATTGGGATATGCGACCGCGGAAAGTTCGCCATCGGCCAGTCGCTGGCGTGTGGCTGGACGCAGGTGCGCGGTCGAAATCGCGACCAGCAGTTCGATGTGCTGCAGCAGCGCGTCGGTGAGGATCTGCGCATCGCTATCGTCCAGCAGATCCTCCAGGTCGGTGGGTTCTCGGTCTGGCGCTGCTTGCGCGCCAGCGGTGTCGGATGGTTGCATGGTGTTCTCCAAAAAATGCGGGAACACCCACCTTCCCCAGGAAAGCGCTGTTCCCAGAGGAATGAATGAGCGCAGGGTGCGCTCGGGACAAGGCAGGTAACGTCTGCGGCGCCCGGAGTGCCGGGAGAGCTTCGGTTAGGAAGCGCCAAAACCCTATCGTGCCAACGCGGCGGGCGATAGACAAGCCAGGTGTTCTCATTGCCTGCGCAAGCGCCGGGCGCAAGGGCCGATTGCGCGTGGATTCGCGGCCGTGCTCGCCAGGCCACGCGCGGCCACAGTCTGTGCGGATACTGGATGCGCCAGCAGCAGCCCTTGAGGGCGCGCATACATGCCTATCCTGAGATTCAGGAGGCACGTCATGCATCAGATCGAATTACCGGGACTATTTCCAGCCTTGCCGCACGCGGCGCTCCCCTTTGTTTCGGCAGACCGTTTCAGTATTGCTCGCGATCCGATGATCGATGTTGCGCTGGACGGCCATGCGCCGGTGTACGTCGGTGTAAGCGGCGGCAAGGATTCGCAGGCACTGGCTTATCGCGTACAGGAACATCTCGATGCGTGCGGTCATGCCGGCGTGCGCGCGCTGATCCACGCCGACCTCGGGCGCATCGAGTGGCGCGACTCGGCGCCGGTGTGCGAGCAACTGGCCGGGCGTCTCGGTTGGGAACTGCTGGTTGTACGGCGGACGGCGGGTGACATGCTCGACCGTTGGCTCGGGCGCTGGGCGGCCAACGTGGAGCGCTACCGCACACTGTCGTGTGTCAAACTCATCATGCCGTGGAGTTCAGCGACGCAGCGTTTTTGCACGTCGGAATTAAAAACCCAGGTGATTGCACGCGCCATCCGCGCCCGGCATCCAGGCGGTCCGGTGGTTTCCGCAGTCGGGCTGCGCTGGCAGGAGAGCGCGGCGCGGGCGCGCCAGCCGGTGGTAAAGCGCGATGCCGCACTGACCCGTGCGCGCGGCGCCGGATTGACTTGGCACGCCATCTTGCACTGGCAGCGCCAGGATGTACTGGACTACATTGGCCAGCGCGGCGGCGTGCTGCACGAGGCTTACCGCATCTATGGCAGCAGCCGTGTTTCCTGTGCCTTTTGCGTGTTGGCCTCGCGCGGCGACCTGCAGGCGGCGGCGCGCTGCGAGGACAACGCCGCCATTTACCGGGAACTGGTGCGGCTGGAGGCCAGCAGCACCTTCTCTTTTCAGGCAGGGTATTGGCTGGGCGACGTGGCGCCGGGACTGCTTGATCCCGCGTTGCGGGCGCAGTTGGCAGAAGCCAAGGAGCGCGCCGCACAGCGGCAAGCCGCTGAGTCGGAGATTCCCGCGCACCTGCTCTACGAGGCTGGTTGGCCGGTGTGCCTGCCGACACCCGCGCAGGCCCGGCATCTGGCTTCGATGCGGCGGCGCGTGGCCGAGGCTGTAGCCATTCAAGTGAATTGCCTGGATGGGCAGAGCGTTATCGCGCGGTATGCGCAATTGATGCAGCAACATATCCAGCGCGGCAGGTCAGCGGCTGTCGCGCGACCTGCGCGCCCGAATACCTGTGCCCGATTTACAGCGCGGCGTCCTTGAGTTTTTTGAGCGCACGAACCTTGATGCGAACCGTCGCTGGCTTGGCGGGAAAGACCTGTTCTTGCTTGGTGAACGGATTGATGCCCTTGCGCTTGGGTTTGGCTGGCACCTGCGCGACGCCAATCTTGAGCAGGCCGTGCAACGTGAACTCACCGGCTCCCTTCTTGTGTACCGCACCCAATACGACCGATTCCAGGGCAGCCAGCACGCCTTTCACGGCTTTCGGCTCGACGCCTGCCTGTTCGGCCAGATGAGTGATCAGCCTGGCTTTGGTGAACGTCTCTTTGATGGGCTTGATCGCCGACGGTGCGGCTTTGGCGAATGCCGGTTGCCTGGTCTTCTTGACGGTTGCCATGTGAACCTCCTAACAGTAGTTGATGGAAAAAAGAAGGCCGTAGCCCTGTGCATCGCACACGCCGATTCTATGGAAGCCCTCTTGCCGTCGCGGCAATCGGATGGAGCATGGCTGCATGGACACACAACTTTCTGCTCCGGCAGGCCCCCTTTACCACGGCACCCGCGCTGCTGCCGCGCATTCGATTCTTCACAACGGTTTTCGCCGTTCGACCTCGCGCAACTACACCGGCACCGGCGTTTGCCTGAGCGAGTCGATAGCCATCGCCTACGAATACGGCATGTATGAGACGGGCGGCTGCGTATTGGAGGCGAGGCTGGCCCCAACCGCGCGCTGGACCGATCGGATCGACCGTGGCGGCGGCAAGAGTGCAGTCGGCGAAGCCTTGGATCGGTTCTTCAAGCGCACGGGAAACGACGCGATACGCACCTTCGGCGGGAACGTCTGGGTGGTTTGGAATCCCGCGGTTCTGGTGTCGGTACGTCAACTGTCACATGGAGAAACCATTTGCAAGCTTTGTCAGGAATTCGATGAGGATGGTCCCGGCATTGCCTACAACGGCGTTGTCTCCGACTATGCAAGTATCTGGTGGGGGCAGCAGTCGCAGGATCCGCGCATGGCACGCTTTCCCGAACATGAGCAGACATTGCGGCAGCGCTTGCAGTGTTTCGTGGGCCGCAGCCAATCGGCGCGCATCGGCGCACAAGAGCCGGCGTAGCCAAAAGCTGGCGCTACAACAGATCGAACAGACATGCGCGATGGCGCGGGCCGCACGCCAGGCACAAGCGTCTCCCATGTCCGGCATTTGCGTGGGCAAGCCTTACCTTGCCCTTGCCGTCATCTTGCTGCGCCGGCATGATGAGGTTTTCTCGCTTCCTGACGGAAGCTGTGCCCCGGCGATCCGGGCGCCGCAGGCGTTACCTGCCTTGACCTGAGCGCAGCCTGCGCTCGTTCAACCACTGGATTTTCAAGACCGTTGCGCGGTTCGCCGTGCCGGTTTTTATCGCCGGGCGTATTCAACGCCCACCCCACCAACCCACAAGGGACAGACTTCCCTTATTGGCGGGAGTCCCTTGTTTTCCACAAGGAGATTCCCTATGGATACGCAAGCCATTCGTGCGCAGATGCCGAAACTGGTTTTCGGCCACGTGCCGTCCAACGTCCGCGGTTTCAAGTACAACATCCTGGACGGCCAACCCAAGGTTTCGAGCCTGGGCTTTCACGTTGATCCCCAGCCTTTTGATGGCAGGGTGGTCGCCAAGACCGATGAAGCCATCGTCGTCAAGACGGGGCGGACCCAATTCATGGTGCTTGACCGGGCGCTCGTAACATGCGATCCCGGCGAGGGAGCGAAGGTGTATGTCGAACCCTACGCGCGGCGCCGCTTCGACGGCTTGCGTGCGGACACGCCCGAGGAAGTTACCGAGTTCACGTCCGACGGCAAGCCTTACAAAATACAACGGTTCATATTAGGCTCCGCACCGGCAAAGCTGCCGGCCCCGGAACTGCAGTGCCCGGAGTTGCAGGAACTGGTTCGTCAACTGGAGGAGTTGCCCGCGCCTGATGGCTTCCGGCGGATCACGCATTTGCTGGTCGATGCCGGCGCTCGCGATTTCATTTGGATCGATCCGGTGCCTAACAAGATCATCGAGACACCGCCGGCGATCAGCTTTGCCGTCTCGACGGCGAAGTTCGAGGGCCGAGTCACCGTGCTGTACGACCGTGCTGGCGACGTGTACGTGATTGAGCTGCGCCGCGGCGACGAACTGGTGCAGCGGCACGACGAGGTGTATTTCGACAGCCTCGGCGAAGTGCTGGAGCGGTTGATTGACGACGGCCAATGGCGCCGGATCAAGGTCAACGTCATTGATGCAAAAGCGTCTCGCCAACGCCAAAGCTGAAGGAATAACCCAATGACCGAGAAATATGCACCAACGCCGTGGCGCTTTCAAGCGTGCCGCAGCGTCATTGACGAAGTTGTCCAGGAAAAACGTTTTTCTTCCCGAACACTTGGCCCGCGCGCGGGGTTGGGATGCGCAGGAGCGTGGTATTTCACGGTTCCATTCAAAAAAATCGCTGTCCCGATCATCGGTCATCCGCGCCGTGCTCTGGCGCGTTAGAGTGACTGCACCGGGCTGATCCGGTGGTGACTTCATTTTTTGACAAAGAGTTGGAAACCATGAAAAAACTTTTACCTTTGATTGCGGCGCTGGGCTTGGCTTGCAGCGCGGGATTGACTTACGCCGCAGGTGACGGGCACAACGCGCAGCACGCCAAAATGACCGCCTGCAACCAGGAAGCCACCGGCAAGACCGGCGATGAGCGCAAAGCTTTCATGAAAGAATGCCTGCGCGCCAAAAAGGTGTCGCAGCAGGAAAAAATGAAAACCTGCAACCGCGATGCCGGTGACAAGAAAGGCGATGAGCGCAAGGCGTTCATGAAAGAGTGCCTGAGCAACAATTGAACAGAGTGCTATCGGCCACGTTGCCCTCATGCACCGAGATGGCCACCGGACAGCCGCGCGCATCGGTGAGCAGCCCATAGTTGACTTGCAGTAGTCCCTTCTTGCCATCGCGGCTGTAGCCCAACTTGGCCAGAGGACAGCAAGAGCCCTCGAAATAGCTCGAAGACAGGTCATAGAGCACCAAGCCGCCCTCGGGCAGGTGGCGCGCGGCGAGTTTCTTCTCGATCGCATCCTGGCCTCGAGCAGCCAGTCCATGGCCGCGTACAGATTGTCTTTGTTGGCCTGGAGCACGCCGAAGTCACCAGCCAAGGTGGTGGTGTGCCATCAGCGCGTAGTGGCCAGCTTGGTGTGAGGAGATCACCTGCGCGCCTTGGGAGATGGATCCCTTGTTGGGCAACTTCAATTCACCGGGCTGTGCCTGGGCGCCGTGCCCCATCCAGTGCTGGCCCTCGCAGACGATGCGCAGGACTTCTTCCAGCGGCGCCTGCCGCCATAGTCGAAGCCGATCCATAAACCTTTCTGCTCTCACAGCCCCCACCACATCGGGGGCTTTTTTTTGGGGTGCGCCCAACTTTTCCGTTCAGCCGTATTGCTACTCATCGCGGCACTTCGCCGCGCCCTTGAAAACATTCCACGCCGCGAGAGCATGGCGGTATCCCAACAGCGTAAACAGGAGCGACCATGAGCCTGCCACCTACACCGACCCTGCCGATCAGCCGCATCGTGCAAGGCAAGAACCCGCGTGAATACTTCGATCCCGTCGAGATGGCCGAACTTGAGGAGAGCATACGCGCCGTCGGCGTGATCGAACCCATCGTGGTGCGGCCTGTCCCCGGCGCCAACCGCTACGAGATCATTGCCGGTGAGCGCCGCTGGCGCGCCGCCAAGAACGTCTTTGGCGACAACTGCGACATGCCGGTTACCCTCAAAGAGGTCGATGACGCCTGCGCCGAGGCGATGGCCGTGATCGAAAACCATCACCGCGCCGCGATGTCGGTTGCGGAGGAGGCCCGCGCCGCGCACCGTCAGCTTTATCGCAATCGGGGCGACCGCGAGGAAACCGCCCGTGCGATGGGCTGGTCTCTGGACGTCCTGTCCCGTCGGCTGGCCTTGATGACCTGCACGCCCGCCGTGCTCAAGGCGCTGACCGAGCGGCATATCCAAATTGGCCATGCCGAATTGCTGGCAGGCGTGCCCGCCGACAAGCAGGACAACGTGCTGGCCGGTATCCTGACCCACAAGGTACCGGTGGCGGCGCTCAAGGCGCAACTCGGCCAGTTCGCGCGGCGGCTGGCCGATGCGATTTTCGACACCACCGCCTGCGCATCCTGCGCGCACAACTCGGCGCGTCAAGCCGGTTTGTTCGCCGAAACCATCGGGGAAGGCTATTGCCAGCATCCAACTCACTTCGATGAACTGACCCTGCAAGCCGTGCAGATGCGCGCTGACGCCTTGCGCGACGAATACCCGGTGATTCGCATCGTGAAAGCGTCCGATGGCTTTACCCCGTTGCCGCTGACGGCTGATGGCGATCTTGGGGTGGGGCCATCGCAGTACGCATCCTGTCAGGGATGCCAGTCTTTCGGCTGCGCCGTGTCCGCGATACCCGGCCGCTACGGTCAGGTCACACGCTCGCTTTGCTTCGACGCGGGCTGCAATAGCCAGAAAGTCGCGGCATGGCGCAAGGCGCAGCGCCAAGAGCGGCAAGACCAAGCGCAGACCACCGGCTCGGCCTCGAAACCGGAAACAGCCAGTACCACCCTGCGGGCCAGCGCCCAGCCAGCCGCAAAACCCGCTGCCAAAGCCTCGAACCAAACCCCGCAGCGCGTCATCCATCATCGCCTTGCTGAATGGCGCAAATGGGCGGCTCACGCGCTGATGACGCAGCCGCAGCGCAACCAGCGCGTGCTGATCGCACTGGCTGGCTACGGCCATGCCGGTGATGTGCGGGCGGCTGAATATGAAAAGGAAATGCGCCGGATCACAGGCGGCGAGGGCGGCGAATCTGGGCGGGGACTGGCCGCGCACCTGTCGCAAGCCAACCAGCTTGCCCCGGAGCATCTGGACCGGCTGGTGCAGGCCGTTGCCGCATCGGCGGCATTCGGGGTCAGCGAGCACGACTTGCTGGCGCTGCTGAATTATCTGGAGGTCGAGGAAACCGGCTACTTCAAATGGGACAAAACCTTCCTCGACCTGTTCTCGATGAGCGAGTTGGAAAGCCTCGCGGCGGAAGTGGGGTTGAAGCAAGCGCTGGGCACGCGCTTCAAGACCGTTCGCGCAGCCCGCAAGCCGGAGTTCATCGCGGCGCTGCTCAGTGTCACGAGCTTTGACTACCAAACCGCCGTGCCCGCCGTGATGCGGTATCCGCGCAACCCCATGACCAGCGCATTTCCAAGCTGCTGCGGTGATGACAGCGATGCCCAGGCCAGGCAAGAGGAGCCGGAAACCGAACCCGCGTGACGGCTGGCGCACTGGACGCGGCAAAACCCGCGTCTAGCATGGATAGCCCCCTTCCAGGAGAGATGTGATGACGATGTTTGAAGAGTTGTATGCGCTGGCCACCAGCGCTACGTTGACGATGACCCTGAGCGCCGATGAAAAATCCGGGCGTTTGACGATCAACGTCATTCCCAAGCCGCGCAAGGATGTGGGTGAACCGGCGCTGGCCCAACCCTTGAGCCTGACGGCCACGCCGCAGGAGTTTGACGCCGGTTTTATCGAAATCCTGCGCGGTTACCGCGAGGACCGCCGCAGCCTTGCGCAGCAGGCCGAGGCGACCAAAGAAGTGATCGAAGCCGCCAAGGCTGCATCGGTCAAGAAAGCCAGTGAGGCGACGGCCAAGGCCAAGGCCAGTCCCGCCAAGCCGCCGTCGAGCGCCAAGTCTGCGGATGGCGATGGCAGAGACGATACGCCGACGCCTGAACCAGCGGCTGCCGCACCGGCTGCGGCGGACAACAGCACCTACAACCTGTTCGGCTGACGAGCGGCGCAGGCTTGAAAGCGCGTTGTGCCCTGAGAAACTGATTGGCCAGGCGGCTCCGTGGCGAGCCGCCAGCTTCATTCCCATACACAAGGAGCGACATGATGTCGATTGAAATCAGCCCCATCAAGCGGGTTTTCCGGTACAACGGCATTGAACTGCCGGACGTGCCGGGGCTGGACCCGCGCGAAGTCCGCGATCTCTACAGCGCCCAATACCCCGAACTGGTGAGCGCCGAAATCGAGGCGGGCGAAATCCGCACCGGCCAGCAGGAGTTCACCTTCCGCAAGGCGGTTGGCGTCAAGGGAGCCACGCCGGGGCAGGGCGGGCGTCTTGCCGCGCTGCGCCAGCAGGTACAAAACGAGGCCCAAGGGCGTTGCGGCCTCGATCCACGGCTTGGGCAGGCGCTGATGCGCCGCTCTGTCCAGGCTTGCTCGCAAGCCTGGAGCGTCTTTGTCGATCTTGGCGCTGACCCACGGAGCGCACGCGCTCGCGTCGCGGTCACCAGCGAAATGCTCGCGCCGCTGCCATGAGGACTGTGCTTGAGCCGTAACCGGCAACGCCTGCCATGCCGCTGGCGTTGCCCCGCCTGTCCAGCGCCGTGCCGCGTACCGTGGTGCCGGGGGATATGGCCGCGGCGAACGCTCCTGTCTCCCGCTTCCTGATTGATGCGCAAGTGTTCGATGAAGCCGACCTTCCGGATGCTTGGGGTGATTCGCTGCAAGCTTGCCAACAGGCGTTGGCTGCCTGCATCCGCCGCGAAATCGGGCCGCTGCATTGCCTGAATCCCGGCTTCGGACTGAATGCCGTCGATACCCAAGGCTACGCCATCAGCCGCCACCGCTTCGCCAACGGCAAACCGGAAACTTACCGGGAAGTCGAAATTTATTGGTACGAAACGGGCGAGCAGGAATGGCCCATCGGGTTGGGGCTGCAAGCACTGGAATCGGCGCTGCCGGACCTTGGCAGGGCCGTTTTGCAGGTATTGCGCGAACAGTGTGCGCGGGTCTATCCGCTGTTTACCCCCGACGTTGCCTGCGAAGTGGCGAGCATGCTCTATTGGTACGGCGAGGAAAACGAGGAAATCGCCCTCGATATGTACTGCGGCAAAGACGAGCAAGAGCGCCAAGCCATGCGCAGCCAAATGCTGACGCGCGCCATGCTGGACGAGGCTTATCCTGAGTGGGCGCGGGGGTGGATGAAAGAACGCTCCAGACGATGCCGCCTGCACCACGCCGCCCAAACCATCACCGATCCCCGTTTGCGTCAGATCGTCGCCGATGCGCAGGCCCTGTCACAGTTGCAATGCGATGACAGCTTTCGTCCTGATGCCGAAGGTGAATACATCGGTTTCGGCGCTGTTTTATCGTGGGAGGAGGGCGATGTGACGACGCGCATCCACGACGACCTGATCCAGATGGCGTATCAAGGCGAGTTTTGCGACCGCATGGGCGAATTGCGCATTCCACTGGACGATCCCGGCGCACTGGGCGCCTGGTTTCATGCCATGTGGCCGCGCTTGAAGGCCATCGGGCTGATCGACCGCTTGATTCACCAACTGACGATGTGAAACTGTCTTTCGAGGTATCCACCATGAACGAAGCAGCGTTTCATATCCATGCGCCATCGGACGGCGTGCTCACGCTCGACGCCGCGGTGTTGATTTACCGGGGTGGACAAGGCAGCGCACTGGCCACGCTGCATCACGTGCACCATGTGAACGGCGAGGCCGTCATCGGCGCGGGCCAGCCGATGACGCCGGGCAAGGCCATCGAACTCTCGCGGGCGTTGCTCAAACGCGCGGCGCACGGCGGCTTTTTGCCCGAGAACGTACTTTATTTGGACGGCGAGCTGATTGTCTGGTGGGAACCCCCGGCGCGGCGGCATGTCGCCTTCCGGGTGGATCAGGGACATGCCGATCTGCTCGGAGGCCAGGAGCGCGGCGAAGCGGTGCCGCATCCGGGGCTGGTATTTGCCGCCTCCAGCCGCGTCTGGTGCGTGTGGGCCGTCAAGGGCTGCAAGCGTCCCACACCGGAGACGGCGCTGTATCAGGCTCCGTATTTCAACGTGAATGGGCAAGGCCAAATTTGCCAAGGCAGCGTGCCCCGGCCCGAAGGCACGGCCATTGAAAAAATCGGCGCCTGGAACGACGCTTTCTTTCGTTCCTACTTCACCCATCCCAACGTGACGGGCAAACTGGTCAAGCATCCGGGCGGGGCCTATGCGTTTTGGCGCGACATGCTCGATGGCCGTTTCGAGCGGTTCCCACAGCGCGTGCTGGCGCCCGTGAAAACCACGCTCGGCGAATTGCTCGGCATGAAGGAGCGTAAATGATGGACCCGCGCGACGTGGCTTTGCAGGCCAGTTGCCCGGTGCTGGCCGCGCCGCGCTTCGGGCAACTGCCGGACATGAACAACGGCCAGCGCCTGATCGTTGCGAACAACGGCTTGTTCGTGCAGGTCAAGCTGGACTGGCTCGATTGCGTGCAGCGGCTGACACCTGCCCTCGGCCTGCCGCTGCCTTACGGTGCGGTGGAGGAGCGGTTGCGGTTCAGTTTTGGGGTGCTGCCGATCCGGTTGATCGAAACTTTCGTGGACGCCGGACGCAAGGGTTTGCCCGACGAAGTGGCCGGTGTGCTGATCTACCAGCGCGGCACACACGGTTTGCGGCTGGCCCTGTGCGAGCCGATCCATGCCTCGCCGGGCCGGATCGAATACCGCCGTCCCGCGATGGACGACGACGAAACGGTGGCGGTCGATCTGCATACGCACGGGCACGGCCTGCCGTTCTGGTCGGCGGACGACGACCGCGACGATCAGGGAATCAAGGTCGCCGGGGTGTTTGGATGCCTGCATCAGAGCAGACCACTGGCGCAGTTTCGGCTGGTGCTCAATGGCCGGTACAAGGCGCTGCCGCATCCTTGGCAGCGTGACCCACGGCAAACCGCCGATACCGGGTTGGGTGATGCCCTTGAGCCGGGCCTGCTGCGCCGGATACTGAAGCGATGGCAAACCAGAGGACGCTCATGGAACATCTGATTTACCCCGGCCTTCTCGAGCGCCGCGTCAGCGTGCATCTGGTGGGCGTGGGCGGCAACGGCGCGCAGATGGCCGCTTGCTTGGCGCGGCTGGACATTGCGATGTGCGCCCTTGGGCATCCGCACGGACTGCATGTCACGGCCTTCGATGCCGACCGCGTGAGCGAAGCCAACGTGGGGCGGCAACTGTACAGCGCGGCGGACATAGGACGCCACAAAGCCCTCGTCACCATCCACCGGCTCAACCAGTTCTACGGGCTGGATTGGGGAGCGGTGCCTATGCGCTACGAGGATTTCCAGCAAGAGCGCCGCTTGGGAAAATCCTGCGACCTGTTGATCAGTTGCGTGGACAGCCGTGCCGCCCGGCGCAGCCTGCACTCTATCGCTTTTGACGCTAGCGCGGGCTGTTCCTATTGGCTCGACCTCGGGAATACGGAAGCGACCGCGCAGGTGATCCTGAGGCAGCCGATGAATG
>Ga0209628_10002243_pt1 | contig 12993 bp, 10 predicted proteins | sample TergutCu122P4_FD_187285 | JGI IMG/M metagenome (GOLD analysis project Ga0209628, IMG submission 187285) | Cubitermes ugandensis P4 segment gut microbial communities from Kakamega Forest, Kenya - Cu122 P4 (SPAdes) (version 2) | ecosystem: Host-associated > Arthropoda: Insects > Digestive system...
TCAAGGTCTTTGGTTTACAGGGGAGAGTTTCTAACACTTCTGCAGGTAGCTGGTTCCAGTCTTGAATGGTCCTATTCACAAATGAATATTTCCCTATATCCGTCCTTTGCCTCATATTCCTAATTTTGTGTTCATGGTCTACTCTGCTCAGATAGTGTGGTCGTTGTAATGTGTCTCCTATAGCCTTCTACGCCCTTTATCCAGAGTACGCTTTGAAGAGAGCACATATGCGTGATAACTTTCTACGCGACGCCAAATTTTCCCAGTTCTGACTGTTGGTATGATGTGCAAATTTGGCAGCTTTCTTTTGCATCCTGTCTAACGGACTTATTTGCCCCTCCCTGTATGGATCCCAGCACGCAGCCCCATATTCAAGTATCGGACGTACTAGAGACATGTAGGCTAAACGTTTGTTACTACTATTTCCCTTTTTGAGAATCTGCATTGTGAAATGTAGTGCCTCCCACGCCTTTTTCGCCGTGTAGTTGACTTGATCCGCCCAATTTAAGTGGCTGCGTAAGATTATTATTAGGTACTTACAACTGCTCGCTTCCGAATTAATGTGTTCGCTAAAGAATAATCTAGTGGATCCTTCAGCCGGGGTCTCGTGAAGCGAACCACCTTACTTGGGTTTATTTTCGTCGCATTTTCAACCGCCCACTCCCCAGCCTGTCCTGATCTTTCTGCAACTTTCCTATGTCTTCCTTATTTATAATTTTTCCATAAATTACACAGTCATCAGCAAACAATCTAATAGTTGACTCAATATTCCTCGAAATAGCGTTTACGCAGGCTAGGAACAGAAGAGGACCTCATACGCTCCCTTGCGGTACACCTGACGTTACTCTAACTTCCTCTGATAAATGCCCTCCTACCCTGAATCTCTGCGTGCGACCTAATAGGAATTCCCTTATCCATACAACTACCCTAGAATCCACCCCCGAATTTGCAATTTTCGTAAGCAGTCGGCCATGAGGAACTAAATCAAAAGCTTTCGAAAAGTCAATTATAATGGCGTCAGTCCTGTTTCCGTTATCCAGAGAGTCCGCAGTGCCTTGCCATACTGTGATTACTTGACTTTCGCACGAATATCCCGGCCTGAAACCAATCATTTTTATCCCACACTTGCCTTAGGTAGGATGCTATAACGTGTTCCATTTGTTTGCAAACCACCGAGGTTAAGCTAACCGGTCTATCATTCGTGACTAATGATCGATCACCCCCTTGTGAATAGGAATCACTGTGGCTTTCTTCGAGTCACCTGGCAGAGTACCATTGTTCATTGTTATGTCAAGTAGTCGCGCAGGGTATGGAATCATGGCTTCAACACCCAGTTTTAGAATTTTTCCAGAGACACCGTCTGGCCCTACCGATTTGTTTTTCCCAGTCGCTGCAATCCTCCTAATGATTTTAGTATAAATGGTGAAAGTGAACGGAGCCCTCACCACACTGAAGATCCTTGGTGAGTCTTCAAGCTCACCCGGCTACCTTTCCACATCTACAACGCTTCACGTACACGCCAAGTCTGTAGGACCAGGACGGAAGACCGCTAAACCACCGGAACCGTTTTGTGCATTCTGCGATTTTCGCGATCATTGGGCTCAGAATTTTAAAAGAATTACCGACATTACCGAGCGAGTAGAGAGCCTAAAAAGAGCAAACCGGAATTTCCTCTGCTTCAATAGGGGGCATCCTGCCTCAAACGCGGAAAGAAGCGGAAGGCAAAATGTGCTAAGTGCAAGAAGCCTCAACACATATCTATTTGTGATGACGGGAACTTCACTTCCGTAGGAATAATTGAAGTTACTTCACCTGGTTTCACTTACCTACAAACCGTACATGTTTGGGCACGGGACGTACGGGTGTACTAGACTGACTCGCTGTGTGCTCGACTGAGGTTTTTATCGCGGCACCCTTGATAGACGACATAAAATCGCCCGCTATTAACGAAAATGAATTAACTGTTTGTGCATTTGTATCACAATCTACCCAATCAAGCCGGGGCAGACTCATCTGATTCAATATGAAGGGGGTTTGGACACATTCCACGGTTTACATCACTGCTTACAATGCGGTCACGCGCTTTCGGACCAGCTGGCCGTCCCACAAGACGTTAAGACCTTGGTGTGTACTCGCAAACTTCAGCTAGCTGATCCTAAAATTCATCCCCACGAAGATGTTCCTGTAGAGTTTTTGATCGGTAGTTATCACTACTGGAAGGTGGTGAAGGACAGTTCGCCCATATGTATTTCAACGTCGGCAGTTCTAATTCCCTTCATGTCCGGCTGGATACTGAGAGGAAATAGGCCCGGAACGCATGTGAATTCACTGTGGTGAACTTTATTGATTTTGATCAGACCATTACGCCCTCGGACGACGAACTTAGACGTTTCTGGGATTTAGAGACTATTGGGATCCGCCAACCACGATCGATCTTTAAATGCCCAGGATTCGAAACTTTTTTAGGACTTCCGAACGTCTTTCCGGGTGGAAGATCAACGCAGGGTAGTGTCTCTTTCAGGGAAGCATGATACCGTCCTACCGAGTAATAGGCTGAACGCAGAAAAACGACTTCAGAACTTTACGAAAAGACTCGATAATATTGAAGCATTGAAGATGTATCACGATCAGATGTTAAATTACATCACGAGGGGACAAGTGGAAGGTGCTCCTGTCGAAGAACCGACGAGCACAGTGTTCTGTCTCCCGCATCAGGCAGTGAGGAAAGAAAAGCATGGGAATATTAAGTGGGGGATAGTTTTCAGTTGCTTTTCTCATGAAACTAACGAGCCTTCTCTCAACGATGTCCTGGAGATGGGACCCAATCATTCGCCCGGGATCTTCGTGTTTCTTCTAAGATTCAGACTGCATCACACAGCCATCATCAGCGATTCTTCTGGTACAGAATTACGCGGGATTGTGAAGGACACTACCGTACGACGGATGAGGTTATGGCTTACCGGTTCACCAGACTATTATTTGGCCTCACCTGTAGCCATTCTTACTGTCTGCAACACTGAGGGATCACGCTGATAGGCACACTGCGGCGCCACTTATAGACAATAACACGTTCATGGACGTTTTCGCATCCGGTGCAGAGAATGACAACTGCTCAGTCACCATAAACTTATGACCTCACTGCACTGATGAAATTGATTAACTTTTCTCTGGCAAATGGGCTAACAATTCGGAGCAGCTGAAACCCATCTGGATAGCTGAAGGCCAGGAAATGGAGGCACAGACACAATTTCTAGGCGTAAAGTGGAACACGTGTTAAGTGTTTCTCCATTGAGCATAAGGCAATTACTAAGAACCTACCAGAAGGGCCTCCTACCAAGAGACAGCTCTTGCAAACCACGGCTAGGTTTTACGATCCACTCAGTTTATATTCTCCTTTATCTGTTGTCGGGAAACTTATTCCAGGACACATGGTGCAGGGGTATTGACTGAAACAAGTTCTTGCCTTCTGAACTTGGGGCGCGGGGCATGCTTGGGTTTCTAACTTTACCTCATTATCACAGATGCACATCCCTCGACGTCTAGCTACCTGAAGGGAAAGTTTCGAAGTCCATGTCTTCTGCGACGCCTCTGAAAGGTCATATGGTGCAGCCTTGTACATTCGCTCAGCTGAAGGCGATAAAACTCTTATCCGTCTAGCCTGTAGCAAGGACAAGCTAAAACCTGTCAAGAGGACAACCCTGCCGCGATTGGAGCTTCTAGCGGCACTGGTGGGGTGACGGTATTGCATTAGTTATGCACAGCGACAGGTTACCATATCAATCAGGCGATACTGTGCTCGGACGCCGCTGTTGCTTTGGGTTCGATAAGCAGTGATCGAAACAGATGGTAGACCTTTGTCTGCAATAGAGTTACAAAATTACAAATATTTACGGCCGCCAACGCAGTGGAAGCATTGCCCTTAACGGGACAATCCAGCTGATCATCTCATGGGGACTTCTTTGAGTCAAAATACAATCCCCGAAAGTCTGGGGGCACGGGCCGTCATGGTTTTCTCAACCTGCGGAGGGTTGGCCAACCGGAACTCTTTCAACGTGTCGATATCTTCCTGAAGAGAATAGGAAGCCAAGCGATGTTCTGACAGTAACCACGCATGCCAGTATTATTGACGAGTCTAAATTCAATTCATACTGGAAACTAGTTCGTACGACGGCTTGATTTCTATGTCTCCTGATCAATGTCCGCCGGAGAGGGAAATCCATTGGTGAGTTAACAGCTACTGAGTTCACGGCTGCACGTACATATTGGGTAAGTGTAGTTCAGGAGGAAGCTTTCACCGCCGAACTGCAATCACTACGGAAGAACTTGCCTCTGCCAAGAGGGTCCAAAATTCACGTCTCAACCCATTCTTGGAAGGTGGATTCGTTCGCTTGGGTGGTCGACTACAGTGTGCTGACCTCACTGGAGAGGAACGACACCCTCTGGTACTCGACGGCGCCCATCGTTTAACGGAATTGCTCATTCTACAAACCCACATCCAATTACACCACTTCGATGTACGTGTTGTATTGTCTCATCTTCGAAATGAGTTTTGGTTCCTTAGGGTTCGTCAGGCTATCAAAAGGGTCCTACACACGTTCCTTGTGTGCAAAATGATGATGAATCCACGAGGACAGCAAATAGAAGTACCATTGCTATCTGACCGCGTAAAGCCTTCATAACCATTCGCCGTTACTGGCACAGGTTTTTCGGGACCTCTGTTCGTCAAGGTAGGGAGCGATATACCCAAGGTATACATCCCTCTTTTCACATGCGCCTCCACTCGAGCAGTGCACTTGGAAGTATGTACCAATATGAATACGGATAAATTTCTCATGGCTATTCAGCGATTCTTTGGCAGACGTGGTTTACCTAACACAATCTATACAAACAACGCGAGAACTTTCCACGCTGCAAACTTTTAACTTTCCGACCTTTGGAAGCAGTTATCCTCCTTCCAGACCCATCAGTTTCTCTCCCATAACGGCATTGCATGGAAATTTATTGCTTCGCGAGCGGCTTGGTGGGGAAGATGGTGAGCACTATGAAGCCTTGTCGTCGAAAAGTATTTGGGCCGTCAAGACCCACAGAGGAACAGCTGAACACTATTTTGATCAGTATTGAAGCCGCAGTCTACTCGAGGCACACCATGCAGTTCGAGGATTCCGCAGCATTGACTCTTGCGCACTTCCTAATCGGAGAAGTTCTTGCCACAATACCCACAGGATCGGAGCCCGCAGCGAGGCTGAACCTGGCCAAGGAGTTTCGATTCAAACCAAAACTATCTGACGACATCTGGAAACGTTGGACAAAAGAGTATCCGTTGTAACTGAGAAATTTTCACGAAGTTCAACGTCCAGTAGAGAAGACCACCCAACTCGACCTCGGATAAGTCGTCCTAATGGAAGAGTACGATCGCCCCAGACACTTGTTGGTTCGCGCACGCATCGAGGAGTTGTGGAAGGGACGGGACGGCCAAGTAAGAACGGTGGTGCTCCGTAGGACTGATGGCCGCCAAATTACATGCCCCACACAGCTGGTCATCCCCTTTGAGATTGATCCGGGTGGGGAGGATGTTGGGAATTCATAATTGAACACGTCCAGTATATTAACCCTGATACCCGAGACAGTTTACCTATGTAATCTTTGGTATCGATATTAAATGTAGTAAGTTTATCATATTTGTAGCTTAGTTTCCTTGAATAAAGACAGGTTGGTAGACTTGTGTTTTTGGTGAACCTGTCAAGAAAGTGAGCAAGGTATTTTTATTGCAGTTTCGCGCACGACATTAGTTAATCTGTATTAGATCTTAAAACAAGCGCTATAGCTATATAGTACGGATATGACTGAAATGAGTTCGGTATGATGCTTCGGTATATGTCTTATGTTTCAAAATCCCTTTGTGGCATTTGGCCAAATCAGTGGAGTCACAGTTAAAAAATGTTTCACACCGCTGCTGTTAAGTCAGAGTTGAAAACCTGTGTGATAAAGCTTCTCCTTGTTTCATACCTTTCTGATTATGAAAAGTGTCAGACTCATAACTCATGTAACACCAACAAATGCACAATGCTGCGCTGCAGTCTTTATTGAGCTCCAAGCAAAAATAACCCGTCATTACGGAGACACCAAAGAGAATTTATTATTATTATTATTATTTTTGTTATTGACAACTGCAATTGAGTTGTCACTCTGTGGCAGTAGTCCTTACACTAGTACAGACAAATATAAATGAAACAATACAAAAACACAGTACAAACACTACAAAACATAGTAAATACAAGTACATATATTACCAAATCACCCACGTATTAAAAACCCACACATACACACGCCCACACATTACAAAACCTACACTTACACACCCACACATTACAAAACAAGTTACAACAACCACAGTACAAGTTAAAGAAACCGTACAATACATACCTAAATGAAATAGTCACAATACAGTCAAGTTACCCTCAGTTTAAGGTCACCCTAATGTACGTGGCACTTTTATCCCCAAGAACTTCAACCTAACTCACTTCACTTCAGAATAAAATCACATCACATAGATCACGTCCGTTCATTCCACATCACTACACTTCACATCACGTCACTTATTTTCACTCAATCCCCACTTGAATTCCCTTGCTTGTAACTACTTTCTTAATTCTCTTTCTAAACGTTTTTAGATTTCAGAAGAAAGACGCTAGTAAGCTTGCAGGTAAATGATTCCAAGTTTTAATGGCCCTATTTACGAAGGAATGTTTGCGAACATCTGTTCTTTGTTTCCTAGTCAGAATTGGAAACAAACGCAGCAACATGGTTCAAGAAAATGTACAGATTTAACAATTTCAGGAGCCTTGTAAAACATTGTACGCACAAAATACAGAATAGTGCATTTGCTGTTATTTATTTAATCATAAAGCACAGAATAAACAATGTAAAAGGACCAGACAAGTGTTTGCTTATTCGGACTGTCCTGTGGCTTTCGTTTAGACTATCTTTGTTAAACTAATCTGATGCGTCACAACATAATACAAACTTTTTTTATCCTAACTGAAACATAAGCTTCTTATTATTTTACTAAACATTTCCATTGTGGAAAATAAGTGATGGGCTTTTAAATTTTTCTCTGGTATCTATTTAATGATAGGCCAATAATTGCTATCGCATTTTCATAATAGCTGATACTTTAACTCTGTTTGTATACGTCACCGATTTTAGGCTGGTGTCTTTCAACACTGGCAGGTCGTGATTTCATAATGAGTGAATTCGTGCTGAACCATCATGCAGATGGGTAATTTTACAGGCGTGATGGCTGGTGTAGGTGTTCCGGCCACTTGTATGGCGTATCTGTGGTAAATTGTCGGTTAATTGCTGTGTGTGCGTGCGTGCGGATTAGCAGATTTTTATTTTTTTAACGCTCGAATTACTGAGCAGAAAAACTTCCTACTTTCACGGTACTGGGTACATTTTGTACCCATATTTTTAAAACTATTTTCTCAACATTTTTTCAAGGTTCGATTAATAAGCTCAATTGAAGTCAAAACATTACTTTTATTCAGATTTCTCATTTTTAATGCAATTTATTTAGAGCGAATTACTTAAAGTATTTGAGAACAAGAAAATATAATTTAGAACTTAAATGAAATTTGTCTCTAGTATGATTGTTCCTTGCAATTGTCACATTTTATTTGAATTGTTTTGATAGAGTGGTCCTTGCCCACCCATTCTGCGCACTGGCAACATTTCCAGTCTGTGTTTCTGTCCTTAGCTGTTGGACAAATAGAGCACCTTCTATGGGTACAGAATGGTCCAGTTGGATTTGAGAAAAACATACCATATGTATAAAACAATGTATGTGCCGAACGATGATTATTTTGTGTCAATGAGACTTTCAGTGAACAAATAGAAAAATTGGTAAGATTGTTACTCTATACCAGCGAGAATTGTACAAAAAATTCCACGCCTGGGTACATTTCGTACCCAGTCAGTAAACGAAGGGTTAAATCTGGACGAGGAAGAAATATGGGAGAGATTTTCGTTTAGACGTGAAATTATAATCTTAAGAGGCTGATGACAGAATGCACACGGAGTGACAACAAAGAGAGAGGTTATTGCTGTACCCGATGATATTAAAGAAATCGTTCGATCCGTAGTGTCGCGTTACAAACGACATTTCGTTTGCTGTCGGAAGTTTTCCATCACACCTTATGTGAAGGAGTGGCAGCACTCGTGCAAATAAACCTCTTTGCGAACTGACGATAAAAGGAAAGCGGAGCAGAAAGCGGACAGGAATATTTTGTGAGAAGAAAAGAATAACTGAATTCATTTACTGTGGAATCAGTTGCTGTTTGGGCGACCCGGGTTTCAAATAGAAATTAAAAGTGCAGGGGTGCTGATAAGTCCTTAGCCCAACCAGGAAGGAAACAAGCTACAGCGACAGAAGATTTTAAGTTTCATATATCCTATTTATATTCGTAATTGGAGGAATATAATACTATTTGTTTGTATAACAAGACTAGCATCAAACGAAATATTCTCACCATCAAACAAAATACATTGGGAAGTAGGTCGGGCTAAGGATTTATCAACACCCCTGTAACGTTTCGACCAGAGGATTGGTTTCCGTCCTTAGGCACTGTAGTACAGGAAACACAGCCGGAATGCACTTCAGAATAGAAAAATAAGCCTGTGGTTTTGATCGGATGGCCCGATGCCAGACCCCGCTCCGCAGCGAGATTTCTGGAGGTATATCGAAATGAAATTATTATCTTAAAAACCTGCGTCACCGGTGGTAAAGCAGCTTTAGTTGGCTTCCGTTCTGCCGACTCTTATGTCCCCAACCGGCCGCCTCTGGCCCTCGTATTTCGACCATCCCAAAGAGCTTATGCCTGGTAAAGTTTCTGGTCGCTGTCAGCATTTGTGGGGGTCGATGCATGGTGCTTCTTTTCGTGGCTGCAATACAGTTCTGGTGACACACTTAAAGGTGGGCGCTGGGAGCATGGTCTATTACCCGTGATAGGCTGCCGGCTTGTCTTTTGTTCAGGTTCCTTTTAAAGAGTGTGATCCGTGAGTTTTCGTGGCAGCTGGGAGTGAAGATTCTTCTTCTCGAGAGACCAGCTGTCTTAGTCTGGAGAAGATTCCAAATTTCCGGAGACATTCTCCATCATGATGGGATCTGTAGATTTAGGCTGCAAGGTAAATATACACAGTTTGTGGCGTGACAGCAAATTCGCCACGTAATTGTCTACGTGTTGCAGAAACATCTGTGGATGAATATTTTAAGTGTGTAATACTACCGTACTGGGCCCAGTGGCCGCGCGGTCTAAGGCGTAGTTCTGCGGCCGCTGACCTTCTGAGATTGTGAGTTCGAATCCCACCAGGGGGTATGGATGTCTGTTGTGAGTGTTGTGTGCTGTCAGGTAGAGGAGTCCTACCGACAGCGTTGCGTCGTTATGTGTGATCTAGAAACCTTGTGAATGAGGAGGCCCTGGCCCACTGGGGGCTGTCCCGCCGAAAAAAAAGTACTTCCATAGATTCGTGACGACTGTATACTGCCGATCTGTATAACACAACTGGCTGTACTTGTAGCTTCGTCCAGCCAGCATTTCACTACTGATGTAGACAGACGCAGTTCCGAAGAGATTCTCTTGTTCCCCGGGTTGTCGTGGATGATCGCCGGAGAAAATCTCTCATGTTTTTGGCAAGCTCAGTAGACCAAGAAATTCACCGCCTTTTTATTACCATGTTCGTAAGAACACGCTACGTAACCTCATTCCGGGGAGATGTGCAAATACGTAGGCGGTTCATAAAGAAACCGAACTTGTGAAATAGCGAGCCAGCGAGCGCGCACAGCACGCTCGCGATGGTGGCGTTGTGTAGCGGGGACTTCAAGCTTTATTCTGACACTAGCAGCGTCACGCCACATCAATTAGTCATCGAGCTACACGCGCTTGAATGAGTGCGTGTTTAGTACCGTCGGCGATTTTTTTGCAAGTTGATAAATGAAGGATTATGAGGAGCAACGCGTTTGCGTCAAATTCTGTTTCAAATTGGGAAAACCTGTTACGGAGGCTTTTCAGATGTTGCAACAGGCTTACGGAGAGGATTGTTTGAGCCGTACGCAATGTCACGAGTGGTACCAGCGTTTGAAGTGGGACAGAACGTCCATCGAAGAGGACACCAATTCTGGACGGCCTCCACGTCAATGGACGACGATCGTGTTGAGAAAGTGCTTGCTGTGATTCGACAAAATGTTCCACGTGGTGATACAGTCAATAAAGAGTTCTACCTACATATGTATGTATGTATGGATGTATGTATGTATTTATGTATGTATGTGTGTGTGTATGTATGTATGTATGTATGTAATTCTCATGTCTCGTATCGACTGCTGTATAAATTCATTTTAATTCCAAGTAGAGAGAGTAATTTAGATTCTCGTAACGTAAAGTTAGCTTAGTGTAAAGCAAGGCATAGAGTAACAGCTTAGATAAATGTACTGACGTTTCGAAACTAGTTGTTTCTTCCGGGGGAAGGGTTGCTCGCGCCACCCAATCCGCCTTTGTGGTATATATTTTTTAAAGTGTTCTTTTGGGAAAACGTGTGATGGTGATTTGGCTCGAACAGAACCCACCACCTGTTAACTTGGGCGCACGCCACTGGAACTGGGTGCATGCCGGCGCAGGTCCTCTGCGCACACCACGGAGGGTTAAAGCAGGAAGCGATGTCAGTTGGTCGGCTGTTGGCTCTGAGACGTCGTTTGTATCGCGACGTCCCGGGCGTCGATACATGTTGGTGCAGTTGCGGAAATCTGTAAGACGCTTAGTGCTTTGTAGTGCCACAGCGCATTCTCCACCAACACTTTATCGTAAGTACCTGGTGCAATACTTCATATCCAGAGTATCATGTGTGTTCTGGTTTTGTTAGATCTTTCAGCTTGAAATGTAGCGTCGGAGTGGAAAAGCCTTGTTAATTGTTAAGGCAGTGGGGCTGTATATGAAAATGTGAAAGACGTACCTGCATAAGCGGAGTGGAAGAATGGAGGAAAACAGGGATATAAATTGTTTGTGGCTTTATGAAGTGGACTTGGTTCCGTAGACGTATATCGCAGAAAATTCTGCTTCGTTTTGTCTCTTTTTTCTTGAAATGGATCTTCGGATCAAACATGTAACTTCTGAATTACGTTTCCGGTATACGCCTGTAAGTACTGAGTAAATGGTCGCAGAAACTGTGTCAGCGGGACGTGTTAAGGAAGTAATACACCTCTTGCGTTTAAGTGAGCCGTGGTCTTTTAAATGATCAGACACAGGAAAGCACGGCAGCAGGCGCAGCTTGGTGACAGTAGGGTGCCACTGTGAGTGCGTGCGTGTGGACATTTTGTGACAGTGACATTTAACACCTCTAAGAATTAGTAGACCCTTACATTGACAACGAATTAGAATGTAGAAAGTGGCCGGAGGTTAATGTAAATGGACTAAGGTCGTCTCGAGTAATTATTTGCATCAAATCTGGCTTAAAAGCCGACGTTTCGGGATCTGCTGTCTCCATCGCTATTCGTAATGGTGAAGGTGGATCAGGGCTCCGAAACGTCCGTTTCTAGGTGTAACTGCACTTTGATGTGGCTGATCGCCCGAGATTTCGGTACATTCATTCGTCGTAAAATGTCATCTCAGCAGAATGGAGGAATTGTGAGGATGGACAGGCTTTCGAGAGAGACAGTACGGGTCCACAATCCCTTATCCGCAATTTCTATATCCTAAAAGCTCCGAAAATCCAAAAGTTTTGACCCACGCCACTCATGTTGCAGGCGTGAGGTAGCAGCTTTGTTTCCGTCTTTATTTAGACTCCACGAAGTGTGAATATTCATACGTTAAGCTGCAGAAATAGTAATGCGGTTACGAAGGCCTGCCTCAGACCCCTGCTTGGCATTTACGTAATAATGGTATACTCACCGTATTACCGTTCTAAAATCCGAAAACTTCTGAATTCCGAAACTGTTCTGGCTCCAAGAGCTTCGGGCAAGGGATTGTGGATGTGTATCTTTATACCGTGTAGAAACAGTTGGAACTGTACAATAAACACGTTATCGATAACAAAGGCAGATTTTCTTGGAGGAGTAATCCCTCTTTGTGCTCAGAATAACACGACACACACTAACACACTCTGTAGAGAAAACGCGGTACGTTATGAGGGTTTGCAAGCCGAAGGATATTTGTAGAGAAGTCGGAAGGTATACAGGCGTTCGGAAAAATATGGGGATTGAAACAGTAAAAACTGCCATGAATTGCAGGTAATACTGTATGAATATCAGTCTGTATTCAGGCGAGCGGTTAAGCGTTAGAAGGAATGGGTTCACGTCCTTTTCTATTTATTGTCGCCATTAAATAAAGACGAGATAGGCCGAGACATTACCTTCGGCCCATCAGATGCAGGGTTACAAGGATTTATTTTGTTCCATCCGCCGGTTCTTCGTAGGAACACTTTCTTTCCTCGTCACATCTGCTGGCAGGCGCAGCAATCTGTCTTCATCGCCCGGCTCGCCAGCCAAGTAAAGTTAATGCGAGCTTTGATGGTTGTAGTCCATGAAACGTTGGGGCTGTTTCTGAAAGCTCCATTAGCGACTGGTGTGAATGCCTCTTTAAAAAGTTTCTTCCATTAGAAAGACCGCAGACCTGTGGGCTGTATCGTGGCTCATAATAGCATTTCCAGATTGTCTTAACGTTATCATTATGTTCGGAATGAATGACAGGCTCTTTCAGACACCGTATATAGAGTAATTTGATGTGATTTTGACCGTGCATCGTCGTTAATATGTGGAAATAAAATGCCAACTAGATGCAACAGAGGTTTTTATTACAGATCTTATTGCTTGCTCAACATAGTTTGGGCACCACTATGCCCATCATCAGGAGCTCAAGAGTATTATACAGTGGTTGCTGCCTGTGGTATTTCGTGCTGTGGTTTTCAAGTTGCTGGTAAACCAGCATCCTGCTAACCGGACACATA
>Ga0209628_10002244_pt1 | contig 12991 bp, 6 predicted proteins | sample TergutCu122P4_FD_187285 | JGI IMG/M metagenome (GOLD analysis project Ga0209628, IMG submission 187285) | Cubitermes ugandensis P4 segment gut microbial communities from Kakamega Forest, Kenya - Cu122 P4 (SPAdes) (version 2) | ecosystem: Host-associated > Arthropoda: Insects > Digestive system >...
AGAATCAAGATGAAACCCGAAACTCAAAACAAGATGAAACCGGAAACAAATAGTGCGCAAATATTTTCCTTGGCTTTAGGATTAAATGAGCCATGGTTTATAGAAGAGGTTAGACTTGCGAATATAACCGATTCACCTGTCAAGGAGCTTCATATTCACATTAATTTCCGCAAGGGACATGAGTTTATTTTCGAAGACGGACAAAAGGGAAAGGGTTATGATACGGAAGATAAGGTTTGGCGTCATTTGGATTTTTTTCAACACAAATGTTATTTACATGCCCGCGTTCCACGCATTGAACGTTCGGATGGCAAAGTCCGTCAAGCGCCGGTTCCTTGGGCCCGTTCGGGTTCCGGTTTCACCCTTTTATTTGAGGCATATACCATGCTTTTGATAGAGAATGAAATGCCCGTAAACAAGGTTGCCGGTTGTGTAAAGGTCACCGCTCCCCGTGTTTGGCGCGTATTTGATTATTGGATTGACCGTGCAAGGCGCCGGGATGATTTATCGGCCGTTTGCCAAATCGGAATTGATGAGACGTCATCGAAAAAGGGGCACAGCTATGTTACCGCTTTTGTGGATATGGAACAGCATCGCGTAATCGATGTTCAGCCCGGCAAAGACAAAGAGGCGGTTAAGGACTTTGTAGACCGGTTGGAATTAAAGGGTGGCAATCGCAAACAAATAGAGCAAGTGTGCATTGACATGTCTCCGGCCTTTATTGCCGGTACTTATGAGATGTTTCAAAACGGTCAAATAACTTTTGACAAGTTTCATATCATACAACATTTAAACAACGCAATGAATGAAGTAAGAAAGAGAGAAAGAGCCGGGAATGAATTGATTAAAAATCATAAATATACCTTTTTGCGACTTAATAAAAATCTGTCGGACAACAAGCGTAACGAGTTGGCACATATAACGATGATGTACCCGCATCTCGGAGAGGCTTACCGGTTGAAAGAAATGTTTATCGACGTTTTTGGTATTGAAGACGCTGATCAAGCTAAAGGATACTTGCAGTTTTGGTGCGATATGGCAATAGAATCAGGAATACAGCCTTTTATAAAGTTCGTGAATTTAATTAAAGCGCATTGGTTTGGCATCGTAAATTATTTTGACTCAAAACTAACTAACGGTATTTTGGAAAGTATCAATTCTAAAATACAGTTGGCAAAAAAAAGGGCAAGAGGATTTAGAAATATAAAAAATTACATGAACATGATAATGTACATTTGCGGAAAGCTGAAATTCGATTACCCACTCATTTCGTTATAGCCCCAAAATACTTTTCGGAGTGGACTCAAGGATGAATTACGCCTTTAATCGCGAGGCACAAAGCATATTCCGGAAATAAAAACGTTATTTTTGTGACATTACCTTTAAAGGGGATAGGGGGATGTAAACAGTTCTCTCCCTTAGTGCAAGTTGCAAACTTTCGCCAAAGCGGTATGATTAACTTAAAATATAAAGATATGAAAGTCAGATTATTGTTAGTTTTTTTTGTGTTGTGTATGGTGGTGGAGGCGGTTTTGGGGAATGACAATCCCAATTATCCTAACAACCGTTTTCCGCTGATTCGCAAACCGTATATAGAGCTGCCGTTAGGGAGTATCAAAGCGAAGGGGTGGTTGCTTGAGATGCTTGAAAGGCAGAAAAGTGGCGCTACCGGTCATTTGGACAGGCTGTATTCGCAGGTAGTAGGGCCGCGTAACGGATGGTTAGGAGGCGACGGCGACCAATGGGAACGGGGACCCTATTGGATTGACGGGCTGCTGCCTTTAGCCTATCTCTTAGACGACAATGCATTGATAGCCAAGGTGAAGCCATGGATAGAATGGACGCTTAACAGTCAGCGCGAGGACGGATATTTCGGGCCAAATACCAACTATCCAGGAGAGCCTGGTCTGCAACGTAACAACTGCGACGACTGGTGGCCGCGTATGGTCATGCTCAAGATATTACAGCAGTATTATTCGGCAACCGGCGACAAACGGGTTATAGCCCTGATGACCAACTATTTCAGGTATCAGTTGAAGATGTTGCCCGACAACCCGTTAGGCTTCCGGACGTTCTGGGCCGAGTACCGCGTGTGTGATAATATGTTAAACGTCTATTGGCTTTACAATATCACCGGTGAGCCGTTTCTGCTTGAGCTGGGCGACCTGCTCTATAAACAGGGCTTCGATTTCACAAATATGATGCTCAACCGCGATGACCTGAGCCGGTTAGGTACTATCCATTGTGTGAACCTGGCGCAAGGTATTAAAAAACCAATCGTCTATTACCAGCATCATCCCGAACAGAAATATATCGATGCAGTGAAGAAAGGTTTTGCCGATATACGTAAGTTTAACGGGCAGGCGCAAGGTATGTATGGTGGCGACGAAGCGTTGCACGGCAATAACCCAACCCAGGGCGTAGAGCTTTGTTCAGTTGTCGAAATGATGTTCTCGCTCGAAAAGATGATAGAAATAACCGGCGACCTGTCTTTTGTAGAGCATTTGGAAAAATTGGCTTTCAACGCCTTGCCGACACAGGTTACCGACGACTTTATGGGTAAGCAATATTTCCAGCAAGCCAACCAGGTGATGATAACCAGGCATATACGTAACTTCGACGTCAACCACGACGGGACGGATGTATGCTACGGATTGCTCACCGGCTATCCGTGCTGTCTTTCCAACATGCACCAGGGCTGGCCAAAATTTACACAAAACACATGGTATGCAACTCCCGATAACGGCTTAGCGGCGCTCGTGTACTCCCCTTCGGAGGTAACGGCTAAAGTGGGGAATGGTTGCTTGGTGAAAATAACTGAGGACACTTACTACCCGATGGACGACAAAATACGCTTCACAGTGAAGATAGAAGACAAAAAAATATCGGAGATAGCTTTCCCGTTGCATTTACGGATACCTAATTGGTGCAAACAGGCTACTATCACTGTGAACGGCGCTGTTGAACAGACACCTGTGTCCAATACAGTTGCTATCATCCGCCGGGCGTGGAAAACCGGCGATGTAGTGGAACTGAGCCTGCCTATGTATGTTTACACGAACCGTTGGCACGAAAACTCCATTTCCATAGAACGCGGTCCGTTAGTATATAGTCTTAGGATGCGGGAAGAATGGAAAGAAAGGGAATTTCCACAGGAAGAGATATTCAACTACGGCAAGACCTATATGGAAGTGACCTCGCCCGATAAATGGAACTATGGTATTGTAAGCCCCACTCGTAACCAGGCCGGAGAGCAGTACAGGGTAACGATAGACACTGCCAAACAAAAGGCGGCCTATTTCTGGAATATCGAAAATGCCCCTGTTCAAATCAAAGTGAATGCTAAGGAAGTACCCCATTGGAAACTGTATAACGAAATGGCCGGTCCGTTGCCGTATTCCATTATCTATTCGGTCACAACCCGTGATATGCCTGTGGAAGAAATCACACTTATCCCCTACGGCTGCACCACGTTGCGGGTATCTCAGTTCCCATTAGTCAGATAAGTAACAACGGCATCCCTGCCGTTGCAAAGAGCAATTATAAGTTTTTAAATAAAAAAAAGTATGAAAGGTTTATTGTACATCTTACTGTTCGTTTTCGTTTGTTCCTGTACAAATCATGGAAGTAACGAACCTTTGACGCCTATTCCTTTTCAGGAAGTGACACTTGCCGATTCGTTCTGGTTACCTCGACTGAGAACACAAAAGCAGACCCTTGTGCCGTTTGCTTTAGAAAAGACGCAGCCTGCGGTTGATAACCTTCGTAAGACGGCAAACTACCTGAAAGGCATACCTGACGACCTTCCTTTTCCGCATCGGTATATCGCTTCCGACCTTTACAAGGTGATGGAAGGCGCCGCCTATCTGCTTATGTTAGAAAGAGATACAGCCCTCGAAAACCGGATGGACCAAATCATCGACTATATAGCCGGCGCCCAACAGGATGACGGTTACCATTATGAATCGCATATCACCGGCGTTTCCCAAAAGGCAACCCCGTGGGGTGGCGCCGGGATGGGTGATAAGCCTTATTCGTGGGTTGTTCATAGCCATGAGCTTTATAACATGGGCCATTTGTACGAAGGCGCTATCGCCTATTATCAGGCTACCGGCAAGGATAAATGGCTGAGAGTAGCCGAAAAGAATGCAAGGCATATCAACCGTGTATTCTTCGTTGGAGACACTCGTTATAACAACGGCAAGCCGGTCAACCAAGCGCCCGGACATGAAGAAATCGAATTAGCATTAGTCAAGCTCTACCGCGTAACAGGTGATACGCTTTACCTGAACTTGGCAAAACGTTTTATTGACATTCGCGGCGTCACTTACCGGCCCGAAGGCAGAGGCGTGATGGCGTCAGAATATGCGCAACAACATCTACCCGTCCGCGAGCAAACAAAAGCGGTAGGACATGCTGTTCGCGCTACCTACCTCTATTCGGGTATGGCTGACGTCAGCGCCCTAACCGGCGACAAGACCCTGCGTCCGGCGTTAGACAGTATTTGGCAAAACATCGTGGATACACGCATGCACATCACAGGCGGGTTAGGCGCTATACATGGCATAGAAGGCTTCGGGCCTGAATATCAGCTTCCGAATAAAGAAGCCTACTTAGAGACATGTGCCGCGGTGGGGAATGTGATTTTTAATTACCGTATGTTTCTGTTGGAAAAAAACGCCCAATATGTGGACGTAGCCGAAATAGCCTTATTGAACAATGTGCTGGCGGGCGTCAACCTCGAAGGCAACCGGTTCTTTTACGTCAATCCGCTCGAAGCCGATGGCGTTACACCCTTTAATCATGGTCAGCGGGGGCGCTCACCCTGGTTCGGGACAGCCTGCTGTCCGTCCAACCTTGCCCGACTGATACCGCAAGTGACCGGTATGATGTATGCCTATACCGGTGATGAGATTTACTGTTCACTTTATGCCGGCAGCCATGTCACTATCCCCTTAGAAAAGGGAAAAGTGAAGATAGTGCAACAAACAGGTTATCCTTTTGATGAGATAATCCATTTCACCATCGATTCGGTAGCGGCTAACCAAACGTTTACGCTTCGTCTGCGTGTCCCGACATGGACAGGCTCGCAGTTTGTACCAGGCGCTTTGTATTATTACATCGACAAAAATCAAACGAACCCCGAAGTATGGCTCAATGGAAAAAAGATCAGCGCTTCAATGAAGAATGGCTTTCTTTCTATCCCAAAAAAGTGGAATGCAGGTGATAAGGTGCGACTCCGCCTTCCAATGCCATTGCATTTCACCCAAGCTATCAACAAGGTAGAAGCCAATCGGGAGCGTATATGTGTCACCCACGGTCCGTTAGTTTATTGCGCCGAAGCCGATGATAATCCTTTCCCTGTCAGGCAGGCATACTTGGAGGCGCTACCGGTAAAACACAACATCAAAAGGGCCAACGAAGGCCTTATGTCAGGTATCGACTTTATCACATTTCCCGCAAAAGCGGTAGGCGACGACGGGCAGACAGCAACCGTTACCATGACGTTACTGCCTTACTATGCTTGGAATAACCGGTCGGACAGCGCCATGATAGTGTGGATACCTCAAACGGTTGAAGGGGCGAAATCAGCAAGATAGGGTAACGTCCTGACATACGGAATGCCCTCGTACTATAAGCCCTGAAAACATCCCCCTGCCCCCTTTTACATTCCCCTGCCCCCTTCAAAGGGGGAAAGGGGGAAAGGGAAATGTTGAAAACAAATACCGTCGTTTTTTCGTTGTTATGTCACTGCTTGAAAGATTTTTTTTGTGTATTGCAAAAAAATGTTTACTTTTGCGATTTTAAAATAAACATTTTTTATTGATTACTTAAATTATCAACCGTATGAATACGAATCAATCACGCAGGAATTTTTTGGCTACAGCCGCTACCGGCGCTGTGGCAGCCGTTGTTGCACCGTCTACGTTTGCAGCAGAGAAAAGTGAATTTACCGTACCTACCAACCTTTCCCAACAAGCGAAAGGCGCTAACGACCGTATCAGGGTGGCCGTCTTTGGCCTCAATGGAAGGGGCAATAGTCATGTCGAAGAAGTGATGAAACAGCAGGATGTCGTGGTCGCTACATTGTGCGATCCCGATATGGAGGTGCTGAGAGCCAAGTCAAAAGCATTCGAGGAAAAATTTAAACAAAAAGTTGCTATCCAGCAGAATTTTCTTAGGGTGTTGGAAGACAAGAACATTGATGCAGTGACCATTGCAAGCCCAAATCATTGGCATGCCCTGCAAACTATCTACGCCTGCCAGGCAGGAAAGGATGTGTATGTAGAAAAACCGGCTACACATAACGTAGCAGAAGGCCGCAAAGTGATTGAAGCGGCCTATAAGTACAACCGTATCGTACAACACGGTGTTCAACTGCGAAGTAATCCAGCTATCCGCGAAGCCGTTCAGCATCTGCGCGACGGTCTGATAGGTACTGTCTATATGTCGCGGGGGTTGGTCTTCCGTTCACGTCCGAGCATAGGCAATAAAGGGATATCAAAAGTTCCTCCCGGATTGGATTACGACCTGTGGTGCGGCCCGGCGCCCATGGTACCGTTCACAGAAAACTTAGTTCACTACAACTGGCATTGGCATTGGAACTATGGCAATGGCGACGTAGCTAATCAGGGCGTCCATGAAACCGACCTCTGTATGTGGGGATTAGATGTAAACACACTGCCTGAACGCATCACTTCGATGGGTGGTAAGTTCCTTTGGGACGATGCGAAAGAAGTGCCCGAGATACTGACATCGGTTTACCATTACCCGAAAGAAAAGAAAATCATTCAGTTTGAAGTAAGGCATTGGTATACCAACTTGGAAGACGGCGCTGGCGTAGGTAATATCTTCTATGGTGATAAAGGGTATTTAGTGGTTCGGGATTACAATTCATACGAATCGTTTTTAGGCGCTAAACGAACCAAAGGACCCAGTAACAAGGTTGACGGCGAACTGACCATGCATTTCAAAAATTGGTTTGACGCTATTCGCGCCCGCGACATGTCAATCCAAAACGGCCCTGTAGAAACCGGTCACCTCTCATCGGCATTAGCACACTTGGGAAATATATCATACAGGCTGGGACGTCAATTGACTTTCGACCCCGTAGCCGAGCGCTTTATCAGCGATGAGGATGCTAATCGTATGCTTACACGCGAATACAGAGCGCCTTATTTGATGCCTTCCAAAATATAAAATAGAATTTCAGAATCTTTACAGATTTAACAAGTGGATAGGGGAAGGATTGAAAAAGTTTACTCAATTTTTTAGTTTATTAACATGAAGTTTTATTTTAAATTATGTGCTATATTAATTATAGCTATTTATTGCTTTTTTGCATGCAGTAATAATGAGGGTTTCAAACTCGTGCCGGATGAAGCCAAAAGGAAGGTCGATGTATTGTATAACGGGCAGTTGTTCACATCGTATATTTATCCAACCGACCTTGAAAAACCGGTGTTGAATCCGATATGCACTGCCAAAGGGACGATTATCACTCGGGGTTTCCCGCTTGCCCCGCGCCCTAACGAAAGAGTAGACCATCCGCATCACATAGGTGCCTGGTTTAACTTCGGCGATGTGAACGGATTAGATTTCTGGAACAACTCGTATGCCATTCCCGCCGATAAAAAATCGGAATATGGCGCTATACGTCATCGTAACATTGTCAGTATGCAAGACGGCGCCAGTCAGGGGATACTGATTGTTGAAACCGACTGGGTCGACCATGCCCAAAAGGTATTGCTGAGGGAAGAAACAAAGTTTGTGTTTAGCGCCGAAGGCAACCGTCGTATGATAGACCGTACTACGAAGCTCACTGCGCAACGCGACACGGTCGTTTTTACCGATAACAAGGAAGGACTGATAGCTTTGCGTATGGACAGGGCTTTTGAAGAACCGTCCAACCAGCCGGAGCTATACTTAGACACCAATGGCAACCCGACAGAAGTTAAAGTGATGAACAACGAAGGCGTCAATGGCGTTTACCGTAACAGCGAAGGATTAGAAAAAGGCAATGTGTGGGGCAAACCAACCAAATGGGTATCGCTCTCGGCGGATAAAAATGGTGAGAAGATTTCGATTGCTATCATCGACCACAAGAACAACCCCGGCTATCCCGCCCACTCACACGCGCGGGGATATGGCCTCTTTTCCACTAACAACATGGGCAGTCAGGCCTTTGACAAGAAGAACCCGCTGTTTAAACTGACACTCAACCCCGGTCAATCGATAACTTTCCGTCACCGGATAGTCGTCAAGACCGGAGGTTTTATCACCGATGAGGAGATGAACCGGCTCTTTTCTGATTTTAATAAATAATCCCCCTTTGAAGGGTAGGGAGAGGTAAAAGTTTTCCGTTATTTATCACCTCAATTCTAAATTTATTATTTTTAATTCTTTTTTATGCATAGACGTGTTTTTTTAAGAAACTCCCTGATTGGAGGTGTTGGACTGTCATTGATACGTCCTTCCAATCTTTTTGCTGCACCGGTAGCCACTGAACCTTTGTCCACAAAAGCAACGCTGGCAAAGGTTGCGCTCACAACCGGCACTAACAGAGCCGATTTAGCGTTTCGTGCTTTGCAGCCTTTTGCTGACCATGTAAAAAAAGCAATTGGTAAACGGAGGGTCATCCTGAAGCCAAATAATGTCCTTATCGACCGACAGTTAGCCGCTACCCATGTCGATACTTTAGAAGGAGTTTTGGAATTTTTGAAATCTATCGGTGTCACTAAAAACGTTATGATAGCCGAATCGGCTGCCAATGGCGCTACGTTGGAAGGTTTTTCCAACTACGGCTATACCCGTCTTACCTCAAAGTACCCGGTGACGCTTGTCGATTTAGACAGTCAGCCGGTGGACAGGCTATATGTAGCCGATGAGAGGGATTTCAAGCCACATGCAGTGCGTTTCTCTTCTTTGCTTTTAGACAAAGATTCTTATATCATCTCCGTAGCCCGGATGAAAACGCACGACCGGATAACCGCCACTTTGTCTCTGAAAAACATCGTATTAGGCGCACCTGTCAAGGACATTGGCTTTGGATGGGGCGCTGGGCGCAAACCGGGGACGGTCAATGATAAACCGATAGTACACGGCAGCGGTTTCAAGGGAATAAACTACAATCTGTTTGTGCTGTCCCAGATACTGCATCCGCACCTTGCTATTGTGGATGGGTTTGAAGGCATGGAAGGCAACGGCCCTAACGACGGGACACCGGTCGACCACCGAGTATGCGTGGCAGGTATCGACTGGTTAGCCACAGACCGCACAGCCGTTGAGTTGATGGGTATCGACTACACCAAAGTAGCCTATCTGAACTACTGCGCCCAAGCCGGCTTAGGGATAGACGATTTGGACAAGATTGAAATCATCGGCGAACCCATTGCTAAGCACAAAAAAACCTACAAACTTAACGATAACTACAGCAAACAGATAATTATTTAATTATTCGAGTTCGATGACGGTGATTCCTGTGCCGCCCATTTGGATGTGCTCGTCTTTGAAACTTTTAACGCCGGGGGTCGTCGACAGGTAGTCGCGGATAAGCTGGCGGAGGATGCCTGAGCCTGTACCGTGCAGTATCCGCACAGGGGATACGTTGGCAAGGATGGCATCGTCGATGAAATAGGCGACGGTTTGTAATGCCTCATCGCCGCGCATGCCTCTGACATCAATTTCCTGTTTGAAATGAAGTTTCTTTTGGTAGATAGCTTCAGATGTTTGAGCGCTGATAAAGGTATGTGGTCGGGTCTCTTTTTCGAGCTGACTGCGGCTTACTTTTTCGAGCTTGTCTAACTTGACGGGGATTTTTATCATCCCGAAAGCAACAGAGGCCTGTTTATCATTTATTTCGAGTATCGTCCCGGCAACTGCCTGCCCATAGATACGCACCGTATCGCCTTTTTTTAGATGCGGGGTTGGAGAGGATTTGGGTTTTTTTTCGGAAGCGGAAGTTTTACTTTTTTGCTTCTTGCGCGATTGACGCTCGCGTATCTTTAACATCTGTTTTGCAATCTTAGCATCTTCTTCTATTGTGTCGGAAACACTTTCCTTGAACTGTTCCAACTCATGGCGGGCGGTGCGGGTGAGTTCTTTGTCGGCTTGCGCTTCTTTGATGCCTCGTATCGTATTTTCGATTTTCGCATTCGCTTCCGACAGAAGCTGTAACGCTTCGGCTTTGGCCGCCTTAACGATATCTTTTCGTTGTTGGTTAATCGTTTCCAAGTCTTTTTCGTAGCGTGTTATCACTTCTTCTAACTTTTTCTCCTGCAGGCGTATTTGCTGGCGTTTACTTTCCCAATAGCGTTTATCACGGACAATATCCTGAAGGTATTTGTCTAATTCAATGTAGTCGCTTCCCACTTTTTCGGACGCTTCGGCTATGACATCTTCGGGCAGGCCAATCTTTCGTGCTACATCGATGGCAAACGAACTGCCCGGATGTCCTGTCAGTAAAACAAATAAGGGTTGCATCAGGTGGCGGTCGTAGAGCATTGCGCCGTTCATCACCCCTTCATGGTCTTCGGCGTACTGTTTCAGGTTACGATAGTGGGTCGTTATCACGCCATAGCTACCGTTGTGGTTGAATCTTTCGAGCAACGATTCGGCAAGTGCGCCTCCGATGACAGGCTCCGTTCCGCTTCCAAACTCATCGATAAGGAGTAGCGTCTTGTCGTCGCAGTTTTTTACAAAAAACTTCATGTTCGTAAGGTGTGAACTGTAGGTGCTGAGGTCGTTTTCGATGCTTTGTTCGTCGCCGATGTCGATAAACAGCTTGTTGAAGACGCCTGTACGCGACTGTTCGCCAACGGGAATAAGCAGTCCGCATTGCAGCATGTACTGAAGTAGTCCGACGGTTTTAAGGCATACCGATTTGCCGCCAGCATTGGGGCCGGAGATGATAAGTATTCGATCGTTATTAACTAAAGAGATGTCTAAGGGAACGACCTGTTTTTCCTGTTTTTTAAGCGAAAGATATAATAACGGATGAACAGCCTGCTTCCAATCGATAAGCGGCTTGTCGTCGATAGTAGGTCTGAGGCAGTTTACCTCCATGGCAAAGAGCGCTTTTGCGCGGATGCAATCAATAGTAGCCAGAAAAATGTATGAAAGCAGAATATCAGGGGCAACAGGCCGGATGATATCCGTAAAAGCGATGAGGATGCGTGTTATCTCACGTTTCTCTTCATTTTCGAGTTCGCGAATGCGATTATTAGCTTCAACAACCGCTTCTGGCTCTATAAAAACGGTTTTTCCCGTTGCCGATTCATCATGCACAATCCCTTTGATACGGCGTTTGTGCATTGTTGAAACGGGAATCACCAACCGCCCGTCGCGCATGGTAGGCGCTACATCCTTATCTACATACCCTTCCGCTTGGGCGGCGCGAAGAATCGACTGCAAAATGCGGGAAATACTCCCCACTGTGGCAGTCAGCTCCTTGCGAATACGCATGAGTTCGGTCGAAGCATTGTCTTTTATCCGCCCATATTTATCAAGTATCTTATCAATTTGAGTTATGATTTGCGGAAAGACAGGAATACCTTTAGCCAAGGCCGTTAGTGCGGGGTATTTGATTTCTTCGTCATTCTTTTGCCTGAAAAATCGGGTGATATCGTGAATGGTTAAAAGCGACCGTTTCAGGTCGAAAAGCTCTCTTTCGTCTAAAAATGTACCTTCGAGGCGGATACGGCTAAGGGCAGAGCGGATATCAATAAAATAATCCGTCGGAAACGAATCCTCTTCCTGTTGGATACGAACAAATTCTTCGGTCTGATGGAGTTTGTCGGTGATAGTCCTGATATCCGTCAAAAAAGTCATCTCATCGACAACCTCCTTGCCTAATGAGCTAAGGCATTTATTACTAATCAATTGACGGATGAGGTCGAATCCGATTTTCTGCTCGAAGTTTTGCGGGTATATCACCTGTAAAGATATTAATCAACAATTACCGTAATTTCGTAGCGTATTTCCGGGCGTAAAATAAACTCCAATTTTTCCTTATTTCTCTTTAATTTAAAGGAGCAAATATTGTTTTCTGTGGGATTGATAAACTGTGCAAAATTGAACAGATAGGCGAAGGCTGTCAGGTTCTTTTTATTTTGAAACGCTTTGATGACTTGCGGATATTTTTTTGTGTCCCAGTACATACAATCGGCAAAACCGTTAGCGTCCGTAAAGCGTGAACTCGTGTCTCTAAGTTTCATAGTACTAACGATAAACCGGCGATATGCTGCGGTGAAAACAGCCGAGGACTGGTCCATCCGTTTACCTTCAATAGCATCTAAGCGGTCGTAGGGCATCAGTCCTGCATTGGCTGCCGGCGAAAAGGGGTCTATCGACGCTATTTCCGAAATATTTTCGATGTTATAGTTGATACCCGTATAATTATATTTTTTCTTTATCAGCCGGTACTGCACATTACGCCCATACTTCATGTATGGAAATTGCATGCACATCAATGGAATATGTATAGAGGCAAAATCTTCGACAGAAAACGGTTCAAACAACATTTCGTTGGCTTCACATTCCCATAGTACGCGCCCCGGCGTCAATTTACGGTCTACTAAGCGAAACCCTAACCTCAGCACATACTCCGCTTCGGTATCGATAGTACCGGCAGGTAAGAAAGGCAGGCCGGTCATCCTGTCGCGCAGAATATCATACCGGTACAACGGGTTGTTTTCATCAATCCTAAGGGTTCTGGGTTTGAAATTGGGATTTTTGTTATACGAAAAATAGATCTGTACGTGGATGTCCGGTTTAGCAGGCTCGTGTTTAAGGCCTCTGTTAGCCAGTTCTTTTCGTATCATCTCGTAAATTTTCTTAGCTAACTCCGGTTGATTTTCATTTGTATCATAAAAATCAAACGACTTAAACTCCGCGAGGTCAACGGGATCTTTTGTCAGGGTAGTCACAAAGGGGCAGGTAAATAATCTGTCGTGCGTATCTTCCACCGCATACATGAAAAAAGCAGTAGCTA
>Ga0209628_10002246_pt1 | contig 12986 bp, 9 predicted proteins | sample TergutCu122P4_FD_187285 | JGI IMG/M metagenome (GOLD analysis project Ga0209628, IMG submission 187285) | Cubitermes ugandensis P4 segment gut microbial communities from Kakamega Forest, Kenya - Cu122 P4 (SPAdes) (version 2) | ecosystem: Host-associated > Arthropoda: Insects > Digestive system >...
CACTACTGCAACTCCCATAGGATTAAGTACTTCCTGAATACAATCTTTAATTTGTGCAGTGAGCCGCTCTTGAAGTTGCAACCTGCGGGCAAAAGCATCCACCACGCGAGGAATCTTACTCAACCCGCAAATAGTTCCATTGGGAATATATCCCACATGCGCCTTTCCAAAAAATGGCAATAAATGATGCTCGCAAAGAGAATATATTTCAATATCTTTTACCACTACAATCTGCTTTGAATCTTCTTGATATAAGGCGCTTTTCAGTATTTCGTGCGGCTTCAATCCATATCCATGAATAAGATATTGAAATGCCTTTGCCGCACGAATGGGCGTATCTCTTAAACCCTCACGCTCAGGCTCTTCTTTCGATGCAATAATTATATTTCGATAACTATCCGACAACAGTTCAATGGTTTCTTTGTCGTAAACATCTCTGCGTTCAAAACCCTCTTCTAAATTTTCTAACATACTTACTAAATATTAATTATTAAATGTTAATTATTAATTTAATTGCTTCCTCGTAATTTGTAATTTGTAATTCGTAATTGTTCACAGGTATGGGTTATTCAGTTTTTCATTTCCGATGGTGGTGGTTTCGGCATGTCCGGGAATTACCAAAACATCATCGCTGAGGGTAAGTAGTTTTTCATTAATACTTTTCAAAAGCAGATTGAAGTTTCCGGTAGGTAAATCTGTTCTGCCGATACTTCCGGCAAACAACACATCTCCCACCATTACGAATCTGTTTTTTTTATCAAAAAGACATACGCTTCCATCTGCGTGTCCGGGCGTATAAAGCGTTTTCCAAACTTGATTTCCGAATTGTAATTCTTCTCCATCGTTAATAAAAACATCGGGGTCTGGATAGGTTGTATTTTGAAAACCATAAAGTGTGGCATGTTTGGGAGCCATTTTGTAAATGGAGATGCCGGCTTCATGAGCCACGAGCGGAGCATTAAATTCTTTTACACAAAATGCATTCCCCGCCACATGGTCAATATGCGGATGGGTGTTAATGACATATTTAACCACAATGTTTTCTTTCGTAATAAAATCAAGCAACATTTGTTCTTCATTTTTCGAACTCATACCGGGGTCAACAATTACGCCATTTTTGGTATCATCATAACAAACCAGCGTGTTCACCTGAATCATGTTAAAATGAAATATTCTAACATTCAAATCATTAAATTTCAATTTCATAGTTTCAAAATATTCTTTCAGATTAATTTTTCTCTTCACAAAAAGCAAATTTGCGGTGCAAAGAAAACATTTTTTTCTACTTATATCTCTCATTATTTTATATAAATTTGCAGGACAAAAAAATGAAAAGAAAAATTGCTCTTCTTGGTTCAACAGGCTCTATGGGAACGCAAGCCCTGCAAGTAATGGAGCAGTTTCCGGCTCTCTTTGAGATAGAATTGTTATCTGCTTTTTCTAACTGCGATTTGCTCATTCAACAGGCGCTTAAATACAAACCCAATGTGGTGGTTATTATTGATGATGGTTGTTATTTGAAAGTAAAAAATGCGTTGGAAAAAGAAGATTGTAAAGTTTTTGCGGGGTTATCCTCTTTGATAGATTGTATGACAATGAGTAGCATTAACATGGTTTTGTCGTGCATTGTAGGGATTGCCGGACTTGCGCCGGTGTATGCCGCTATAGAAAACGAAATTCCGGTGGCGCTTGCCAATAAGGAAACTTTGGTGGTTGCCGGCGAATTGATAATAAAAAAAGCAAAAGAGAAAAATATACCGATTATTCCGGTTGATTCGGAACATTCAGCCATTTTTCAATGCTTAATTGGTGAAACAGGAAATGCTGTAGAAAAAATTATCCTTACCGCTTCGGGAGGTCCTTTTAGAGGAAAAACCATCACGGAACTTGAAAAAGTATCTTGCGCACAAGCACTCAAACATCCCAATTGGAATATGGGAAATAAAATTACGATAGACAGCGCCACTATGATGAACAAAGGATTGGAAGTAATTGAAGCAAAATGGTTGTTTGATTTGAATTTATCTCAAATTGAAGTGATTGTACACCCACAATCCATCATTCACTCTTTGGTTCAATTTGTGGACGGTTCTGTAAAAGCCCAATTGGGACTGCCCGATATGAAACTCCCTATTCAATATGCGCTCACTTTTCCTAAAAGATGGAAAAGCTCATTTCCTCGGTTCTCTTTTGCCGATTATCCCGCTTTAACTTTCGCACAACCTGATTTAAAAACTTTTCCATGTTTAGCTTTAGCCTACCAAGCCTTCAAAGAGGGCGGAAACAAACCCTGTGTACTCAATGCGGCAAACGAAGTAGCCGTAGCCCATTTTTTGAATGGGAAAATAAAGTTTACCAACATCCCAAAAATAATTGAAAAAGCATTGCATAGTATTCATTATTCGCAGCCAAAGAATATTGAGGAATATTTGGTAGTGGATAAGGAAATAAAAAAATGGTTAGCAATGAATGATAATATAATTGTGTAATTATTTGAAAATGATTTTTATAAAAAAAATTCACAATTTTTTCAAATTAAATATCAACTATGAAGGTCGCAACTTTGGTCTTGATTTAATGCGGGCTATTGCCATTTTTGTAGTTCTTATTCACCATGGGGATATGCTTAAAGTAGCAGACACTAATTTCCCTTGGATTAAACTAATAAATGGAGTTGATCTTTTTTTTGTTTTAAGTGGTTTTTTAATTGGAACTAAGCTACTAAAAGTTTTGGAAAAAAATTCTTCTTTTGGATTCAAATCCATAAAAGATTTTTGGTTAAATCGTTGGTTTAGAACATTACCGAATTATTATCTTATTCTATTTTTGAATGTCATTTTTGTGTATTTTGGTTTCATAAAAGAAAATTTTTCAGTATTTAATTGGAAATATTTCTTTTTTCTTCAGTATTTTTATAAACCGACAGTAGGTTTTTTTTGGGAATCTTGGAGTTTAAGTATTCAAGAGTGGTTCTATTTTCTATTTCCAATTCTATTGGCAATATTTTTTTTTATTTTTATAAAATTGAAGATTTCAAAACGTTATATTTTTCTTTTTTCATCTTTATTTTTTATTGTTATCCCTCTCGCTTTAAAATTTTTTATTGCTTCACAATTTGATGTAGATAGTTTTTGGATTCGGGAAAGAATTTTTAAAGTAGTTATTTTTCGACTGGACAGTTTAGCGATGGGTTTGGTAGCAGCTCATGTAAAGTATTGGTATCCGAAAGTATGGACTAAGTGTAGAAACATTACCTTAGTTGCAGGTATTGTTATTTGTTATGTAATGATGTACACCTCATGGGCTCCAACCAGTTTTTATACAAAAGTATTCGAAACGCTATTATATAGTTTAGGTTGTGTTTTGTTATTACCAAAATTTGACAGTATTAAAAGTGCTCCGAAAGCCATTACAAAAGTTGTAACTCATTTAAGTTTTATTTCTTATGCAATGTATTTAACTAATTTAGCGTTGGTTTCAGAAGTAATTCGTGACCAAGTAACTATTGAAACAAAAAATGGTGCTTGGTTATGGTATGTTGCCTATTGGTTCATAACTATTCTTGTTTCAACGATAATATATAAATATTACGAAAAGCCCATGCGCGATTTTTTGGAAATGAATACTTATAAAAAGCGGTCATCACGTAATTTTTTCTGTTCATTCCTGTAACGCATTTGCTGCATTCCTAAATTGAAAATAATAGGAACGCGAAACCGTAAATACCTTTGAACCTATATAAACAAGATTTTTTTGAATTTTATCTACAAAATTAAGGTTGATGATAGTGGCATTATTTATACGAACAAAACATTCGGAGGGAAATTTTGAGGCAGCCTCTTTAATAGTAGACTCATGAAAATAGAGTTGATCGGTAGATGTTTCTATAGCAAGTAATTTTTTTTCTTTCGTAATTACGGTAATAATGTTAAATTTTATTTTTGTCGTAATTTTTTTGAAACGGAGAAAAAAAGAATCATTTTCTTTACTCAAAGCCGATTTTGTCGGTTTATACACAATCGGATTTTCAGCAACCATAGATTCAGTCTGATACAAATTGCTAATGTCGGAAATGACGCGAATAATTTTGTAGATTTTACGAATTAACACATCGTTGGAAAATTGAGCGGAAACAACATCAAATAGTCCTTTGTCAAGCCAAAAATGAGGATTTTCTTTTGAAGAAACGATACCTAAAATGAACGGAGGCTTGTGAATCATTTCTAAAATTTCTACCTCTCCGGTTTTGCAATGAGAAAGGTCTATAATTAAGATTTCGGGGCGATGAAGATTCATTCGCTCCAAAAAATCTACACGTTGGTTTACAAATCCAAAAAAATGGATAGATTTAAACTTTGACAAACAGTCAATTACTTTTTTTTCAAGGGTTGCGTTTTGAATAAACGCGAAGCATGTTACTGATTTCATAATATTTTTATTTTGTTTAACTGTGCGGCAATAATAGCAATTATTTTTAATTAATCAAGTAATTTTTGTTTTTTTTATAATAATTTCCTTTTGTTCCGTTTTTTTTATATATTTTTGCACGCAGAATTATTAGACATGGCAAAAAAAAGAATCTTATATATTACTCCTTCTATTTTTCCTTATCTACCGGAGAATTATATTTCATCTATTTGCAGATTCTTACCTCAAGGGATACAAGAACGAGAAAATGAAATTAGAACCTTTATGCCCAAATATGGATTGGTGAATGAACGTAAAAATATGTTGCATGAAGTGATTCGGCTTTCCGGACAAAATATTATTCTTGAAGAAGACGATTATCCGCTCATTATTAAAGTGGCTTCATTACAAGCGGTTCGCATGCAGGTGTATTTTATTGACAGTGACGATTTTTTTAGAAGGAAAGCACTTTTTACAGATGAAAATGAACAGTTTTTTGATGACAATGACTCACGTATTTTGTTTTATGCGAAAGGAGTTATCGAAACTGTACGTAAATTGGGTTGGAACCCTGATATTATTCATTGTCATGGTTGGATTAGTTCATTAATTCCTATTTTTATTCGTACAGTTTATAAAGACAATCCTCTTTTTCAAGATGTTAGAATTATTACCTCTCTATATAATGATCATTTTTCCGAAAAGTTTTCTTCTAATTTTTTAAAAAAACTTAAAACCACAGGAGTACCTCGTGAATTTTTAACACATTTTAAAGGAATAGCAGGATACGATACCATTGCAAAAACTGCTATTGATTTTTCTGATGCTGTTGTGATAGGCCATCCTAATATCACGCCTTCTTTGAAGAAGTATTTAAAAAAATATGAATATCCCACAATTGTACATCCGGAAACTGAAGATTATTTAGAATATGTTGATGAATATAACCATTTTTATGAAGAACTTTTGGAACTTTCACCGCGTGAATTTTAATTCACACCCCTTAAATCTCCTAACTCTTTTTTGGCTCCTCACCATCTTATTGGCTTCTGTAGGTTGCAAAAAAGAGTTTAGCTCTATAGGGCTTGATTTAAAAGACGATCTGTTAAATGCTACTTTTACAGACAGTACGACCTTGATGGCCTATTCTGTACGAGAAGACTCATTAAATACAACAAATCTTGTATTTAATTATTTGGGTTTGATACAAGATCCTGTTTTTGGCACCACCACTGCAGGCATATATACCCAATTTATTCCATCCGGAAATAATGTCAATTTCGGAAAGAATACGGAATTAGATTCTATCGTCTTAACACTGAGATATACTGGTGGCTTTTATGGCGACACATTGAATCCATTTTCAATTAAAGTGTACGAGTTAAAAGAAGAAATATCAGCTAAAGATACATTTTATCAATATAGTTCAATCGCTTATAACGAAATGAATCTTACTTACATTTCCGATTTTCGTCTGTATCCTACTCCAAACACTAAAGTAAAATTAGATACGCTGTTAGAAGCCCATGTACGTATCAGATTAGACGATGAACTGGGAAAACGTTTTCTTGAGAATGCTGAAAAAATGAAAACCAACGGTGATTTTAAAGCTTTTTTTAAAGGATTATATATTTGCGCCGAACATTCGTCATCTGCTCATTCTGGGTCGCTTGTTAATTTTACTTTAAACAACACGGGTTTATCCGGTATTCAACTCTATTACAAAGATAATGGTGTAGCAAAAAGATTTTCGTTTATTGTTAAAGCACCGGAAACAGTTAGATTTAGTGTATATCATCATGATTATGAAAATGGAGAACCTAATTTTGTAAATCAAGTCATTCACAAAAATACTTTGCTGGGAGAAAAAAAACTTTATGTGCAATCTCTTGGAGGCGTAAAGACAAAAATTGAATTTCCTCATTTAAAAGCATTAAAAAATAAAAAAATTCTGATTAATAAAGCAGAATTAGTGATCACCAACATCGGAGAAGACCTGCATCTATACCCGTCCCCTACCAGATTGGGAATTCAAGGAGTTAATAGAAAAGGAGATGTTGTTTTTTTACCCGACCAATATGTTGATGTTGCTTATTTTGGTGGAAGTTATAATTCGACTACTAAAGAGTACCGGTTTCGCATTACAAGATATGTACAAAATCTTATTTTAAAAGACGACTTTAAACCATATATTTATTTGGTAGCAACAGGAGCGGCTGCAAATGCCAATAGATTGCTTTTTTCCGGAACAAAATTTACAGATGGCTATTTTAATAAGGCGCAACAACTCAGATTAGAACTTTATTATACGGAATATTAATTTCTTTACCATAAAAATAAATTGTTATATGTGTGGAATTGTAGCCTATACAGGAAATAAACAAGCATACCCGTTCTTAATTAACGGGTTAAAAAGATTGGAATACAGAGGGTATGACAGTGCCGGTGTTGCGCTCCTTTACAAAGAACACATACAACTTTATAAAAAACAAGGTAAAGTTGCTGACCTTGAAATGTTCTGTACTACAAAAGATGTTAATGCTCATACCGGAATAGCCCATACCCGATGGGCGACTCATGGCGAGCCCAACGATGAAAATGCACATCCACATCTTTCGGAAGATGGTTCATTAGCCTTAATTCACAATGGAATCATAGAAAACTATTTAAGTTTAAAAAATGAGCTCATTGAACGGGGATATGTTTTTACAAGTCATACTGATACGGAAGTATTGGTGCATCTCATTCAAGATATTAGAAAAACCGAACAGGTGGATTTAGTTGAAGCAGTGCAAATGACTTTGTCTGTTATTGTGGGTACGTACGCTTTAGCTATTTTATCCTCGGAGTATCCCAAACAAATTATTGTGGCTAAAAATGGAAGTCCATTATTAATTGGATTGGGAAAAAACGAGTTCTTTGTAGGATCAGACGGTGCTCCAATTGTAGAGTACACACAAAAAGTAGTCTATTTGAATGATGAGGAAGTGGCCGTACTTCATTCTGATAAAGAATTGAAAATTACCAATATTCGTAATGAGAAGAAACGTCCTTTTGTTCAAAAATTAGAATTGAAATTGGAACATATTGAAAAAGGAGGTTTTGAACATTTTATGCTCAAGGAGATTTTTGAACAGCCCAAAGCCATAATGGACAGTATGCGAGGAAGAATAAATACTAAAAAAGATGTGGTTTCTCTTGGCGGTATCATTGAGTACGAAAAAAAAATGCTTCATGCAAAACGTTTTATTATTGTGGCTTGCGGAACCTCATGGCATGCAGGTTTGGTTGGAGAGCACATTTTTGAAAGTTTAATTCGTATTCCTGTAGAAGTGGAATATGCCTCTGAGTTTAGATACAGAAATCCTGTCATTAATGAAAATGATGTGCTGATAGCCATTTCACAATCAGGAGAAACCGCAGATACGCTTGCTGCTATCGAATTGGCAAAACGTAAAGGTGCTACTGTAATCGGAATATGTAATGTAGTAGGCTCAAGTATTGCACGAAATACGCATGCCGGTTCCTATACCCACGCAGGACCTGAAATTGGAGTAGCTTCAACAAAAGCATTTACAGCGCAGGTTACTGTACTTACCCTCATGGCTTTAAATTTGGCAAGGAAAAAAGGTGCCATTCCTCTTTCTTATTATTATCAATTAGTGAGTGGTTTAGGTGCTATCCCAGAAAAAATTAAAACAATTCTTCAAAAAAATGATGAAATAAAAGAAATAGCACACTATTTCATTAATAAAAGCAATGCTATCTATTTAGGTCGTGGCGTAAATTTTCCGGTAGCATTAGAAGGTGCATTGAAACTGAAAGAGATTTCTTATATCCACGCTGAAGGATACCCAGCAGCAGAAATGAAACATGGTCCTATTGCACTTATTGATGAAGAGATGCCTGTGGTGGTAGTGGCTACAGAACAGGAAACTTATGAAAAAGTAGTAAGCAATATTCAAGAAGTAAAGTCTAGGAGAGGCAAAATAATCTCCATAGTTTCCGAAGGCGATGAAATAGTGAAAAGCATGTCCGATTTTTGTATTGAAATACCTAAAACCGAAGAATTACTATCTCCTTTGGTAGCATCTGTTCCATTGCAACTGTTGGCATATCACGTAGCTTTGTTACGTGGTTGCGATGTAGATAAACCCAGAAATTTAGCTAAATCTGTCTCGGTAGAATAATAAATTATGCTAAAAAGAACAGTACAATTTTTTGTTTTTCTTGGACTTGCCGTACTCTTTTCGTGGCTATCTATAAAAGGTTTTATTGCTGATCCTGAAAAAATGGAAAAATTTAAAAATAGCGTTATAGCAGTGTTTAATTTAAAAAGTTTGTTTTTTGTTTTTCTTTCCATGGTTTGCGGCGTTGTAGCACATTATTTCCGTGCACTTAGAAATATTTTACTGATTGAACCATTAGGCTACCAAGTACGTAAAAGTACTGCTTTTTATTCTGTAATGACCTGCTATTTAGGTAATTTGGCTTTTCCGCGCCTCGGTGAAGTGCTACGTTGCACCTTTCTACAACGTTACGACAAAGTGCCTTTCCAAAAATCGCTCGGAACGGTTGTTGTAGAAAGAGTTTTTGATTTACTGATATTTGCTCTGCTTTTTATACTCATTATCTTTCTTAATAAAGAATTGTTAGTTGATTTGAGAATTAATGAGAATAGTGATATTACTTTAGGTGAATCTCTATATGAAAAATGGTCTGCTCTGTGGAAAATGAAGTATATTATTTTATGTATCCTAATAGGATTAGTCGCATTATTTATGGTTTTTAGGCGATTAAAAGCAACGCATCAATCCAATCCAAATCAATCAAAAATTATTATAAAAATAAAAAATATTGTTATTGAGTTGTGGCAAAGCCTCATTTCTATCAAAAACTTAAAACATCCTTTTTTATTTATTCTTTATACAATTTTTATTTGGCTGTTTTATTATTTTGGAGTTTATTTGTGTTTTTTTGCTTTTGACTTTTTGTATCATTTAGGTTTCATGCCTGCATTTGTAGTTTTAATACTTGGTTCTATAGCATTTATGGTTGCGCAAGGCGGTATTGGTGCCTATCCGCTAATTGTTGCCGGTGTATTATCTTTATATGGTGTAGGATATGAAAATGGAACAGCCGCAGGTTGGGTGGGTTGGGGAGCCCAAACAATTATGATATTGATAGTTGGATGTACTACATTCATCTTGGCATCTTATTTGAAAATTGAAGACAGAAGCATTAAGTAGCCTATTTTTTACTATCTTCGCGTCTCTTTTTAATTATTATTCATCTTAAAATTTATAGTTATGCAAAAACATCTTAAACTTCTTTTTACTTTGCTTTTTAGCATGGTAATTTTTGTGGCTTTTGCGCAAAAGCCCGATTTAAAAACTCCTCTTCCGATGGACCCGAAAATAATTACAGGAAAATTGGACAACGGTTTATCCTACTATATTCGTGAAAACAAAAAACCGGAAAACCGCGCTGTGTTTTTCTTGTCTGTAGATGCCGGTTCGGTGATTGAACGTAACGACCAGTTAGGTTTGGCACATTTTGTGGAACACATGGGATTTAACGGAACAAAGCAGTTTCCCGGAAATACTATGGTGAGCGAATTGGAAAAAAAAGGCGTAGTCTTCGGACGCCAACTGAATGCAAACACCGGTTTTGAAGCCACGCAGTATTTTGTAATTCTTCCTACTGATGATAAGGAATTGTTTGACATGGGTTTGAAAATCCTTGATGGCTGGGCATTTAACATGTTGCTTACCGAAGAAGAGATTGATAAAGAACGCGGTGTGATTATCGAAGAGTGGCGTTTGTATCAAAGTGCCGATGAACGTATGTTTGAAAAAATGTTGCCCATCCTCTTTAAAGGTTCACAATATGCTGAAAGAAACGTAATTGGAACGCTGGATAATCTGCAAAACTTTCCGTATAAATCGTTACGTGATTATTATAAAAAATGGTACCGTACCGACAATATGGCAATTATTGTAGTAGGCGATTTTAACGGCAAAGAGATGGAAAAACAGGTAAAAGATTTCTTTACGATAAACGACAGGCCCACTACACCATTAGAACGTCCTTATTATCAAATTCTTAATAATAAAGAGCCGATAGTGGTAATTTTGACCGACCCCGAAGCCACCGGTTCAGAATTTACAATCAGTTTTAAACATCCTAAAGCTGAAATGAAAACATATAGCGATTATCGTAATGATTTGGTAAAAGATTTAATTATTCAAATGATTGACGCTCGTTTAGAGGAATTGGCAGAAAAGAAAACCAATCCTTTTAATGACGCATACAGCAGTTATGGAAGATATTGGTCGCGGAAAAACGATGCTTTTGAAATTGAGGGTGAATCTAAAGAAGGAAAATTGTTACCATCAATAGAATTGCTCCTCACAGAATTGAAACGCGTTGACCAACACGGGTTTTTGAATACGGAATTTGACCGCGCTAAAACGGAATATTATGCAAATGCGGAAAAATCAGCCAAAGAAGCCGATAAAACAAACTCTGTAAATCATACATACAGGTACTCTTTCGGTTTTTTAGAAAAAAATCCCGTTATAGGCGATTCAATGAATTTTGAACTTGTTAAGCAATTTCTTTTTGACATTTCCTTAGAAGAGATTAACAAAATGGCTAAAACTCTCGTAACGGAAGAGAACATTGCCGTGGTGTTAACCATGCCCGAAAAGAAAAATTTGAAAGTGCCTGCCGAAAAAGAGGTTTTGGCATTAATCAAAAAATTTAAAACGCTAAATACAAAACCTTACGTGGATAATGTCAACACACTGCCGTTTTTGGCAAAAGAACCCACACCGGGAAAAGTTACAAAACGTACTGCCAACGAGAAATTAAATTATGTTGAATTAAAATTGAGTAACGGCGCAACCGTAATTCTTAAAAATACAGATTTTAGAAACGACGAAATAAGACTCACCGCATTTAGCCCGGGTGGAAGTTCGCTCTACGAAGCCAATGTTTTACCGAATGTGGCTTATGCTTCTTCCGTAATTAATGATTGCGGTATTGGAAACTATTCTCCTACAGATTATTCCAAATTTATGATGGGTAAAAATTATTATCTCCGTGCAAATATTAGCAATTATGAGGAGAATATTTTTGGCATGAGCGTTCCTAAAGATTTTGAAACTTTTCTGCAACATCTCTACATGATTTTTGAAGCTTCAAGGAAGGATAAAGAGGTGTTTGAAAGAAATATTGAACAGTGGAAAGAGCAAGTAATTAACTATGAGAATAATCCGGAGTGGCAATATCAAAAGTTCTCTGCAAGAGTTCGTTATCCTAATAATCCGCGTATGATTTTTATGGAAGAGAAAACGATAAAAGCCATGAATTTAGACCAAATGTTTAAGTTTTACAATGAACGTTTTTCAAATGCGGCAGACTTTACATTTATTTTTGTAGGAAATATTGATATTGATAAAACTATTCCATTGATTGAAAAATATATAGGCGGTATCCCAGCAGGTAAAAAAGAACAAATCATTAACCGCGACTTCCCGATGGTAAAAGGAGTTGTAGATGAAACGCTCTACTTTGGATTGGCAGATAAAACATTATTAGGACACTTTACTTCGCTGCCCTACCAATGGAATCCTGAAAATAATTTGGCTAATAGCGCATTAAATAATATCATGGATATTAAAATGACCGAAAATATTCGTGAAAAATTGGGCGGAACTTATGGAGCGCGCTTCTCATTGAGTGCTTCAAAAATACCGGTAGAAAAAGTATTTATGACTATTTCGTTGGGCTGCCAACCGGAACGTGTGGACGAAATGACTGCTGAAATTTGGAGAACTATTGATGAAGTGATAGAAAACGGACCTACGCAAGTGGATTTAGATAAAGCCAAAGAACAATTGATTCGTACTTTTGAAACCGGAATGAAAGAAAACAACAACTGGAGTTCTTGGTTAAAAAATTTGTATAGTCTTGGAACAGAAATTCCCACATTTGATGAATACAAAGAGAAAGTGAACGCACTCACCATTGAAGACCTTAAAAAAGCGGCGCAATATATGAAACACAACGAACATGTGCGCACCATATTAATGCCCGAAGCAAGGAAACAATAATTTAATTTAATAGCAAAGACGCTAAGCCACAAAGAAAAAAAAACTTAGCGTCTTTGTTTTTAAAATTATACTCAAGTAATTGGATGTTCTTAGAAAAAAACAACTAAATGAGAGATAGCAATGGTAATTATTGGGATGCAAAAATATTCGCATTACTTTTTAGGGACATTCAGTAAATAAAAAATCAATCCCAACAAATTCACAATGAATATGTTGGGATTTTTTATATCTTTGCGCATTACTCCGAAAATAGGATTTGGCTGCCGAAATCGGGGTAATCTAACCCAAAAAGATATGCGCAAAATAAGAAAAATTTCCGACATCCAACCGACCATTTGTTTCACAGAGTTTGATATTTATAAAGAATACCGCCAAAGTTTTCTTTTGAGCGAATTAGGCAAGATGCACGCTTTACTTCCATTGAAATCATTGGCAAAAAAACAGCTTAATTACAATAAG
>Ga0209628_10002248_pt1 | contig 12979 bp, 7 predicted proteins | sample TergutCu122P4_FD_187285 | JGI IMG/M metagenome (GOLD analysis project Ga0209628, IMG submission 187285) | Cubitermes ugandensis P4 segment gut microbial communities from Kakamega Forest, Kenya - Cu122 P4 (SPAdes) (version 2) | ecosystem: Host-associated > Arthropoda: Insects > Digestive system >...
ATGGAAACTCAAATATATATATATATATATATATATAAATCCACTAAGCTTTGTTCAGCAAATTTATTTTTTGTTTGTTAATATTGGTGTTATATAATTTCCACTTTACATGCTGCTCACATCAAACCTTATCAGTTTTGTCAGAGTAGAGCATTATCTAAGGAAACAAGTACTTCACATAGCATTGTGACAGTAGATTTAACAAATGAGCATCAGGTTTAGGGAGTTACATAGAAGTAAAGAACACATTTATATCTTCCAATTGTCTATAGCTGTGCACATTTCAACATATTTTTTTCAGTTCCACTGTTAATAATGAAATAGTTGATGGTTCCCTAGGCTCCTCAAAGTAGTCATTGCATATAAATACTTTGACTGTATTCTTCCATGCTTGTTTCATGGACCTTGAGTGCTTGACATTGAAGGTGGTATATTCCTTAGCACTGGGAACCACTTAGTGACACACTGTCAAATCCCAGAACACCAGATTTATTGTTCCTTTTATTTCCATTGGCATTTACCATAGCCATGAAGGGAGGTGACTCATAAGGAACATTTAATTTGTAAAATCAGTGGGTTTACTCACTTAAACTGTAAGTACTAATCTTTCAGTGCTTTAACTTTTTTTAAGGGAGGGGGGGTGTTGAATGCACGCGCGCGCGTTTATGTGGGGGTGGGGGGCTCTAAAATGAATATGTAAATAATTATTTGGTTGCTTATAAATTGTTGTATGAAAGTGAAACAAACTGGTAAGGACGTTCATAAAGTCACCAGGTCTGTTGTAGTATCCACTGCGAATGGTTCATGGCCCTTGTAACATATTGTAACATGGAATAATTTCCATGTTACAATATGTTACAAGGGCCATGAACCATTCGCAGTGGATACTACAACAGACCTAGTGACTATGTTACAATATGCAATAATGTAGAACATTCATTATAGCAGCTAGGTGTGTATGTACACTACAAGACAGTTGGCCTACCAAATGTAAGCAGTTGTTGCCTTAGAAGCGAGGAGTTTGTATTTGCTTGAGACATATAAATTTCAAACAAGACCATTGTCACAAATCCAGAACTTGTGACACTGATTCACAGTTGTACAGAATTCACCCACTTTGGTTTTAATACACACCCAATAGTCACATTGTAATGACATTACAACAGATTGTTAAGAATGCTGGACATTCTGCAACCAGTGCAAGAGAATGTGAGGAGCTTCACTTTCCCTTGATCTTATTGTTACATAAACCAATTGTAACATAAGGTTTATGGATGCTATTACATGTCGTTCTTGATCTATCAGTCATCTTCATTGGCACCTCACACTGCTTACTGCATTATAGAGATCACCTGTGTGACACTGTAGATGTAATAATCAGTCTAGCATGGAACCTAGTCACTTGTTTGTAGAGGTTTACAGCCAACCCCATCAACTTTGTAGAATATCGTATCTCCATGCTAACTAGCAGGCACTATCACACGGCCTACCATCTTGCCTGATGTAGCCAAGGGACTGACTTTCCTGGAGTCAGGGATGCAACACACTTTTACTTTCTGTCTGGAGAAGAACTGCTTTAATTTATCTGCCATGATTTTACTTTTTAATAATGTTAGTGAGGGGCCTGGGGTAGCGTGGTGGTTAAGGCACTGCGCTACTAGTCGGACGGTCCCGGGATCGATTCCCGGTGGTGTCACTGGGGATTTTTTTCCGTGGTTCCCCCGACAGAACCAGGGATTTCTCATGGGGTAAAGGCGGCCGGTGCGTTTGGCTGACGACTTACCACCCTTGTAGTGCCGAAACGTCAAGAAAATCCGGGCCCTTAATCTACCCGGAACCCCTTGGGCCACCTCGGCCTGTTGCGGAGACCTTTACTTTTTAATAATATTAGTGAAGAAGAACGGGATCACAGTAGGCTTTCTGCAACTGCACATATCAAAGTTTGTGGTCACAAGGTTGGTACTCTTGCTGTTTGTTATTCAGGTTCATGTCTTGGCCCAGAGACTGATGGAGTTTTGTCGCCTTCTTCAGTCCTGGAAGGCCAATTTTGGAATATTACCACAAATTATTCACAAATTTTTGTGTCATTTAATCTGAATTATTGCGGGCATTGTTAAATAAGGAATAATTGAATGAATAAATGCAACTGGGCCAGTATTTGTTTATTAGTTTTTTTTATAACCTCTCAAACCTTGGGTCTCTTAAACATAAAATAGGAATGCTGATCATGACACAGTGGTGTTCAATGAGACTCCTATACAGTACTTGGTTATTTACAGTCTGTAACCTGTTGTATTCACCATAATCCTCGTATTATTTTCATCAGTAATTGTTTCCATGGGTAAACATATTTTGGTTTGATAAATAACTTTTGTTTGTTTCAGCAACAAGACTGAATGAGTACATCCAGCACTATGAAGAGCTGACATATGACCGTGAGGATGTGCACCGAAGTCACATTCGAGCTCGACGTTCAGTCACGCGAGACAATTCTGTCCATCTGCGGTTCATTGCCCATGGCCGTTCATTTAATATTCGGCTCAAGAGGGACTTATCCACATTCAGCAATAACTTGGTTGTGGTTGGACCAACTGGTCAGGCGGAGGATGTTGAGACATCACACATCTATCATGGTCACATAATTGGTAAGTGCAGTTGCTGACTTCGTGTATCCTGTTTTATGTAGACAAGGTGCTCTGCACTGTTAGGAACATCAGTTATTAATCTGGGAAACACACAAATTTTTTTGAGGTTGGCATCATTGCCATTATTATCATCGTCGGTGTCGTTTTTGTCATCGTCGTCGTCATCATCATCATCATCATTATTGCCACTACCACCACCACCACCACCATCATCAGCAGCAGCAACAGCAGCAAACTTCTTGACTCTTGTTTTATGTAATTACTCATTACAGTCAAAAATATGGAGACAGCCCTAAATACAGTGGCAGTGTGGTGTTGTTAATACTGTTGCTGTATTAACAACACCATATTCGATTGCTAGCTGAAAGAAAGCAAAGTAAAATTATAATTGGCAGGTACAATTACTATAGAAATCAGTATAGATAAATATGGTAATTGCTAATTCGCAGGACTTGAAAGATTAATGTGAAGAAAAGTCTGTTAAATGTTATGTGAATGGTTACTTTTATTTTGTGAAAATACCAGTTCATTCAAGGAGATGGAATATCTGTCAGTATAGTGACTAGACTATAGGCTGGACAACCAGGGAACTGGGGTTTGATTCCCACCAGGGCCAAAAGATCTTTCTCTTCTCCAAAGCATCCAGACCAGCTCTTGTGGGGTCCATCCACCTTCCTGTTCAGGGGGTAGAAGGGAGTAACGTTGCTGGGCCATCAAGCTGACCACTCACCTCCATCTCATTACAAGGTGAAGAGTGTGATGAGCTGTACCTCCACTTATTTGATGTTTGAGTATGGAATTAAGCACAGGGACAACTTCATGTTTACCTTTTTACAAATATACTGAATTACTGAAGGTCAAGGAGAAAGTTGTCTTCTGGTAGGTAATAGAATTAAAGGATTGTTATGTCGATATAACATTACACAAAAATATAATTCTTTGAAACTGTAGATGGAAAATGGTGAAGTTTTGTAAATGTCAGTTATAGTTACTATATTTAGAAGATGCTAAAGTTAAACACATATGGTACCTTGGCTCCCCCCCCTTTGCCCCAACAGAATTGTTAGTGGTTACACTCCAGAAAATCTTACCAAAATTTGTTTATCAGCTACAAAAAGAACAGACTGCATTTTGTTTTTTATTTAGGCTGTTCAAAATGTTCTGTATGTCAGATTCGCAGAAGTACCGAGGTGCTGATAAGTCCTTAGCCCGACCAGGAAGGAAACAAGCTACAGTGACAGAAGATTTTGATTTTCATATATCCTATTTATAATCATAATTGGAGAAATATTAGTACTATTTATTTATATATAACAAGAGTAGCATCAAACGAAATATTCTCACCATCAAACAAAATACATCGGGAAGTAGGTCGGGCTAAGGACTTATCAGCATCCCTGTACTGTTCTTTACATTTGTGGGACACTGTGTGACTTACACATTCATTGGTTTCCCACACATCTTGCCACATTCTGTGCTTTGTATGTTAGAAAGTAATACTTTAAGATGCTTGAAATAATATATGTGTCGCATTCATCAATTCTGCTGCCTTTCTTTGTCTCTTTGAAGAAGTAACTTACACAAGTGACACTGTTTGTATATAACTGCTTTTATAAGTGATAGAAAGCATGTGGTGCATGATGTCTTTCATTGAATTTTATGTTCATGGGACTGTGCATCTTTATATATGAAGATCATATAAGTAACCAGCGAGATGCAACTTTTCATGCTCATTATTGAACCAAGAAATAACCAAGAAGGGAAACAGCACCAGGGCTACTTGGATACACACGCACTGTCTCTAAAAACCGATAGACTACCACTCAGGGGAACAAGATCTCATAACCCACAACCAATAAACATCCACATTATATTGTACAACATTAACCATAACCCTTTAGACCAAACTGTATTACCTGTCATTACATAGACCAACATGCTGGTACCAAAGGCTACACACACAGTTCCTGAACTCCTGACGATGGGCGAATGACGCCCAAAACGTGTAGAGTGTTGCTATCAATGAAGATCATAAAAAGTTGCATCTCTTTGGTTACTTATATGATCTTCAGATGTCTTTCATTGTTTGTGATTATCAAAACTGTACATATTACTCTTAAATTTGTTTTACAGTTTATAAACTTTTTAATCCATGCTTTCTTTATGTATATGTTGTGTAAATTTTTTGCACCGATTGTTTCTAGGAGAAGCAGGAAGCTATGTTTTTGGATCTGTAAGTGATGGAGTATTTGAGGGGAAAGTTGTATCACCACATGGATCTTACTATGTGGAGAAAGCTCATCGTTATTTTCCAAACAATTCCAATAAGAGTTTCCACTCAGTAATATATTCTGAGGCTGACATTCAGGACCCATACGAACATTTACGAACTGGTAAGTGGTCATGTTTTATCCTGTCATGAGCCTTTGTGCTGATTGGACAATAAAAATATTAACTTAAGAAATCTGTGTTAAATGAATACTTGACATGTACATTGAAGTTTACTGTGACTGTTGTAACTATAATATGCCATACAGCAGGAATGAATTTTCATAAGCCACCAGCAACTTGCTGTTTCTAAATTTACTTGAGTGTGTGATGAACCTTTCCACCATATTAGAACGTAAGTATGAAGGGAAAACTGTGATAATGTTATTATGAGTCAGATTTTTACCACCCCCCATTTAACATAATTAGGAAACAGAATACACATAATTATGACTTATTCTCAAAATCTTATAGTCATTATTGGCAGCAAATAATGAAGCATTTTGCTTTGTTTGTAATGAAAAGTTTTAAATGCAAAGGAGAAGAAACTCATTTTCCCAGTACATTAAAATTTTAAATAAAGAAAAATAAAAACTGCAGACATTGTAGAACATTTCTATAAACTGTTCTGAATTATATATTATGTAATATATTTATTAATATGTCTAAATTATGTTGTATATTATATTTAATACTATTTTCACTTGTGTTTAGGTCATGTAGGTGGCTGTGGAATCAATGATGAGATAGTGCAGTGGATGGATCACATCCAAAACTCAGTAGATGATGATCCTACCCCACCGCCAGAACCAACTCAAAGGGCCACAGAGTCTGAGGCACCTGCACCTCTTGTGATGGAGCCCCTTGCACCTCACAATAAGTACAGCCGTGAATTTAATGAGGGTAGCAGTAGTCATCATAGAAGTAAGCGTGCAACCAAACCCAAGGAGGAAAATAAGAACACATGCTCACTCTTCATACAGACTGATCCTCTAATATGGAGGCACATTTCAGAACAGGTAACAGAGGGTGTTTGGCAGTGAATGTAGTCTGTACACAGGAACCTTGAGAGTGTTAAAAGAATAGACAGGTTTTAGTGTACCTGTAAGGTCTGCCTTCAGCACATATTTACAGCTGGAAATGAGCCTTCATTTGCTTAGGCTAGGGAAACACATGTGCAGCAACAATGTTCCTGGAGGCAGTTTTTAAACCAAATAGTTGAATTACAAGATTTAAACTTAAAAAATTATAGTGTTTTTCTGAATTTTGTCTGCCTGTCTTCATGCTGTCATGAAACTTGGTTGCTAACCATTTTTGTGATGTATTAATTATTATTTTTAACCTTTTTTTGTCAAAAGTGACCATATACTTGTCTGTAAAATATACTGGCAAATTGTCTAGCATGCCACATGCTGGTCTATGTCTCTGTTTATTGGCACACTGTGGTAAAATTAGCAAAGTAAATTATTTTTGTTGTATACTTATTTGTTAAGATTTTTGTTACTCTGAAGGCCTGCCATCACCTGTTGCTACATTAGAGTTTCTGTTTTGTGTGACAGTCATGGAAACACTCTCCAAGATACAGTCCCACGTCACACTTTTTGCACGTGACATGAACTCTTGTTTTCTTCCCCCCTCATGCAGATCAAATGTGCAAATACAGTCTGGAGGAAGGATATGGCCAGTGACTACTGAATTTTACTTCAAGCAATTGTTTCCGTAAAACTCAGGGTCTTCCCAGTGGTTGACATGGGTGAAGTAGAATCTCTGTCCTTTCAGTCAAGTTCCACACAACAGAAAGTCAGAAGTCTGTGTAAATCATTTTGGTCCCACATTCAGTCACGAGGAGGAAGCTGTTTGGAATTGTCTAAGAAGTTAAAAAAAAAAGTCTGTTTCCATGTATGGCATTGTGTCAAATAACTGTGTACCATCCTGTCCACTGCACCAATGTAACATGTATATTTGTTGTAGTCTTGTGTGATTTCTGGCTTTATAGCATTTCCTTCCTCATTACAGAAGTTACTGTTTGTTGCTGATGGGTGTATGTATTTTTTCATTACATGTATGTTTCACTCCAAACTTTTGCTGTCAGATCGTCTCTAGTCTAGGTGAAATGTCACCATGTTTCAGTCAGTTGTTTTGTGGCAGCAAGTCTTGTGTAGGAATGTGTCATATATCATTTTTAGGCATGTTTGCAAAATAGCCAAAAGCGACTATTAACTTCGTCATGTCTACCCATCTGTCTGTGCATAACAACTTGGCTCCAGCTGGACAGATTTTCTTGAAATTTGATATTTGAGTATTTTTCGAAAATCTATCAAGAAAATTCAAGTTTCATAAAAATCAGACGAGCATAATGGGTACTTCAATGAAAACCAATATACATTTTTTATTGTATCTTGCACAGTTCTTCTTAGAATGAAAGATGTTTCAGACAAAAGCTGTGTAGACAATCAGAACACACGTTTTGGGTTCAGTAACTTTTTTTTTTTTAGAAATTGTGCCATTGGTGAGTAAATGTGGGAAAAATATTGTAGTGGGGAGGGGGGGGGGAGCAGGCCACAGATGACAATATGGTGAATGTGCGATACATGTTAGATACCTAAGTCTACAAATACACACTCAGGATATGTAATACTTATTGCTGTAGTACTGCAAGAATGGTTGCATGAACATGCCTCACTGTTACGTTATATGTACATTGCCTCTCTTGTTTCCATTACAACGCTGTAACGTACTACTCAGTCACAGTCCATTGGTCTTTCAGGCTGTTTTATATATCGTGTCCCATCTGAATAATAATTGCCAAAAAAAGAAACAGTTTGGGTTCACTGATGTCTGATACAATAGTCAGTCTTATATGCTCAAATACTGTTGATAGTACTGATTGCTGTACTCCACCAACAGTGTAATGACTGTGCAAAGTACAACCTGAAAACACTGTCTGTGGCAAGTGGTTATTTGTATGGGGTGCCATGTTTTGTGTTTTGCAGTTCTGTCACCAGGGAGCTGATGAATCCTCATGTTTGTTGCATATGTTTGTTGTCTTCATGCTTAAGAACCTGGAGGTGTATGTGGGAGTAGAGCCTTATCACTGTCAGAATGTGTTCTTCTGTGTTTTAGTCTTGGGCACCACTGTGCCCCTGGTTTTTCAGTTGACCCCACCTGTACACGCTCTGATGGGATGAAGCTGGCTCTTCTTTTACGTCATATAAGCCAGTTTCAGACTTGTCCTCTGGAGATTGTGGGTTAAATTTCAAATAGACAATATCTTCACTATTTTGCCTTTTTTTCATTTTGAATTCAAAGCCTGTCTTTGTAATGTGAATGACACAAAGAGGCACCCACTAAAGCAACCGCAGAGAGACAGTTGGTTTTTTTCTTCACTGAGCAGATTAGCCTTCAAGAAGAATTGGGTAGGGCAAAATTGTTTTTCTTGACACACAATGCAATGGGAAGAAGGTGATGAGTCTAAATCATAGAGCTAAACTTTTAAGAAAGTAAATGTGCAGCCTTGTCAGAATTGTGTGGTGCATTTTGGAACAGATGAAAAAGATTTCCTGTAAAGACTGAAGGCAGGAGACAGAAATGTAAAAGAAAGTGTAAAGAGATGCATTCTGATAAAAAGTGATACAGAGTGAGTAATCACACCTTCATATACATATAAACACATTAATTCTTTAAAAAATAATTTTTTATTTGGAACCTATAGCATTAAAACTGTAATATATACAGTGTAGGTAGATTTACATTATATTTCTAAATTGCTGCATTTGAGAAATTTAAATGTCCTGGCTTAGCCAGAAAACTTGGGCCATTACAAGATATACTCAGCATTTAGGCTTGTCAGCGAAAGGTTAAATATAAAGGAAATATAATGTCAAGTCAGACTTGTGTGTGCTTATGAATAAACCATTAATGTTAATTAAGGTGATGCATGTTTAAATTTAATGTGGTCTGTTGTGAGATTTGAGGTTTTTACACCATTGATGTTGAGGGTTCTAGTCTGTGTTATTTACTTACGTACTTACTCCATGGAGCAGAGTCCTTCTTGAGAAGCTAACTGGTTCTGCAGCTAGTCAAGAAATTCCCTGCATTTTTGGAACCCGAAGGTTCATCACCGTACTCCCAAGTGCCTGCCACCTGACCCTATCCTGAGCCAACTCCATCCAGTCCTCACAACCCCGTCCCACTTCCTGAAGATCCATCTTAATATTATCCTCCCATCTGCGTCTGTGTTATTTATTGTGATAAAAAGTACAAAATAAGATTTGCCTAGTTTAAGAATTTTTTGTGTTGACATTTCTTAATCCTTTTTGTAATTACTTACAAGAGAGCATTGGTACTTGCAGTATTGTCATATCAGTTTTTGAGTTACCAGTTACATGTAAACAAAGTGAAAATGCCTTCCCATTGATTTCACTACAGGTTTGCATATCTCCTTGGCTTTGTGTTCATTTATTGCAAATACAATCCCATTATTTGTGAAGCTAATGTCACTACAGATATAACAGATTTATACCTGCATTTTGTTCGTGTTTCAATATGGAGAGCTTCACTTTTTCCTGAGGTGGTAAATTAGGTTTCGTATTTAGTGAAGTGAGTGTGTATGTGCTTGAAGGTGAACAATGATCCAGAGAAGACACGGGAGGAAATTTTGTCACTGATAGCTCATCATGTTACTGCTGTCAACTATATTTATCGGGACACCAAGTTTGATGGCCGAGTTGAACATCGCAACATTAAGTTCGAAGTTCAAAGGATAAAGGTATCTTTTAAACATTACAGACATGTTATAGTGGTTGTGTTGTGTGAAGTTATTGAGCTGATTATGATATTTAGATAGTCCTTGTAACCCTGCAAGATATTGTGTGGTATGTAAGTAAAGACTGCTATATTTATTATAAACAGTGCATCAGCGTACATGCCAGTAGTGTTTATGAACATCATCTGTACGCTGGGGTTGAAGGTAGTGTGTTCCTTGGAAACGTTGGTGGCGACCATTCTAATTACAACATTATGTCATAACCCAGAAGATGACAATATAAATACATTCTCTCACAAAGTAAAGAGTCGGTATTCTATGTTTTTTATGTGATGAAGTATTTTGGTGTGCTGACACATCTTGGCAGAGCTCCTGTAAAGATTGCTGTAGCTGGCTGTATGCACTTACGAATGTGAGAACTGTTGAACACGTATCCATGAAATATGATGTTGCAGAATTTTGACAAAAAATTTCATGTCTTTTTGAGTTTTAAAACAATTCAGCAGTAACAAACGGTCTACATGAAGACTGAATGCTTTTCTGCTTGCATCTCCAGCAACCCTCCCTAAATATTTATCAGAGCAAAAAATTGTTTCAGTGTGAAAGTTACTGATGAGAGTGAAACATATGTATTTATGTCCATTCATTTTTTATTTAAATCTTATAGTCTTTAATGTGTCCCCTGTTAGTGAATAGTTTGCATGTAAATTTAATATTTGTTAACTCTAGTGGGAGATTTGATTTTTGTTTGACCGTGCATCATCAATTAGGTAAAGTAATACAGATGAACCAACTAGATGCAACAATGATTTATTGATCTATAAAATCAGCTCAACATGTTTCAGGCAATATTTTGCCCATCATCAGGAGCGTGAGACTGAGATTTTTACAGCATATGGTATCCTGTTGTGGTGGGCAGGGAGACGGTGAGTGGCAGAGTGCCACGCTGCCGCTCATCTTCTCCCTGGCCACCATTATTGCCCGAAACATGTTGAGCTGATCTTATAGATCAATAAATCATTGTTGCAAATCATTGTTGCATCTAGTTGGATCATCTGTATTACTTTATCTAGTGGAAGAGTTTATTATAGTCTTAATTTACTTTTACTTCACATGATTTTGGTCCTGGTTTGTTTGTTGTGTGAATAGTATAAGATGCATTTAAAATGTATTTATTAAGGTAAAAGTTGAAGTCCTGAGTTTTGTGCTGTAGATATCAGCATCACAACTTAGAATCCACAAAGTAAAAATGTTGCTTTAGTGACAGAGATAGTGCACTAGAATTGTTATGCTGTATGTACAGGAAGAGCTGAATGTTGTTTGCAGCCTAGATGATGTGTCTGCAAGGAAGATATTCACTTACAAATATTGGGGTATCCAGAAATGAACATGTACAGGTTTTGTGCCAGAATTGTTCCAAATTACTTGTGTTGCAAGCATCTGTAATTTTGTAGTTAGAGTTATGACACTACTTAAATGTCCAAATATTAAGCATTTATTTTTGTAGTGTATAGAAATTGAAGTGAGGCATTTATTTTTGCAAGTGCATATTTAATGAAGAGATGCCATAACAAGTCCAAATTGACTGTTGTTTGATGTACATATATTCTTTGTTGATGTTTAGATCGATGATGATTCACCATGTCGGATAGGGTATCATGGGGACGAGAATCAATTCTGCAATGAGAACATAGATGTAAGCAACTTCCTGAACCTGCACTCTCTAGGGAACCATGAGGACTTCTGCCTAGCTTATGTGTTCACATACAGGGATTTCACAGGAGGCACGTTAGGCCTTGCATGGGTTGCTTCTGCCTCAGGTGTGTGTTTTTAGATGGAATTACTGCAGTATGTGTAGATAGTACTTAAGTCTGAAAATGAGTTATAACTGTGGCCGCACAAAGGATAAATACTTGTACATAATCTGTGTCATGTAAATGACAAGACAGTATATTTAAGTTGAGAATGCTTTTATTAGCTTTGCAGGAATCAGTTCTTGCCATGTACATAGAACTGTTGGAGCCCTTTGTTATTCACTCTTGAATGTTTGACATGCAAAATTGAACAGGGTGTGGACAGTGGACTGCAGAGTGTTGAAAGTCATTTTAAATGCAGCCACAAAGAGCTGTGGAATGCTGATATGCTGCGTAATTAATGTTATCAACGCATAACAAAAAGTTAGCGATATATATTACAGTAGATTTATTGTGCTTTGAAGAATGCCATTATTATAATTTAATTGATGTAATATTATCCAAGCGTACCTTAATGTTACCAGAATATTCATTGAAAATTCAGTGGGAAAAACTGACATTTCCCCATCAGTATGTATGATTTCAATATAAAACTGTAGACATTTGATCCACTTTCAGCCATTACTGCACAGGAGCAAAGCACGGAGGTTATGAGAATTTTGAATACAAATGCTGTGAAGGGAAGACTTTTTGATAGATCAGGAATAATAATAATAATAATAATAATAATAATCAAGATTGCCTTCTTTAGGTAATGATCAGCACTAGTACTGACTGATGACACTGTAATATAGTGCTGTTTATTGTAGCCATCTTTTGGTTGTATTGGTAACTAAAATTCTTTTTGCATTTGGTTTCTGTGCAATCAGCGTAGCAGTAACCCATTGTGGTGTCATAGGTTAATTACATAATAATGGCAAAAGAGGCAAAATATCATTACAGTCACCTTCATGTTGTACCTGGTAGGTATGTGAGGAATGAGATGGGATTGCTTAGTACAGGGACTGGCTGTGGGCTACATCAGTTGGGTTTAATTCCCAGGAGGACCAGGTTTTTCTTTCAAATTGGTGCCACTGATATATTCCAACTTTTGAGCCCACACAGTCCTCTGTTAAGTATGCAGCTGACCATTCACTTTTATTTAGTGCAGAGTTTCAGAATGTATCTGCTGTCTATTACACCTTAGTGTAATTGTGCTTAATCAAGCACTTGGGACAACTGTACTATAAACATGTAGGTAATGTGAGTAGCAGTAACATCTGAGGACAGGTATACATTTTATGTTCTGTATTTTAACCAACAAAATGCACTAATTAAAAACAATAAAACAGAGTGTAAAACACACTTCATGTTAGTTACCAACTCCTACATGCTTCAGCACCAAGGTACCATCTTCAGGGAGTTTATTAAAAACAAAGGATTGCTAGTCCAACATGTACTTATGAGGGGGTGCTGATAAGTCCTTAGCCTGACCAGGAAGGAAACAAGCTACAGTGACCAAACTTGGGATTTATTCAACATACTCCCCATGAAGCTCAATACACTTC
>Ga0209628_10002249_pt1 | contig 12977 bp, 11 predicted proteins | sample TergutCu122P4_FD_187285 | JGI IMG/M metagenome (GOLD analysis project Ga0209628, IMG submission 187285) | Cubitermes ugandensis P4 segment gut microbial communities from Kakamega Forest, Kenya - Cu122 P4 (SPAdes) (version 2) | ecosystem: Host-associated > Arthropoda: Insects > Digestive system...
ATTTGTAAACCAATCAAAAAAAAAAAAAAACCAAAAAAATTATTAGCCTAAAAAAAATTATTAACCTAAAATTTATAAAATTATGAAAAAAATTACAGTTCGACAAGTTCACTGCATCGCATTCTTGCGGTCTTACAGTTCGGCAAGCTCACTGCATCGCGCTCTTACGGTCTTACAGCCCACTACCTCTCAAAACTCCAACCGTAAGTTTAACAGTTCCAAATTCTTTTTTCTTATATTCTAACACAATTATTTCGGAAAAAGACAATGCCCTGGGTAATGTTTGGGATAGATGTGCATCCCCTCCGGTAGTTCATTCCCATTTTCCGTAAAGAAATTCGTATAATTCGTGGATAAATTTTAACACACCAACTTTGCTTTTGCCACTCCAATTACAGCAGCCACTTCCTCAAAAGTGGCTGCTTTTATTTTGGTTACGGTTTTAAAATGTTTTAAGAGTTTTTCTTTTGTGGCGGTGCCAATCCCTTTAATATCATCTAATTCCGAATGAATACTCTTTTGGGATCGGCGTTTGCGGTGGTGCGTAATCCCAAACCGGTGCACCTCATCACGAATGCGTTGCAACAACTTTTGCGCCTCCGATTTTTTGTCCATAAATACCGGAATGGACTCTCCTATCCTATAAATATCCTCCAAACGTTTAGCAATCCCAATCATCATGATTTTATCTTGAATATGCAACTCCGTTAACGCCTGACAGGCAGCATTGAGTTGCCCTTTTCCACCATCAATAATGAGGAGGTCGGGGAAGGGCTTTTCCTCCTCTATCAAACGACTGTAACGACGTTTAACTACTTCATACATAGAGGCAAAATCATCCTGACCGGTAACGGTTTTAATGATAAAATGTCGATATTCTTTTTTGTCGGGTTTCCCGTTTTTAAAACGCACCATAGCCGCCACCGGTTCCTCGCCTTGCGTGTTGGAATTATCAAAACACTCAATGGTTACCGGTAATTTTTGCATTCCCAAATCTTTTTGAAGTGCAAGTAATATGCGGTTTTGATGTCGTTCCGGATCGGCCAATTCTTGTCGTTTTTGTTTTTCCAACATGGAAATTTTCGCATTTTTTTGCGACAGTTCCAGCAATTTCTTTTTATCCCCCCGAACCGGAACAGTAAAGTTGGTATTTTCTTTATAAAAAGCAAGCGTAAAAGGAACGATAACTTCTTGCGAAAGCGTTCCGAAACGTTTTTCAATTTCTCCCATTGCCATGAGCAACAACTCTTCATTATTGTTTTCTAACTGGTTTTGAATTTCTAAAGTAAAAGTTTGAACAATAGCACCTTCCATAATTTTCATAAAGTTTACAAAAGCTTTATGATTATCCTTTTCAATAGAAAACACATCACAATTAGATATTTCGGGATTCACCACAATCGATTTTCCATGATAGGTTTCTAATATTTCAATTTGTTCTTTGATTACCTGTGCTTTTTCAAACTCCCATTTTTCGGCATGGTACATCATCTCCGTTTTTAATTGCCGCACCACTTCGCTCAAATTTCCTTTAATGATTTTAATGACTTTCGCGATATTCTCCTTGTAGGTTTCGGATGAAATGTAGCCCGCGCACGGTGCCGCGCACTTCTTGACATGATACTGCAAACAGGGACGTCCCGTTTTTTTTAAAATTTTACAGGTACGAATGGGAAACAGTGCAAACAGCGTATCCATTAATGTGTGCATAAAACGCAACGAGGAATAAGGCCCAAACCGTTCCTCTTTTTTCGGATTGGGATTTCGGGTGTAATACAAACGGGGAAACTCCTCCTTGCTTACTGCCAGCCACGGATAGGTTTTATCGTCTTTCAGCATGGCATTGTAACGCGGACGAAATTGCTTTATCATGCTATTCTCCAACAACAACGCCTCCCATTCCGAATCCACAACTGTAAACTGAACTTCTCTAATTTTAGAAACCAAAACAGTAAGTCTTTGATTATCATGTGTTTTTGTAAAGTAGGACGCAACTCTTTTTTTTAAGTTTTTTGCTTTGCCTATATAAATTATATCCCCGTTTTCATCGTAAAAACGATATACTCCGGGCTTATCTGGGAGGGATTTAAGAAGCAGAGGTAAGGGGGGCAGCATGATATTCATTTTTTTTCCTTGTAAGGCATTCCTATACATTTGTACTTTTATCATTTGTATCGGCGAGGATGAGAAATGATGTAATACCACTTTGTGTTTTTCTCTACCTTAAAGCGATCATCTGCCCGGTAACCGATAATCCAAACAATATCTCCATTTGAGCAAAGCAGGCGAATTTTTTGTTTTTCCAAAATGTCAATTTTTAAATCTGTAAAAAAATCACTCAACTTTTTCTTCGTTTTCATTCCAAATGGATAAAAATAATCCCCTTTTTCCCAATTTTTTAGGGTTAAGGGAAAAGTTAGTTTTTCAGTATCCACATAAATTACATGAGAGACCTTAATAATTTCAAAGTTTGATCGATTTTTCATTTTGCGAACTCTAAATCCGTGATTTTTTAGTTCTTCTATAGAATGAATAGCCAGGAGTTCTCCTTCTTCTTTCACTTTTTCTTCGATGATTAAATGGGTTCTATCTTTAATCAAAACATGGGTATCCGAGAAGAATTGTTTTCCGGGTACTGCATCTAAAGATTTCAAAATATTTTCCATATCATCAGCATTAAAACCGAATGGATTTAAAATTTCATATAAAATAAGTAATTGATTTTCAAGATTTCTCAACTCATCAACAGGAATTAAAAGTCTACGATTTGAGTTTTTTAACAACTTTTTTTTGTATTGATAAATTTGATTATCAATGAATTGGGTTTGTTGTTGAAAGAGTTTACTGTTTTTATAAAAAATATCAGTAACCTTTGGATTAATTTTTTCCAATTCGGGAATGATATGATGTCTAATCTTATTTCTAAGAAAATCAACCTCCAAGTTTGACGAATCTACACAAAAACCAACCTCTTGCTCACGGGCATACCGTTCAATATCGGTTCCCTTAAACCTTAGTAGGGGGCGAATAATTTTGCCGTTTTTTTGAGGGATTCCACACATTCCGCGCACTCCTGTTCCTCGTAACATATTCATAATCACAGTTTCCGCATTGTCGTTTGCATGATGTGCCGTTACAATATAATCGTACTCTTTCCCAATCTCATCAAACCATTGGTAGCGTAATTCCCGAGCTATCATTTCAATCGATTTTCCCGACTTTTGATGAATGGCAAGCGTATTAAACTCTTTCACGAACACTTTTTGTGTGGTTAAAAAAGGAAGTTTTTGCACAAAATTCATCTCTTCATTCGATTTTTCTTCGCGAAGATGAAAATTACAGTGTGCAATATCAAAGTTCAAATCGCAAGATACAAAGAGGTGGGCCAACACCACAGAATCCCGTCCGCCGCTCACAGCCAGCAAGAAACGCGCTGATTTTGCATCGGGCGCCAGCAACAGCAACTCATCAAAGAAGACCGTAAGAGCGTAAGACCGTAAGAACGTAAGATTTTCTTTATTCATTGTACATTGATCATTAATCACGAATTACGAATCACTAATCACTAATCACTTAATAATTAGCCCTTTAATAACTTCCACTCCCATTTTCTCATTCATTTTAGCGATAATTTTACTGCGGCTGTTCATTATTTCAAAACGGAGCGCGGCATTTGGAATGGTAACGTACAGCACGCCCTGTTTCACAGAAACATTCGTAGTTTGTTTTGCTATGAACTCGCCGACTGTCTCAGCCCATACATTCACAGCTTGTTGTTCCAAAAACAAGGATATTTTACCTTTTTGGGTGAAAAAAAGTTGAATAAAATTACCTATTGTTTGGGGGGTCACTTTTTCTTTTTCTTTGCCATTATTTCTTTTAAAAACATACCTACCTGAGCGTTACGGTTAGATTTAAAAGTGGTTACTTTAATCGGTAAACCGTTTTTTCCAATCACTACTTTTTCAGGGATTTCCCCTGCATTGTATCGATTATCCCATACTAATTTTTTATCCACTGTTGTGGTTCCAATTTTTTTCCATTTTGTTTTAAACGTTACAGGGTCCGCTACTTTTTGTAGAATTGCAAATTTTTCTTTTCCTGTTAGTCCTTCTTTCATTCCAATTTTAGCGGTGAGCGGTTGGGTTGAAAAAATGGGTACAAGCGGTTTAAAAACATCATTTTCGTATTGTAGTATTGCAAAAGATGCATCGAGGGTTCTCACTAACGCTTTATTTAAAATAACCTCAATTTCTCTATTGATGCTTTTTGAAAAAGTTCCTGCGTTTACTCTTTCTCGATTATATTGAGAACCGATAAATTCAAGTTCAAAATTCATTTTTTCAAAAGCATTTTCATCTCCCCAGATACTATAAAAGTTGGCAGCAATTTCTTCATTCCATTTTAATTTGAACAAAAAAGTTTTAAAAAAGAATGAATATCCGTCTTTTATCCGCTCTGCCTCAATGTTAAACGCAAGTGCCGCAGTGCTATACGCTAAGTTGACGATGGCATCTGCAAGTTCTGTGCCGGAACTTTGGCTTTTCAATAACTCATCCGCAAGTGCTTTATAAGCTTCTGCGAGCGGTTCGTTGCTGCAAAAAATCAATTCGGTTACAGTTACAAAAGTGTTATTGATTAAATTTTCTCCTGCATCTTCCAATATTGCCATACCTCTCATAGAATTTTTTGCAATCGTATAATCCAAATCTTCATCACTTACATTATACAGTCCCATCTCTTTTATATATTCCATATTAAACATTTTTCCATCCTTAGAACTAAACCAAGTTCTTACCAATTGATGGGCAACATTTTTTTGTCTGAGAAGTTGTTTAATTTGAGGAAGCATGGACTCCGCGTCTCTCATCCTGTTTTTTTCTTGTAACAAACGGGCGAGCGAGTTAAAATCAACTTTTGTAGAGAGGTTCAAATCTTTGGTTTCAATTTTATGGGGATTATATTTATCAGGGAAAGGATATGCATTCCATGCTTTTACCACTTCGGTTCTGATTTCCTCTACACTTTTGGGTTCACTCTTCTTTAACAAAATATTCATATCTTTAGAAAGAACAATCATGGCTAATGAACTGCGCTGATATCTTTCTTCTTGCGTGTTTTGTGCACTGGCATTTACTATGCTTATTACAAGGGCTAAAATTATAAAGAGAAAATTTTTCATATTAACGAACGATCCAATTTGTGTTATAAGTATTTTGTTGTTGGTGATCGCCAAAGGAGATTCCAACGGCACGCCAGGCTTCAATACGTTGTGATTCTAAATCTACTCCATCTTGATACATTTTCATAACAAATTTCCAATCATCCAATACCTTACCTTTAATTTCCTGATACAGATTTTGGGCTTCGCCATAACAATACGCATCGGGATAGATGTAGCTCATATATTTTCCGGCTTTATGCGCTCCGGTTGAATTTTGTTCGGCTGCCCATGCGCTTTTAGCATGGGCAAGGTTTACATCACACAAATAATCAATATATTGTTGATAGATAATCTGCGTTTGAGCCAGGGCTTTATCATAACACGCCGGAACCGCTTCCGGAATAGAAGTGAGTAAATAGATCGCTTCTTCATATCCTTTTTGTCCTGCCAAACTTTTCGCTTTCTTGATAATGTTATCACATTGGGCAGCATAATATTCAATAATTTTTTGTTTTCCTTTTTCCAAAAAATCTTTCAACATAGAAGCGTTCGGGCTCACATTTTTGATAGCGTCAATATAGGCTTTATTATCATTTGTACCTACACCTTTACAGCTGATCGTAGCGCTGGCAAATACTTTTTGGTCAAAATAATCGGCAACATAAAATGTAATATCCATATTTTGAGCGATTTGTTGTGGTGGCCCGGGAACAATATCTTTAGTTAAAATAGAAGGAATGGCGGTGATAAAAAATCTTCCGAATCCTTCAAAGGCCGACACGCCATTAGCGGTTGCTATTTGAATTATTTTGTTGGATAATACATTTTTTGCTACATCCGGGAACCCCTCAATACCTTCAGGAATAAGGACAGACAACACAATAGCAGAAGGGTCATTTTTAGTTTGCGTATTTTGGCAGAACGCTCCCATTATCAAAGCAACCATAGTTGCAAATACGATTAATGTTCTTTTTTTCATCTTTAATAATTTTATGGATTCATCGTTTTATTTATCCCCAATCACCAACACCGTATTTCCCAAACCTCTTGTCATTACCTTTGAATTAATGTTGTATTTAGATTTTAGGAAGCGCATCAATTCTCTCACAAATGCTTCCGTATCCATAGCTTGCCCTTTTGAATTGTAAAGCGGTATTCTAACTTGTTCAAAAAGAATAAAGTTAGGAGATGCATCCGATTTATTGTATCTTCCCGATACCGTATTTTCATACATCCAGTTATCAATAATTTCGGTGAGTTCGTAGCCATTGTATTCCGTTTCCAAATCGATTCCTGCATTACTAAAAACTCTGATATCCACTCTAACTTCTCTTCCGTTTTGAAAAAGGTCTTCAAAGTAAGTTTGAAGCCGGGCGGCAAAATTATCGATATGTCCTACTACTGCTTCTTCCAATAATACAGGAACTGCGGCGGAAAACGAAGGGGCTCCCGTTCCGGTTGCACCGGCAATTTGTTTATCCGTGTAAGCGTCTATTCCTTGTAAGTTAAAAGTAATTGATTTTTTTGGTCCTGTGGTATTTACCGTCCAGGTTAATTGTAAAATAATATCGGCTTTGGCAGTTCTTTTAATTTTGTCTAAAGGACTTTCCGTTAATTCCGCTCCGGATTTACTGGTGGTCATATTATCTTCTGCAGAACGCTGTTCAATAGATTTCAACGCAGATTCCAAATTTTTCAGAGGAAATCCTCTGTCAGCCATTAGATTATTAATAGTTGAAATAACTAATAACAGATCCGCATCCGATTGCATGGCTGCTTTGTAATCCGGAATTTTTTGTTTTGTTCCCATATTGTCGTAGGTTTGCATATATCCGTTTGTATTGCACCAAACATCACTGGGAACGACCATTATAGTTGGTTTTTTGGCTTGTCCGAACAAGCTGATTGCCAAAAGGCAAACGGTGGTAAGAAGTAATAATTTTTTCATAATGATTAGGGTTTTAAAATATTATCTTGAATTAATCTTTCTCTTAGTTCGGCACTTTTCACGCGAACAATCACGCCATATTTCATTTCGGCATCCGTTCTTTGTCTTGTTCTTGCAGAAGAGCCTGTTCTTTTGTCTTTGTAGTTCACATATTTTTCAAAAGCGCCGTGGTCAGCAAAAAACTTATTGAAATAGTCTCTATATTTATCATAAGCATTTACCTCCATTAAAATGGGTTTGATTTGACAATCGTGGGTTCCTTTGGATATCCCTTTAAAAATGACGTCTCTCACGGCATTTTTACGCGCCTGTTCTCTTGCATCCACAATATTTCTTCCTACTCCCCATGCTTTCAATGTGTAAGAGCCATCCAATTCGGAGCCCATGCACTCGGTTTCGTAAGTATAGTGAGCTCCTAATTTATTGCTTGTATTGCACGACAAAAGCAATGCGCACAATATGCAACCTAATGAATAAATGATTTGTTTTTTCATAATGATTAAAATTTAATGAGTTAAAATCCGGAGGATAATCCTTTAATAATTCCTGCGGCTTCCAGATCTTTTCTTAATTGGTCTTTCGAAACGGAAACCACCACGCCTATTTTATATTCTTTTCCTACTTTGACCGATTCGGTGCGCATTGAGGTAGTCACATATTTCTGATAATCTCCCCCATCACTAAAGAATTTCTTAAAAAAATCAGCATGTTGTTGTTCAATAGTTGGAGTGGATGCCAAAGGTCGTTGCGACTGGCACTTTTGTCCTACCCCGACAATTCCTTTAAAAATCACACCATGTACTGCATTTTTTCTACTTTGTTCGGTGGCGATTGCCGCTCGTTTTGAATAAGACCATACTTTTATCAAATAGGATCCTTGAACCCCTTCTCCTTCACAAACAATATCATAACGATATTGTAAAGTTTCTTTGTTTGCTTTTTTCTTGGCTTGTGCATAGCCTGCATAACAACATAATAAAATGATTGTTAGCAAAATGAATTTTACATTTTTCATAGGAATATAATTTTAATTTGGTTTGTAAAACAATTTTTTTATGTTTTTATTATTAAATTGTTTATAATTTTTTGCAAATTAACTAAAATTTTCCATAACATGAAATGTATCTCCCAAAAAAAGTCATTACAAAAGAAATAGTTTATCTGTTTTTTCTATTTTCGCCACTTTAAAATAAAGTACTGATGAAAATCTCATTCAATTGGCTCAAACAATACATAAGTTTCGATTTATCCCCTGAAGAAACAGGAAACTATTTAACGAACTGTGGATTAGAAGTAGAATCTATTGATAAATTTGAACCCATAAAAGGGGGACTTCAGGGCATTGTGATTGGGGAAGTGCTTACCTGTGAAGTGCATCCTGATTCTGACCATCTGCATATTACAACCGTAAATATAGGTGCGGATACTCCTTTGAATATCGTTTGCGGCGCTCCGAATGTAAAAGCCGGATTGAAAGTAGCAGTGGCCACCGTAGGCACAACGCTTTATACCCAAGAGGATTCATTTTCTATTAAAAAATCAAAAATCAGAGGCGTTACTTCTGAAGGCATGATATGCTCTGAAAAAGAGATGCAATTAGGAGATACCCATGAAGGAATTATGGAATTGGACAAAAAAGCGAAAATTGGACAAAAAGCATCAGAATATTTTAAAATTGAAAAGGATTATATTTTTGAAATCGGATTAACGCCTAACCGCAGCGATGCCATCTCGCATTTTGGAGTGGCAAGAGACCTTTACGCCACATTGAAGCAAAATAATATTCCTTGTTCAAACCCCATTCTTCCACTTATCGGAGACCTTATTCCCAGTAAAAAAAATCTACCCATTTCCATTTCTATCGAAAACAAAACAGCGTGCCCAAGATATACCGGAATAGGTTTGGAAAATGTAGTCGTAACCGAATCTCCAAAGTGGCTGAAAAATAGATTGCTTTCCATTGGAGTACGCCCCGTAAATTGCATAGTGGATGCCACGCAATTTGTAATGTTTGAAACCGGTCATCCGCTTCATGCATTCGACTCCGATAAAATAGCTGATAGAAAAGTGATTATTAAAACTCTACCCAAAAATACGATTTTCAAAACGTTAGACGATAGAGAAATAAAATTACATGAAGAAGATTTAATGATTTGTGATGCGGAAAGAGGAATGTGTATTGCCGGCGTAATGGGCGGAAAAGATTCCGGAATTACAAATGAAACCAAAAATGTCTTCTTGGAAAGTGCCTATTTTAACCCTGTCTCTATACGAAAAACATCTAAAAGACACGGACTTAAAACAGATGCAGCGTTTAGATATGAACGAGGTTGTGATGTAAATATGACCGTTTATGCGATTCAAAGAGCTGCAAAATTGTTAGTAGAAGTGGCTGATGCGGTGATTGCTTCGGATGTGATTGATGAATATCCCACTACGATTGAGCCGCTTGTAATCCCGTTGGCTGTGGATGAAGCATCCGTAAAAAAAATTGCAGGTAAAATCATTGATAAGCAAACCATATCTTCTATTCTTTTAAACCTTGGATTTGAAAACAGGTTCCTAAGTGAAGATAAAATATCTGTTACGATCCCTCCTAACAAACATGATGTTACACGAACGATTGACTTGGTTGAAGAAGTGTTGCGTATTTATGGATACAACCAGGTTGAAACTTCCGATGAAATTAAATATTTTCCACACAGTAAACCCGAAACGACACTTCAAAAACTACAAAAAGAAATTTCTATTTATTTGGCATCCAATGGTTTTTTTGAAATGCTCAACAATTCTATCACAGATGAAAAATACGCTTTAATCTTTGATTTTATGGATGAAAATGAGTGTGTCCATTTGGCCAATCCACTCAACAGCGAGTTGAATGCGATGCGCCAAACGTTACTTTTTTCAGGATTAGAAACCATTGCAAGAAATCTAAACAATAAAAATAATCATCTCAAACTTTTTGAATTCGGAAAGACATATCATCTTGTTAATAAGGATGCTACGGATGTTTTACAACGTTACTCCGAAAGAGAAAAACTCTCGTTATTCGTTACCGGAAAAACGCATGATGATAACTGGCTCGAACTGCCCAAAGATTTGGATTTTTTCTTTTTGAAAAATTTTGTGGAAAATATATTGCATCAATGCGGAGTGCAGATAAATCATGATTTGCTCTTACCCCAACCCGATGAACCTGCATCACCATTCACAGATACATTATGTTACTTGTATAATCAAAAACCTATTGCGAAAATAGGGCAGATTATTCCTAAGGTTTTAAAACATTTCGACATAAAAAAGCCGGTATTTTATGCTGAAATAGAGATGGAGCTTCTTTTTGCAGCCTATCAGAACCTCAAAACTTACTACACTCCCATTGCTACCCACCCTTCTGTAAAAAGGGATCTGGCATTGGTGGTGGATAAAGCCGTAACCTACAAACAATTAGAGAAAATAGCCACACAATTTGGATCGCGCCATATAAGAAAAATATCCTTGTTTGATGTTTATGAAGGCGATAAACTTCCCGAAAATAAAAAACAGTACGCTTTGAACTTTGTGCTGCAACACCCCGACAAAACCTTGACCGACGAAGAGATTAACAAGATTATGAGCAAATTATTGAATCTGTTTGAGCGGGAGTGCGGGGCGATGTTGAGATAGTGTTTCATGATTATTTTTTTGAACCTTAAACCTTAATAAAACTATGAATATAGCAAGTGACCACGCAGGTTTTGAACTAAAACAGTTTATTATTTCCAATTTTCCTGATTTTCAATGGGAAGACTGCGGCTGTTTTGATCTTAGTAGTGTGGATTATCCTGATTTTGCGCATCCGTTGGCAACCTATATTTCGGAACACCCTGATGAAAAAGGCATGCTTATTTGTGGCTCCGGGAATGGGATGCAGATGGCGGCGAACAAACATCCCAATGTAAGGGCCGCATTGAGCTGGAATAAAGAAATTGCGGCTTTGGCGCGTGCTCATAATGATGCCAATATTTTGGTGCTTCCTGCACGCTTTATCTCGCAAACGGAAGCAGTGGAAATCATTACTGCTTTTTTTGAAACCCCTTTTGAAGGAGGACGACACGCCAAGCGGGTGGAAAAAATAAACGGGTAAATTCCTATGAATTTTTTTACGAATTATCTGAATCATAATCCTAACGCACTTTTTTTAGCGCCAATGGAGGAAATTACAAATACAGCCTTCCGGAAAATTTGTAAAGAGATGGGCGCCGATGTTTTAACCTCCGAGTTTGTTTCTTCCGAAGCACTGATTCGAGATGTGCAGAAAAGTTTCGATAAAATGGCTTTCGATGAAACCGAACGTCCTTTTGGAATTCAAATCTTTGGGCATGATGAAAACTCGTTGGTAAAAGCTGCACAGGTTGCCGAAGAACAACATCCTGATTTTATAGATATTAACTGGGGATGTCCGGTAAAGAAAGTGGTCAATAAGGGCGCAGGTGCCGCAATTTTAAAAGATATTCCGAAAATGGTATCTTGTACTAAGGCTGTAGTAAATGCCGTGAAATTGCCCGTTTCGGTGAAAACTCGCTTGGGATGGGATCGGAACGATATACCCATCGTTTCGGCAGCAGAACAACTTCAAGATATTGGGATTCAAGCTATCACCATTCATGGAAGAACGCGCTCGCAAATCTATTCGGGAGTCGCGGATTGGACGTGGATTGGAAAAGTAAAACAAAATCCCCGCATGCAAATACCGGTAATTGGAAACGGCGATATCACAACCGGCGAAAAAGCAGTTCTATTCAAACAAAGATACCACGTGGATGCGATGATGATTGGACGCGCAGCCATCGGAAATCCATGGATTTTTAAAGAGATAAAATGCGCATTTGAAAAACAAAATTTTGTTCCACCAAATTTGGATTCGCGCATGAATATGATGTTACAACATCTAAAAAAACTAATTATTGTAGCAGGAGAAAGAAAAGCCTGCCTGGAAATAAGAAAACATTATGCAGGGTATTTTAAAGGCGTAAATCATTTTAAAAGAGTACGTTTAGAATTAATGAAAGCCACAAGTTTGAATGAGATTGAACAAAATTTACGGGATTTTATCTCCCTGTTCAGCGCGTAACTGTATCGGTTGAAACTTTGCGTGAACTCCGGTATCTGCACATAGTTGTCAGGGCTGAAAAACCGCCCTATCACAGGGTCGTACAGCCGCGCGTTCATGTTGATAATCTTGAACTGCGGGTAGTGCTCATGGCCGGTGAAACCGCGAGATATAAGAGAAAAGTTTGCCGTGCCTACATTGTTGCCCCACGGGTCAAACCGGTTGTTTTGCACCACATTCTTGTTTTTGTCGGTTAGAACACAGTAGCAGCCCAAGTGGTCGGGGTGAAGGTAGTAGAGGTTGTGGGAGGAGATAATTCTATGCGGTGTTCCTCCGCTTATAGTAGTATCATTCAACATGATACTGTCATTGGGGGTAATAATATAATCGCGCGGAGCTAAACCTATATCTAACGCCACTACCCCGTTGTCGCCGTAAATGTAATGATAATGCTGAATATTTTCCGTGTCTTCCTCTTTGTCCTCAATTTCATAATATTTGTTAATATAGTATTGTATGTTCTCTTGAGAATTTATATTTTTCACTACCTTGTTGCGCTGCTGGTTGGCGCCGTAATACAGGTAAATTTTGTTTTCTCCTTCGGTAATTTTAGTGGGTTGGTTAAAGAAATTGTAATTTACAGTTTGCGGCGAAACATTACTGCTTGGCGTAATTTGACGTGCAGCATGAGGCTTATCGTTGCTTTGGTAACTGTAAAATCCGGTTCCGTATTGTTCGATGTTTCCGTTATTCTCGTAAGAAAATGCTTT
>Ga0209628_10002250_pt1 | contig 12974 bp, 7 predicted proteins | sample TergutCu122P4_FD_187285 | JGI IMG/M metagenome (GOLD analysis project Ga0209628, IMG submission 187285) | Cubitermes ugandensis P4 segment gut microbial communities from Kakamega Forest, Kenya - Cu122 P4 (SPAdes) (version 2) | ecosystem: Host-associated > Arthropoda: Insects > Digestive system >...
CCCCCCCGCCCCAATGTTATTAGCCAAGTTACGTCTATGGGTGTAATAATGTCTGTTTAAACCCTGAACCATTCCAATGTCTGTGCTCGCTGGGTGCCAACAAAAAAGCAAGAAGATTCGTCACCTATCTTGTACATTGATATGACGCAGGAAGTGAGAACTTCCTGTTTCAAATTATCGCGAAAGATAAAACTGGGTTTACAATTCTGAACCCGAATCCAAGCGGCAATCAATAAAATGACGCCATGCAATGTCCGCAGGAAAGAAGAAATTCACGAGTGCGGGCCGCCGTCAAAAAAAAAATCCTGACTGGTCTTGTTTTGATGAGAAATGTGACTTTTTGGGACTTCCTGTCTAGGGGAACAACGGCAAACTCTGACCTCTATATTAGCACACTAAGAAGTCTGAACGCTCGCCTTCGTCCGTGAAGGTCGCCCCATAGGTAGTGCTAAGTGTTGCCTCTCAATGACGACAGACCGCGCACGACTGAAGCCATTACAAAATTTGCATGGGCAATGTCGCCGCAAAAACCTACATCCCAGATCTCGAAACATCAGATCTCACTTGTTTGATCCTTTTAATAAAGAGAGTCTGCGAGCACACCATGACGCGAATAACCAGACGACGCAGACGAGAGAGAACAACGTTTAGCGGGCTGGAATACACGCTCTTGTAAGTTTGAAGAAGACTGACGACAATGATGGAGACTACACTGAAACACGTATACCTTCATCAATCCTTCAACAAAGTACTATGAAACTTTCACATGCCTGACTTGTAAAAAAACAAACATTACTTTCTAACCTACGCATATTCGATGACATATAAGGAAAATGTTTCACTGCATTCAGTCTTCCAGTGGTGTCGGCAATAAATGAAGGGCGGGAAACAGCAAATGCATTTTGAAAAATTTCAATATAATCACGTATTCAGACATCCCGCAACCCTGAGCTACGTCACGATTTAGAGACCATTACATTCATTATATCAATATGAAGGGCAATACTGGTAGTACGTGATGTAACGAGACCTTAACATCTGAATCAACAACAAGCGGCAGCACCTATAACTGAATTTGCTTTACGTTACAACAACACATTTAAATCATTCGAACAGAGGCAGTTAGTGTATATCCGGAGTCTCGTCATGAGTTCAGTTTATTTAGCTTGTACGTGAATTTGGCACTGTGAAAGAACCACTGGAACCCATACATTGGTACGTGAAATCGCCTCAAGCACAGCACATTCAACGTAATGACACATTTGCACCATTTATTAACTGTGTAAAGAAGCCTCGAATCAAGAAGATCAAACATGCAATATAGAAATAACACAACTAAATAACTGCACAAAGCAGATTCTTTCTTGAGAAGTTGACAGTCCTCAACTAGCCTAGAAATTGCCTCATTTCATGGAACCCGAAGGTTCATACCGCGTTACCAAGAGTTCGTCAACTGTCCCTGTCCTGAACTATATGAACCCATCCATGCCACCCCCCACCCCACCCCCCCAAATCCTATTCCTTGAAGACCCATTTCAATACTATCCCTTCCCTCATGCTTCCCCACAAACACCATCCATTCACCTCTCCTCTCCCCCACACGTACCATATTGCCCGTTCATTTCTTTCTTCTTGATTTAATCACTCGAGAAACAGTATAGGTCATGAAGCTCCACTCACTCGTTACCTCGTCCCTCCTAGGCCCAAATATCCTATCAGCAGCCTATTCTCAAAAACCCTTAGCCTATGTTCCTCCCTCAGCGAGAGAGACCAAGTTTCACACCCACGTAAAACAAATGGCAAAATTATAGTTCTGACATGACATGAAGGTCGGAAAGGAATTTTTTATTACTGCGTACCTATGGCTTTACTACACACCTTGCTGCAAATATCCGATCAAATTCAATCCACAAGGGGGGAAATGGTTACACGTTCTAACCTCCTGACAGGAACGTCCAGTTCGAACCTCGCCCAGTAGATTAGATATTCTGGCCGTGCTTTCTGGATGTTTCTCTTTCTTCCCAGATACATGTAAAATACTACATCAACACAGGCTGCTAACTCATATTACGAATCTAGGAGCAAAGTGAAAGCAATGCCTGGCATAACATACAAAACCAGAAATGAAAATGAGAAGCACGAAAACGGGAAGACAAAGAAAGACACAATGTTTCGGCCTTGAAAGTGCCAGACAGGCAATCCTTGAACCATTCTGCCCTTCCTTATATCACTGTACCTGAATTAAATAAACACATGTTAACTGTTTTCGGCAGAAATTAATACTGTGCTTCCGGATGCGATTAAGTCTTAATTTTGACTAACTGGTCGATCGCAGTACACAGTAAGAGAACAAAAAACTACAAAAAAAAAAGTTAATGTCCTCCAGCATTGCATATACGTTGCGATGTATTTCCATGCGAGAGGGTCTCCGTTCGTTATTTGCATTAAATAACTTAATGTGCACATTATGGTAGCTATCTCTGGCATGAGACAAAAGACGGTGCTTAAAGACGTATTCAGAATTGTGCCAAGTGGCCATCAAACATAACGAACTCACAAAATACGATCCGTCGTGTAGTTGTGTAACCTCTTATGCGAACACAGTACAATTATTTCCCTAAACAGCCTTAATCGTTTTCTCTTTGTAATGGGGAATAACGTTTACTGTGACGTAGGAACTATATGTTTATATATTATTTGGGTACATCAATTTCCGGCTTCAGGAGGTTAACCGCTCGATAATCGAATTTGTAATGGAGAAGCTGGGAGCTTTTTATGACGCTCTGACTGAATTTTTTAACATTATTCAGATGAACTCCATATTTAAAATGGTTAAAAATACGTCTTATTGCCATTTTACAGTCAACGTAAGGAAGATACAAACTGAAAGTGGATCGTTAGGCTACATGCAGCAATTAATACACAGTGTTTCTTTTGCTGTCATCAACGTTCCAGAAGCGAATGTCCGAAAGCCGAAGCGCACTATATCGGAACTCACCACATCGAAATAAAATTTCCGTTTGGTGGCGCAAGTAGAACAAGCGCCTCCGAACGAAACAGAACAAAAGTGGTTCCACGTTGCCTGATGTTCCAGTACTACGTTAGACGTGGACTCAACAAGTGCAACGGAAGTTTCAGTGTCTGGGTTATGTGAACAGTTTCTGTTAGAGGAGGACTGTATGTGGAAACAAAAACAGTTAATAGTGTATTCGTAAGATTTGGAAAAAGAGGAAGAGTGCACAAAAAGTCGCTATATAAGTATTTTCGAAAGTGTGCTCCAAGGAATCCCATCGCGTTGCCAGCAGTTCAGCGGAAACCCTAATTGACGATTAATTTCATAGAATATACAACATTAGGTCGCTGAATGAAATGGAAAGTTGCTTCCATTTTACTGCACGATACGATGAATTGGCACCGCTGCTTGCAGACTTTACTTACGAAACCTTCTCTACAGCAGCAGTTCAAAAACCACAAAGATATTATTTATATTATAGTTTTTCGTAGACTAAAATCACAATAAACATCACTTCAAGCCACAATTAGCAACGAGCTTTAAAACCATTCGTTTTCGATGTCTCACTCTGACAACAGGCAGCGGACACTGGCAAGGGAGAGAAAGGGCAAGGGCGGGACGTCAACCCCCTGAAAGATAGCACCAATATTAGGCACTGGGCACGACTGCTCTCGAAACTCGGAATATTAAGGAGCAAAAATGCATATAACACGCTCGTAACATACAGTTCACACCGAATACAACATGTGATGATCTGCTGTGTCTTTACGTACATTTACACACACGTTTCAGGGAAAATTTTCCATAAAGCTGTTCAGATCTCATTAAATCTCTTCTGTGGAAACCGGAAAGAAACTGCACGTTTTCCCACTACCACCAATGTACCCTACATTTAAAAACACATGCTCCTCCTCGTCAGGATCAAATAAACGCACACAAAGTACATCAGCCACAACATCAACAATATAACTATTATTGCAGTGTGTTCCAGCATTAAAGAGCTTACCTGTTGTATCCGTAACATTCAAATGGAATGAAATTAAATAAAACTAAAGCTAACTACAGCTGTGCAAATACAAAAGGGCAGACCGATATGAGGACGGCCGCAGGCATCTACAGATGAACCAGAACTACGGGGTTGGTGTCGGTGTGGATAATTCAATAACGAGACCTCGCGCAGAACTCCTGACCTTGACTGTTTATGACCAAAGTACCGATGTCAGTTACCGCTAAACTTCCCGTCAGTCACATGCCAAAACACACTCCGTTACGATGACGCAGGATACAGTAACAAACACTTTTACAAACGCCTTTTTAAATTGCCGCAATCGTGCTTGATAAAAATGAAGTATGAATAAACAAATGTCTTGTTAATTTGAAGGGAACTTCCTCGGAAATCTTCAATTTCTTACGATACACACGATTTCGTGACTCCTGTGACATCATCCCAGACTTGCTGAAGAGACGACAGAGACTTCATGAAAATTATCCTCTCATAAAATGTATTCAATGGATGTTTTAAGACCTAAGGGGCTTATGTGGAGCGGCGTGTAGCTGCCGACAGACAGAAGGAGATGAAATGATGATACAGTTAACAAAATATGCCTCTGAAAAGTCTCGCTATTTAATAGCCACATCTCGCACTTCGGCGTTTATACTGCGAGACGTATTACAAGTATTGCTGAAATTCAAACGTCTGACATAATTTCGGGGTCTTTCGGAGATTTCATATGCTAATAATTCTGTATTCGTTACCGCGGATTTGTGTACAGATATTTCTGAAGGCGATTTCAGGCTTCCGCCGCGATGCCAATAAGATCTGCGTTCTTCTGGGATATTACGCAGCGTACAGTGTTAATTCCTTACCGATGTTTCGGGGCAACCTAACGGTCCCACTTTCAATGGTCAAGAAATCCAACATCAGATCAAATCATCTAAAGGTTTGAGGAAATATTTATATGAGTATAAAAGGGCGTATTCAGAAGTTTCTATTACATTACATTTACCTTCAACGGTATACTGCAACTGTATCTAATAAGATGTTAGGTGGAAATTTTAAAATCCAGCCCACCGTATTAGAAAATATAAGTAAACAAGTTCAAGCCCGGTCTTTTAATGTCAGCTTGAAGTATCCACTTCCTTCCCCTGGAAAATGACCGTCTACTTGTAACCACTTAATGGAATGGGGTTTTTCGGTAGCAACTTACAACTAATTCTCTACTAACCACCCCGCATTTACACGTTAAAGAAGTATACACGCAGTTTAATGTTTCTTTTAAAGAAGACTTCACAACGCCTTCAGAATTACAGTCCAACTGACAGTAACATGACCTATTCGCTCCCATGCGCCCCCTCGAATCATACGTTTCTGCCGTCTGAGATTACATGTCTAACACACTGTCTGTTTAAAAATGAATCTTTAGTCCGCTTTTAAAAATACATAATACTAATTAACAACTGGTTTTCTGTTTTGTTTGGAGGCTTTCACAACAAATCGGGTAAGAAACAAAACTCCTACATAGGTCTAACACGCTTAGAGGACCTAACCACATATTCCCAGACATTTCAATTTTCTCGCCCGTGGTCTACTATGCATTGCACTTGTCCAGTTGATGGGAATAATAAGGGTCACAGACGACAAATCATACGGCACATTGGCTCACATCTAAAATTAACCTCCCTTCGTTCGGCCTGAAAACAACTTATGTTAGAAAATGCGTTCAGCTTCTAACGAAAACAACCCAAGTACCCCCACTCCAACCCACCATGATGCGTATGTTTGCGATTATGATTGATGTCACAACTTAACGCATTCTTGATCGCACGGAACGGAATCAAACAATATCTCCTGCTACATTACGGCCAGCTCACTTCGATTCGTGACACTGGACTGCGTCGGCGGAAAATATCACACTTTAATTCAAGCCCTGCCCTTCGGGTTTTAAATCCTCATGGGGACAATGAATGAGTATTATAAAAATTGTTATAATTGTCACGAACCTGAATCGAACTTTTTATTGAGAAACAATTCAGCAAAACAAGTTCAGACGATATATTTGCTGATTTGTTTCAGTTCGACGTAGTGTGCGCCGGCCTTAACGCTGCGGTATCTATTTAAAGCAGAAGTGAGAATTAAGACGCCACTACTGAATACATTGAACTCCCAAACTGAATGTTCCCAAGACAGTTCACTCCACCGATCCTGATCCGATATTACCTGCGTACTAGATCGTTTCCCCCTTTCTCCCTCCCTTATAATTTCTGGTTGAATCGCGGCCACGGACGTTAAGAGAAATCAATACCACTGCCGCACGGCAGTGCATCGTGCTAGCAGAAAAATTAAACACTGCATGTTATGACATTACAAGGGCCTTCAGTTTAGGTATTTAAAACATGTACGTGTGACATTACAAAATACAATGCTCAAAACTAATGACGACGGTGCTAAGAAAACTATTAATTAAATGCAGGACTTAATTAAATGTTTTTCATTGACATAATCCTTCCGGCCGCACTATGGCCCTGGGGTCGACTTAGCCTCGAACAGAAATGAGTATCAGGAATATTTCCTGGGAGTAAAAGCGGCTGGTGCGCTGGGCTGACAGCTGTACCACCTTCAACTGCTGAATGTCATGAAATCTGGGAGCCCCAACCTCCTGGAACCCTCAGGGCCTGTCCAGGAATGTACAGGGATTGCTTTACTTTTACTTTATTAAATGTTCTATTACAAAAATAAGCTTTATTTCTTTGTCTGACCTTTTTCTACTACCGATTGTAGGTGTAAGGTGTAAGAGGATTATTGCTGCCCGACGCAAAGACCTCTACCTGACAACACACAATACTCACAAGGGACAGACATCCATGCCCCTGACAAGATTTGAACTCACAATCCCAGCAAGCAAGCAGCCGCAGTCCTATGTCTTAGATCATGTGGCCACTGGAATCAGCAAGATTAATCTCCAAGACAAAAATAATGGCTCCTTCAGTTAAAATGACAAACACTTCTCGATGTCCAGCATGCACACACAACAAAAAGTTCCATCTGCCACCAGTTCATGTCGTTACACCATACACACTTCAAGACAACAATGCATACCTACGATGTGTGCCAATGGTCACACAGCATTAGGTCTCTGATTATAACCAACATTTATAACAATCTCCTTAACACGATGCAGTTATATTAGTCTTCTGGGACGTGACTCAAAGTGGTTTGGGAGTTACTACCTACCATACTACACAATGTCACTTTTGCCAAGACTGTAATATCCACAATCACACCCATGTTCAGTGTTTTGAAAACTGATAAACAAGTCAGCAATCATTGCTACAAAGTGATACCAAAGAGCATGTCACGTGCTATCAAACTGCATCACTTTGATAGTGTGTGGCTAACATACACAAGGAAATTAAGTGTGAAAAGATACTGAACACGTTAAAGGCAAATGCACACTTTTTCATTCTATTACATAATGCCACCTATTTGTTAGAGTACTATAATGTTTTATTTCTTATTTTTGTTAACTGTATAATGTTTTAAACATTAACATTAAAGCTACAAAATGCCTCATAAATAATGAGTGCACATCTGAAATGTTATATTAGGGAAAAAAAGGGAAACAACTTTTAATATGCTTATTTTTTCTTACCCTGTACATTTAATATGATAATGACTGTATGATCCTGTGTTGATTCCTGGCAGGAGTAGGAGAATTTTCTCTTCTCCAAAATGTCTGGACTGGCTCCAGAGCCCATCCACTCTCATATTCAATGGGTACTACAGACTTCTTCCCCAGAGATAAAGCAGCTAATTTGTGATGTTAACCACTCACCTACATCCAGTGCTGGTGTTAAGAATGTGGGGAGCTATATGTCTCCTCCCTCTGAATGCCTTCATAGCATGGACAAGAACAACTCTGCCTTTACCATTACATTTTTGTTGTCAGGTGTGTAACATTACATTACATAATGGTGACTGTATTCACCGACACTCGAAACCTCACTTGCCCATTTCTCAAAACCATACATATTGCAGAATTGTTGTTACCACATTATAAATCAGTGGCTCAAGATCTGCAAGGGCAGCAAGTCCATTCAAGAAGAGAAAGAAAGAAAAATTTAACTTTATGCGTTCTATACCCATTCATTAAAGAATATTTTATACTTAAATGATAAACCAAAAAATGCACATATTTAATGTGCATTTGTTAGTGTATCACATAAGTAAAAAATTTAACACTTGATGTACAGTGTAATTATAATGTTTACTCTTTTAAAAAGCAGATGGGGTTGATGATAGTGGCTGTTCAATCTAAGGTATGTACTGTCTCTAAACACTCAAAAACGAAGATCATGTGTTCAAACCCCAATTAGGTATTGACGTGTGTTCTGTGGTGTCCTGGCACAGACAAAGGCCTTGTGACAGACCAATTCCCAATTTAAGTTTATCCTACCAAACATCCACAAACCCAGACAAAGACCTTGGGCTGAATTTGCCTATACTGCCATACAAGAAGAAAATTCCAGATGGTATGAGAATATTGGCAACCTACTATAACCAGAATATAGGCAACATTAATAGAGAGGTACCTGAAGAGGAAAGCTATCATTCCCTAGTCTACTTCAAATAGGTTTTACTGTGGTATAAGAAAACATAAACATGTGTGAGGTAAAAGAGTATTCAAGCCAGTTATACCCACAAGCAAATGTAACATAAGTGAAATTTTTGAAACATTAATAGTCTCAGGGCACACAAGCAGAGCTGAAATGTATTTCATGAGAATAACAGCAAAAAATAAAATGACAGAAACACCGATCTAACCAGCAACAGATTTTTTACACAACAATGCAGCCAAAACTGTACACATGTTGTGGAAGAACAATCAGTTACTCTTGGACTCCAAAACACCAATCAACAGAAAGAACATGAAGTAAGTTGGTTGTTTCAGGTTTTTATTATTGATCTCAGAAGGAAACTACTGAATCGTAAGGTTCAAATCCCTCACCACAAATAACTGTTTCTGGTCCCTATATGGTCTAAGTATTGCTTCTGACAGTTTCTTCTTGGAGCAACTATTTTGTACAGGGGACTATGTGTTCCTCAACTTTCTAATTTACTCAGGTAACAAAATAAGTCACCATACTGTAACGTTGCGACTTTACTACACACTTCTTCCCTCACAATGATGAGCAATCAAATTTCTACCTACATAAAACAGGAGAAATAATAATTTAGTTTAGACTCCCATGTTTCCGTGATATATTTTCATTTTTTACACTCACTTGCTAGTACACACATTTATCCAATTTTCTGTCATTATTTTATCCTATATTCTCCTAATAAAGCTTCAACGTATTAGACATATGTGCACGCAGTGTTTCCACATCTACATTACTTATCAAATTCAAGACGTAGTACCTGCTCCCAAAGGTTTAGTTCCACTTGATGCAACTCACCTTGAAATATCCACCTTGGTACAATGTATCTGGTGGTCCAAAAATTGCCACTTCCCACTCAAACAAATTGTCTTCATTAACAAGTTTCACACGAAATCCTTCTACTGGTTCTTCTTGCAGACTCTTGTATTCCAATGCCAGAGCACGAAGAGCACTACTTGTGGGCTGTTGGGCCATTTTAACTTGGCCTAAAAATTTGCACGACTGCCTAGCTGAAATACAAGACTATTTGCCGTTGCGCTTAAACACTGATACAAACTAATGCTACCCCCAATGTTATCCAACAAGGCAATGCACAGGCTAGTTTTTCTGTATCGCCAATACGCTGTTCTAGATTTAACTGTTACGTATTTTCTCTGATTAATCACGTTCTTCTTTCCTTCAGGGTCGAAGTCATACAAAGTATGTATTGAGACTTAGCAAAGTCTTGAACAGCTACTTAACATACCCTAGCTGTATACATTCCAAACATAAATCAAAATACAAATTTCACCATTTGTTCCACAACATCCACCTGAACGATCAGAACAGCTGGGATACGTTGCGTTTGCTTTCTACAGCTTTTTTGTTTCTGCATTGAACAACACTGCCACCTGCAATGCGTGCGGCATACTAACAAAATGTCGACCCCGAGCGCGTTTAGAAGTCAGTAGTAAGTTGCAAGGGGTCAAAACATGTGTTATCGCTCATTCACTGTTACTGAAATAAAGCACCAAGGAAGACAATTTTATTACGGAACGCACACGTACCAGTGTGTTTGTTAATACGTAGAACTAAAGTAGCGTGAATATGATATCGTTTGAAACACATGGGATCACTACACATGTATAACAGCACACGAAATATAGCATGAGAGGTGAACAATTCGACCGACATTTTAAGTTTTAGCTCGATTTGCAATAGAACGAAATTGTATTTATCTATATGCTAACTAGATAAAACTCATAAGTTAATCTCAGTACTAAATTAGTATGCAGAAGACCTAGAAGTACTATGTTTCATCCAAGATCAGGATCAAGGCCATAAAATCACGGCACCTGCGTGGTGCTCCGTCTTTTTGAGGACCCCCCCTTCTCCTCCCCCAGACAGGGTCGTCATTGAAAGAAACAAATTTGATAAGTTTTAGTTGATAAAAATTTGATGTAGGAATAACTAAACTGGCTGGCAATAAATGTGATTTTAAAAACAACTGCGCTTTCCTTTGAAATAGTAAAACTGGTAACATGTGCATTACGAGCAGCAAAACAAAAAATTGTAAGGCGAGTCCTTTAGCAAATCGCAGCGCTGTGGTTACAGAATGGACACACTACATGCCTCTCATGTAGCCCTCTCGACTTAAATTTCCTAGTTACTTTTTTTTATATCTGTGTACACGTAAACTAACCGCTGCCACCGGATGATAACCCAATTGCAGTTTATTATTATTATTATTATTATTATTATTATTATTATTTTGTGTGGCATTTGTCTTTTGTTTTAGCAGGCAGCACAAACACTGCGTATGGTAGCTTTAGCAGAGTTTAAATTATTTCAGATTTTCTACATTTATAGACAACCACCTGGTATAAAGAAGGCCTCAATATCTTGTTTGGTAGAAGGCCCCAAAAATCTTCAACGAACCATGCCCAAGGCACAGGACTGCCAGACACTAGAAGGGAGATATGCAACCAATCGAAGATGGTCAACATACAAGGGTCGACCATCGTCCATCTGTTTAAATTTTATCTTAATTCCAGGTCATCCCTTAGTCATAACTAGTATGTTATAATTCTTATTGTTTCAAAATGCTTATTTGCACACGTAACTAGGAATTGATACTCCCTGTGGAGTGTTCTGTCATAGAGGAATATTCGCTATGAATGACAACCAGCAGGTTATTTATGTCAATATCTATTATACACGTCTTAAAATTTCTGTACTTGATTGAGGAGTATGTTGAGTGCATAAATGTTAGTTAAAGATATTTTCTAACAATTTACACAGTAATCGTAAATTAAATTTCCCTCCGTACGAATTCTGTCATTCATTTTGATCTGTTGCATTATTGTTGGCCAGTTTATGAACGATACTGATGACGTAATACACAACCAGTACCTAGAAAAACAGGATTCGGGGAACTCTCGATGTGTGTGTGTGTGTGTGTCGTGTAGTGAGGGCGTGAAGATCTAGACGTTTTTATCTTCATCCACGTGCATATCATTGTGGTACTGACGTACGCATAGTCTGTAAGAACAAAATACTTGGATTGAAGAACATTATTTTAAAACGGGGGTATCCTACCAACTTACGAGAACTGAATATACAAAGGTGAGTTACCTTCGTCTATTACATGTAAGTTCGTAAGAAGAATAAAGGGGCGGGGCAGCGATGTATTTGCTAAGAATAGACGGTGAGCAATGCGATTTCTTCTTAGACTTGTGGTATTGCTGGAAGTTCTTTTTTCTTCCCGTCGGTTGTAGTTCAATTGTTCCGTGTCGAAAGTTTCATGTGTGTTCAAGTGATACTGTATGTGGAAGGAAGGGTACGTCTGTTAACAATGCTTCATTTCACTGATTACAAGAAACACATGTTAGCGGGGATAGATTTGGCATTGTATCCAAAACAGACAAGTAGTTCATGAAGGGTCATGTGTTGTTCAGAATTGTTTGTGACTAACATTTCTTACTTGTGTATAAGCGCAAGGAGTGACTTTGTCAAAGAAATGACCTTTCTAGCTCATCTGACAATCTGCTTGATCCGAGCTTCTTTACGTGCATTCCGGGTTGCTTTGTAGAAGAAATTCTTGGTGCGCACAGAATAATTAGAATTATGGCCGTTGCTCAGAAAAGTGGGCTGTGTAGGTGTTCATTTAAGGATTTTTTCAAAGGAACATTTTCAAAGGAAAGTGTTAGTAAACACTTTCCTTTGAAAATGTATGTGTTTTAATGGCATTTTTTGTGGATAACTGAAAATCTTCAGGCAAATTCATAAACCCATAAAGTCAGCACCAAACACGTATATGATCTCCACAGACCAATTACTGATTTAAATTGTACCTAAAAAGGTTTTTTGTTATGTGGAATTAATGTCTGTTGTGAGTACTTAGTAAGTGTGAACAGTCTATCCACTAACATAAAACAGTTTCACTTGGTGTTAAAACAGGATTCCTTTTCTCACACATCTACTGTGTTCATGAATTTCCAAACCTTACATAATTAACAGCAGCGTATAATCTTTAGGTGACACATCCCCACTGTGCGCAGATCAATAAATGTATCCCATATTTTGTGCCAAAACTAGTCACCTGTCTAATAAACTGTGTTGTGCGTGATGGAACTCCTTTGGATACATTTGTTAATAGCAGCTTGTTAATTTCTATAGAACTTTAATACTTGTTTTGGAATAACTCACTAAAAAGTAAAGGTGTCCCGCGACAGGCCGAGGTGGCCCAAGGGGTTCCGGATAGGTTAAGGCCCCAGATTATCTTGACGTTTCTGCACTACACGGGTGGTAGGTCGTCAGCCAT
>Ga0209628_10002251_pt1 | contig 12973 bp, 5 predicted proteins | sample TergutCu122P4_FD_187285 | JGI IMG/M metagenome (GOLD analysis project Ga0209628, IMG submission 187285) | Cubitermes ugandensis P4 segment gut microbial communities from Kakamega Forest, Kenya - Cu122 P4 (SPAdes) (version 2) | ecosystem: Host-associated > Arthropoda: Insects > Digestive system >...
TCTACATGTTTCGAGCATCAAGTGCTCATCTTCAGGAGGACATAGTTGTATACATGCAGCATATGGTACTGTCACTCTCTATAAGAGTTCCTGGTGGCGGTACCTTATGCTGCATGTATACAACCATGTCCTCCTGAAGATGAGCACTTGATGCTCGAAACATGTAGAAGAGAATAGTATTTTATGAATATATAATAATCAGTGCATCAAGTTGGTAATTAATGTATAGTTCATTATCATGTCTGCAAGAGCCTACTGCTTGTCCGTCTTCTCAGCCAGGTAAATCCGGTCCACACCATCCCATCTGTTCCTTCAAGATTAATTTTAAAGTTACACTCGCACAAATGCCTAGGTATTCTAAGTGGTCTCTTTCCTTTTAGTATTTCAATTTCAATTTTTATTTGCATCAATCCGGTTAAATACAGTAACATTTGACAAGTCATATTAATTAAAAATATACATTACTGGTTCACTTGAATGTGTGAGCCTGGTCCTAAGAAAAACAACTTCTAATATGTACATAGGGTTATATTCGTACCAAAACCATTTCTGATTTCCCTTGTCCATGATATGTGTCATGCCCCATCCATCACCCCACTTAATATGATTGCCGGAAAAATATCTGGCAAGTAAAACTAGTAATGAAACTTGTCATTTTGCAATCCCCCCCTTCTCCTGTTCATAACATTTAGGCACAAGTATCCTCCCTAGCACCCTGTTTTTGAACAGCCTCAGCCTGTGTCCTTCCTGTAATGAAAGGTACTAAGTTTCACATCCATATCAAACAGACAGAAAACTTATAGTTTCTTATATTAATCTTTGTTTTTTGATGGCCAACAGGTAGATAAAAAGGTTTTGAGCCAAGCAGCATCAAGCATTTCCCTGAATTAATTTACTTTTTGTTTCTTAATGAATAAAAAATTTAATCTGTTGTTGTTCCAAAATAGCCATATTTGCAAAACATTAACTATCTTTATGTTGTAATTTTATCCTACATTCTGTTGATGCGTGAGCACATATACAGAAAAAAACATAATTGCTTGTAATTCTCAACTTGCTTTACTGTCTGAGAATATTGTGTTTTAGTCATTGGAACCACATTGATGTGATTTACTAGAGACAGCTAATTCTAAAATATTGCTCGTATAGAGTTGCCATTGTTCTAAAATCTCTTTGACAGGTACGATAGAAAACCTTTGGCACCAGCACCGTATTCAGAATAAAATGAGATACTGTTTGCCACTGCTCATTACATATTTTTTCTTCATTAACATCCACAGCCACTTGATAATAAGTACTGCACTAAATCATAATTCTTTTTAGGAAGATACATTTTTGTTGTGGCAATATATATCAACCCTAAATACTAAGAATTATGGCCACTCAGACAAACTTAACTACAAGAAAGCACAATGTTATATTTTTGCATTTGTTCTAAAACCATGATCACCATAAAGTCAAATGTAGGAAGCTGTCTGAGAATTGAAATGAATAAAGTTTGTGCCACTATTATAATGTTCCAAAAATGTTCAGTAGCAGACATCTAATTAAGCTCACCATGTGGTAGTGGAGCAGTGTGAATGGCTAATGCCACTTACTGGCAAGTAACTGATCTGATTGTGGCATCAAGCAGCAGAAAGGTCTGTCATCTCTGCTGTAGGGATTTGATAGAGCCTTCAGTTATTTTAGGTCAAATGCTTTAGAATATGCATGATATTTAATTCCATGTATCAGCTAACAGAAATATTAAGTCACAGTTTATGCAGCCTTGTGTGTCTGTGTGACTGGATACTGTTCCATTTACATGACATGCATGACAGCAAAGTAAAAAAGTGAATTCCAGCACAAAAATATATGCATATCTGTATTATTCAGATTTATTTATGATGTTGAATGAGCTGCTCACTCGAAGGGATAATATAATGTATAATCTTCCAAGTTTTGTTATACTGACTAATCTATTCCATTTTGATCCAACGTTCTTCCCTCATTGTTAACTCCATATGTGATGAAAGTCCTGTAATCATCCTTATGGATTTTGGTATAAGACCAAACACTAATTAGGTGTTCTGCATTTGCCAGATATTGCAGATGAAATGAGAGTATAATGGGACAGTATATCAGGTATATACAAACTGCAAGAATGCCTATGAAATGGGAGAAAAATATTGTACAGCCTGCAGAATGGATTTGGTACACCTACAAAATGTAATTAGGCTCATAAAAATGTTTTTAAAATGAACCTATTTTAAAGTAGATATAAACAAAGATAAGCATTTGTTTGATGCTATATCATTCAGAATTTTCTGAGACAAGGAGGTCTTTTATGATCATTGTTTCCCAGTTTTACTTTTGTATACATCACGAAGGGGTAAGAAAATCAGGAGGTATTGGGAATGGATGAAACATGTCAATTTCTGGTCTCCAATCAGATGTAACTTTATTGCATAAAAATGTATACCTTACAGAAAATTACAGAAACAATGGTAGACACTAGGCAGTTGGTTTAGAAATAAAGCAGACAAAGTTCTTAGTGTATATGTGTGCCTCATCCTCACAATACAGGACAGTCCTGATGGAGTTAATAAATTAGATTTAGCATTCTCACAGGTCCAGGTGTTCTGGAATATACTAATATGTCAATTGGTAGTTACCAGAGTTTTTGAGAAGCTTGATACATGCAGAAGACTTGAATCTTAAGTGAATAAATCATTAGGAAGTACGTAAGCTAAAGTGTTTTGGAATGACAGTAACAGATGAAAATTACATTTATAAACAAACTAACAGCAGAATAAATTATGGGAGTCTTTTGCCCTTATGGAATTGTATGTAGGTTGAAGATGTGAAAGAACAGGTGTTCTAAGAGAATGTTTGAATTAGCAGGTGACTGGAGACGATAACATATGAAGGAGTGTAATAATTTGTGTTTTTTATAACAATTGTTAGGGTGGTAAGGTCAGCAGCATGTGTAAAGTGCACTGGGGAGATAATGAAGGTATATAGTAGAATTGCTTTAGTTCGGCACTCATAGGACCAGGTAAGTGCCAGACTATCGAATATTCTGGATTATCAGACCCATCAACTGATCTAAGGTCAAGTAATTTTTTGTTATTGCCCTCAGAGAGGGTGCAGTAGTCAACTTGTTATTTTCATTTCATTATAAAAAGAATTGGCTTTTTCAATTATGATAGACCTGGTCACAAGTTTTCCTTCAGAACACACTGTTGTACACCACTTATCCAATACTTTGTCCAGTTGTGCTAATTTCAGCTGTTGCAATGTCTGTCACTTGAAAAGGCCCTTCACACATTCACTTGATACCATAAACAATTGTAATTGGTCCTTAAATGTCTTCATATCATAAACAGTTGACGATCCAATAAAGCCATAACTTCTTTTTGGCTTTTGCAACTTCCAAGTCCCTGTGTTATTTCAAGTTTCTGAGGAATTGTTAAAAATTATGTGTTTCTTCTTGCCAGCAGTACCTTGTTTACTCACTCATCTTTGGATCCTTCTGAAGCCAATATAATAGCTTGATGGGCTGAGTAAAGACCACATAACAAGAGGTCACAGGTCAAAGAATCAACCTCAGGAGCCAACTATCAGAGTGCCTGATTAAAGGAACTCTACTGTACACAGTTCTGATGGGAAAATTTGGTAGGAAGAGACTGGTGGTCACAGACATAGATGGAAGGAATATTAATCATTTAAAGCCAATGGTATCTGTATGTACCATAACTTTTCATTTTATGCACATAATGTAGTAACAGTGTGTTTTGAATGATTCACACAGTAATTTACTGAAACAGCATTCGCTGATTGGTCTTTATAATGAAGAATGTGTTCTCTGTGAGGTGGAAGCTCATTTTTAAATACTATTCAGATGAAGTTCAGTCTTCAGAGGGTTAAAATTGATCTTCAGTATAATGTAAAGCTGTGGACAAAGTTTAGGCAAGTCAGAATGAGGTCCACTGATGGGTGTTTTGAATATGATGATGTGCCTGTGTATTCCATAAGAGGCAGGGAATTTCATAAGCAGCCACATTCCTCTGATCTTTTGGTAAAGACTCTGCTTCATGGAATTCTTTTAATTCATTGACCCTTTAAAGCCTTGGTTGCTATGTAATGAACCATCAGGTTTAACATTGACAAGTTTTCTGTTCTGCCTTTGCACTGAATTTGTGTGCTGTGGATGGAGTACAGAAAATATGGTGATTTACCGGAACAGCATTAACTTGGTTTGTGGCACCGAAATGGCATGTGTTTACTGTGCAGTATGAACTGAATCTTCAGTGTGGGTCAGTCTTCAGTCATTAAAAGTTTAACTATAAAGTATATTGAAGAATGATTCTGTTTAAATTACAGATCCTAATGTGATCTAAATATGCTCATAAGGTATGTACCAATTTATTTCTTATCAGGAAATGTAATAAAATTCATATTGAACTGAATCTGTGAGATAGGTTATCACAGTGAAGTTGATGGGTGATTGGTGCTATATCCCAGGAGAGTGAAGACCTGAGTTGAATTTAATTTAACTCTTTATAAATAAAACATTATTACTATTAACATTATTGGAAAGGCCATACTCCATAGTATAGTAAACAAAATGACCACTTGCATTCTTGAAGCATACTGGGTAAAATGGGAACAAGAAAGTGAAAATTAGTAAGGGCTTCCATATCAAATTTCATCTACAGAAGTGGAAGGTTAATGGTTTACATGTTGAACGTTTATTTTAGGCATTGTGTAGAGTAGGCTTTTTTTTATGAATCAGTATGGCTGAAAAATAAACTTTAAAAAAATTTCACATAAGCCATATACCTGGATTTTGTTCCAGGACAGAGAAGTAAAACTGAAACGAGAGAAGAATCCATCAGTATCTTCTGACTGTGAGGAATATGAAGATGAACCACCAGTTATTGTGGTTAAAAAAAATAATTGTGAAGCTGTGGATGACCTTGCAGATCCACTGGCATTATCAGACACTGAAAATAATTTCCAGCAAAAGGGAGAATTGGACTCATGTGCAGGTGCAGCACCATCTTCACTTTTGAATGCTGAAGTCATTGAAAAGGTCTCTTGGATTGATTCTTCTGAACTGTCAAGCCTAAGAGCAGTGACTGAAAATGCTAGTCAAGATGCTGCAGCAGATAATAAGAGTAAAATAACGTACAAAAGGATGTTGCAGTGTAAGTTTATTGATGTAGAAGATGTAATCCAGAAACAGCGTGAAGCTCGTAAGACCCAAGCCACACGAGTTGCTAAATGTACTGTTAGCAATGTAGTACGTACATGCACTGAATCTAAACGCCGTGTTACTATGCACATTACCGATGGTTTAAACAAGAAATTCAAATGTTCTGTATGTTCAAAGGGGTTTTCAGTAAAATTCTCCCTGAAGCGGCACATGTTCACTCACAGTTATGTCAAACCATTTCGTTGTCCAAATTGTGATTGTGCATATTCAGATAAGTCAAACCTCATCAAACACCAACGAAAGAGGCATAGTGATGTTGGACTGTATACTTGTCCTTTATGTCAAGCTGTATTTTCAAGTAATTCTTCCTTATTGCGACATCGAAGAACATGTCATTTTGTGAGAACTGCAGTAGCAGGGCCCACAATTGTTCAACATAGTGATCATGACTGTTATACCAAACGAGAGAAAAATTATAGAAATCCCAGGTCTAAGGAAAGTATCAGTAAAAATGTTAATCACCTTACTAATGAAGATAAAGAAGGCCTTGGTGAAGTTATCGAGCATGAAGAGATTGATTTGAAAGAAGAATCACTTGAAGGGTTTACTGACGAGGGTAGTAAATCTCCAGCTGGCATAGATTTTCCGTTTGTGTGCAATATTTGTTACTTATCATTTCAGAGTTACGTAGAATTTGACAGGCATATGACAGAACATAAGCAAGGAAATGTCTGTGAAATGTGAAGTGTTTTGCTGAGAAGTTTCATATATTAATAAACTGTGAACATGGTCAGACTTATTGTGTGTACAGTTCCTTAACATAACAAACTTCAGAGGCATATAATTGTGGGTATCATTAAGGGCTCAGGATTGCAGCAGCTAGAAGCCATTAACTACTAAAAATGTGGTAAACGGAAGTACATTTTTGTCTCTGGTACCCATTGAATTGGAGTCTGGTTGGGCCCCAGAGCTGGTCTGAACCCTTTTGTGAAGATAAGACTCTAGTGCAAAGTTCCTTATTAATTGTTGGCACATGTCTGAGCAGGCAAGGTGATAAAGAAGGTATACATTATGGATGCATGTTCTGACCATTTCCAAGACACTTGTATAAACTGCAGCACTGTTGAGTTTCTTTTAAACACTTCAACGAATGGCCTGTCAAACAGATCTGAGACACTAAATGATAGCAAGGAAGAGAGATTGTTATAAATGTACTAAAGTATTGTGATGAAGCACAAAATAAATTTTACGTGAACTTATTCTGAAAGCAACAGAGTGGTATCACACAGCTGTATCAAGCCACTGTTATAAGGATTTAGAGAAATGAGTAAAAAAGAGCCAAATAACCCACAGGTAACACTTGAGAAAAAAAGGTAAGACAATTTATGTATGTGTATGTATATTTATTTATATTCATAAATACATGATTTTATGTCCACAGTGACTGAAGCTGTAATGTCACCATTCCACATTCATCATCCAGCACTGGTTCTCCTACTCTTAAAATACTACAACTAAAAATGCAGATTTTTAGAAGACTTAAGAAACTTGTACTGTGAAATGTTCTCAAGCAAAAGAAGATGTGGATACTCATTTTAGACTTTTTTTTACTACAAATGGGAGTTTACTCCCATTTGTTTTATAAGAAAGAAAAATTAAACTTAGAACTTTGTATTTATACAAGAACCACCATGGAAAGGTCTCAATTAAGATTTGGGATATGTGTTCCTTATTACAATGCACTTAAATACATCTGGGATGTTACAGATTCTGTAAAAGTGTTGGCTTTCTTTATAAATGCACACAGGACCAGGCTTTGTCAATGAGACAAGACATATTCTTTTTAGAATACTAGACAGAAACCAAATACACCTAATCTAAGTGTACTATCAGAACCTCTTACAACTGACAATTACACATGTTCATTCATGTAAGGCTAAGTAAAGGTAAAATTGTCCCTGTCCACACCATGAAGGCCTATAGGTGAAAGCAGAGATACAGCCTCACTCATTCTTAACCTCCGCACCAGACGGAGGTACATTGTTAACATCATGCTGTGGCTACTTTATCCTGGGAAAAGAACCCTGGTACCCTCTGAGGAGGTGGGTGGGAGGGAGGGCATCAGAGCTGGTCTGGACTTTTTTTTTTGGTAAAAAAAAAATTTATTTTTGCTCCTGCCATAATTCAAACCCCATACTCTGGTTGTGTTCCTCAATAATGCTGGTCTGTTTCTATAAAAATACACAGCATGACATTCCAAAAGACAGTCACTGCTGTGAGAGCCCAGAATCTCACAGGCTTGACAGGATTCTTCTATCTACTGACATTTGGAACAATGTCCCTAGTCAGTTACTCGGTAGGAAAGTTGGCAGAACTCATGGAGGTGTAATTCCTAATGGACACTGTTACCAGCACAGCTGTTTGTCTGCTGTTAGTGATTTCAGTGTCCGTTGAGTTATGAGCCTGTAACAGATACATAAAATAATTCCACATTTTCCTGATACAACAAGCTATGATTGCAATTGACTGTATAAGAAAACTACCATAAGTTCAAATTCAGAGTGTTGTTGGCTATTGAAATAATGAACTTTTTGTTTGTGGGATGAATATAAATTACCTTGTTAAGTTTAATTTGATGAAGATATCATGTATTATATGTGACTACAATGAAGATTTAAGTCAGTTGGTAAATGGTTTCATTATGGATGAGCTTTCTGCCTCCATCCTGAGGGTCCACAAAATCCAAGAGTGCTTTGTTGGACCCTCAGGAGGCAGCAGACTCTTCTGAAACATTATTAACTTTACTATTTGACAGTGTCATATCCCAGAAGACTTGAATCTCTGACACCGCTGTGAAAACCTGGAATTTTACATTCTCTGTCTTTATTTCCTAGTTCAATAACGTGTTTGATGTCATTATTTGGATCATTTCAACAAAAATTCCAGTAGGCTTTCTGTGAAAGACGTGGAACTTAAAAGATTCATCACCACCATCACACCCTATTATGTTCCATTTCCACCCAGCTCACATCTTCACAACTTACATTTTTGAAATCAGTTTTCATATTTTTCTGCCACATATTTCTTTGCCTGTCACACAGCCCCCTTCCAAGGGTGTCCCCACCACTATTAAATGTACATTTTGTTTCATCTATATAAACTACATATCCAGACTGTCCTAAAACCATAACATTACTAAGGGGGCTGTACAATTCATGTTCCTTCATAGTCCATTCAATATGTCTCCCTTATGTCCATATAGATTGTGACTGCTATACAGAGAGGACTTCATTATTCAAGAAAAATTATCAGCACTCTCAGTATATTAAAGCTGCATGCATGAATAAATGTCACAGAATTATGAGAAAGACTGATGATCAAATAGTATATGTATTTTGTGAAGAAGAGAATTTTTACAAATTGCATAAATTCTTGTTGCATCAAAGTTACACTATATTGTCCTTAATGTTATGTTTTCAAATATTTAGTGTGAAGACAAGTATCAGTCTAACATACCGACTGTTCCAGGAAGATTTTGAGGTACATATTCCTTTTAATTGTTTCTATCTAAAAAAGAAGCTAGCCAAGTTCATTAATTTTCAACCTATATAACAATGACTTTTATCTACGTGGCATTTTTACTTGTTCACTTCAACTGGAAGTCTGCAAATATAACCTCAGAGAGTTTTACCCCTGCTATGTTGCTTTGTAATTTCAACATAAAAACTGTACCATCACCCAGCATTTGTAGATATATGGTATTTATAGTCTGTCATCATACACAAATGTGTGTTTAACCACAGTGATTTGTAAGTCCTTTCATTATTTTTAGTTTCCTCCTCCATATTTACAAAGTTGTTACCACCGTACAAAATATATGAATCATACAGTGTCAAGTAGTTTCTCCTGCTTCAGAAGTTGGCACTGCTAATGTATTAGTATTACTGATAGCATATGGGAATACACGTGATGATAAGCCTACTTTCACTGTAGACTATGAAAAAAGTCACTCTTTTGGTTGCCCGTGTTGTTGTAATACATTACCTCATTGTGTGAACTGGCACAGCTGATGCATACAGGACACACAACAGTGTTGCACCATGGCGCAGTGCATGACACTTGTGGTATTCAGAGCACCAATATGTCTCGAGCGCTTCAGATGTTGAAGATTGCTTGTAAACTGTTGCACCTTCTGAGTTGTCTGAGAAACAGATCAGTGTTATGGTAGTTATGGAATGATACAGTATAGTACAGGGGTACCAAGATTCCAGAGTAACACACTGTCTCCATCTCTGGGGAAATGTTGGTACCCCTGAACTAGACTGCACAGTGTCATAACTCGGAAGATCCCAATATGAATATTCACTGCTGAGAAAACCTCAAACCCCAGTGTAATTTTTTAACAGAAGAAGAAAACATTGAACTGCTGTAACAAAATCTGTCACAAGAGGATGGACAGTCCTCCAAAGTAGCAAAAATATCAGGATATTCCTGTCTCCCTGTCCACACTGAACTCTGTGCAGTATGCAAACTTAACGCTCGGCTCAAGGAAAAAGCCACTACCTACATTCTAGAGAGTTCAGAGTAAAATTAAATCTGCCATTTATGGAATTTATATTATTTCATGTCTATATGAATTTTCAAGTTAGACCAGTGCTCTGTGCTGCAGAAACATGTATCACATATTTTGGCCATTAAAAAATCATATTATTAAAAATAGTATTTGAGGGATTACTGAATGTGGTTCTGAAGAAATATTGGCTAATGAGTTTTTCCATGGCACGAATAATAATGGCTGCTCCACTGTGTTGCAAACACAGTTTTGGTTCATAACACTATATGACGCATTGTCCATGTAGATGTCCATAAATGAATGGCTGTGATTTGACAGCCAAACTTTCAACTGGTAGGGGGAGATTTTGGATTTTTCTTTTCACTATCATAGCCAGAATGGAGACAGACCCAACCCAAATCTAGCTATACTAAAGATTATTTCCACAGGGAAAAGTTATGGAATGACAAGTGAAACTAATCTTTAATCCTGTGGCTGCATGTAAATGTGGCATTTAGGTGCAGGATCAATATCACACTTTCTATCCTTTGCATTTACTGTTCCATGGCAATGCCATTATAACTAAATATAGGGGGGGAAAAGTTAATTGTTAAGTATCTGAGAGCACCAGTAACAAACAGTGATGTTCATAATGAAATAAACTCCAGAAATTCTTGTTTTTATTCAGTCCTAAAACTGTTCCCATCCATTCACAGTCCAAAACAACAAAAAATAAGACAGTGGTTATTACATGTCTTTGTACCTGGGAGATGTCCATTTTGAATGATACCTCTCCATTAGTGGTAAATGATCTGCCTTGACTTTCCAGAGTTCCACCTTTTGAATACTAGTGTAATACCTAAAAATTTACTAAAACCACCTTTCCTGCCACCACTAGACATTCATGTTTTCATAGGCCAATCAGGTGAACATATGGGACATTAACAGTACAACCAGCCAGCCTATGAAGAAATACTTGCAGTTTTTATCATACTATGGACTAGGAAAGAAAGGCTTTTAGTATAAGAGCAAGTAATTCTATGGTCATAACACAAATTATGCTATATTATAACCAGTACTGTTATACCTGATGAATAATTCATGAAAGTGGCTGCTACTTGGTGATAGAAAGTTCGAAGAATATCCACCCTGTGGGCCCCACTAAGTGACCGAGATTCTTTCTTTCCAGCATCTGTGCGCTGGTTTTGGGATAGCAAGAATTTGCCTGTCTGGCGATCAACCAGTAACAGTCTGTAACATATTACAGGCAAAATTTTAATGCTAATTCATAAAATACCCATTTTAAGTGTCTAACAGAGTTGGATTGATGTAATGGTGGTAATACTGATGGAACTGAAGATATTGCATGCATGCAGTCTATTGGACCAGTAGGAACCAAATTAAATTTATACAACAGTTTTAGTATAGATCACTAATATTAAATTTAACTGGTGGGGGGAGCTGATTCATTTAAGACCAATGAATCAAGTGATGGTGAGGTAATTTCTTAAATTAAAAACTAGAGAAAAGAGTATGTGTGTGTCATATTTATTTGCTATGAAGTAACTTAAAGAATTCTCACAGATATTAATCTCACCCCATCACACCAGTGTCAAGTTGAATGCTAGGAGAGAAATTCCTAGGGAAGCACTGTTCTGCAGCTCGTAATGTATCAATAGCTCCTTTCCAACACTGAACAGAGACATGTTCTACTTCAGTTAGAGATGGGGTTGGTCCACACAAGGCACAAGTCTGTATGCCTCCAACCAACCCACAAACAACAAGTCTGAATGGAACCTACAGGAAGAAAAATCAGTACACATCCAACACCAACAATATTTAACATACACAAATGAAATTATTCTAAAATGGAATGTGGTTTACCAACCACTACAAAAAATAAACACACTTCTTTTTGCATATGATCAAGTATTAGGTGATTCAGAGGATAATTTTCAGAGAGAAATATTTACAACTGCAAAACACAGCAAAAGATTTTGTAATGGAAATATCACCAGAAATATATGAGACAATAGCGTTTTTAGGACAAGATGCAGTAAGATGTAAAATCACAGTGGATAACAAATGTTTACATCAAGTAAAGAGTTTTAAATATCTCGTTTGTGAAATTTCCTTTGAAAATGAAACAGAAATTGTGAAAGAGTGAAAAGAAGAACCAGTTGATACAAAATTCAGAAGATACAAATCAAATTGGCTACAACATGTAACAAGAATGAACAACAACAGGATGCCAAAAATAACTCTGAATTATAGACCAAATGGATGAAGACAACGTGGAAGACCTTTGAAGAGATTATTAGATGAGACCAAAACAGGTCTATTATGGCCTAACTTGTGATGCATGATGATGATGATGTATTCATTTGCAGTGTCTCGTTGTTGAAGTAATACAGGAAAGTCTTACTGTTAATAGCAATTTTTGTAATGGTCTAAACCAGTGTTTCCCAAACTTTTTTGCTCGCAGACCCCTTCTGACTTCAAAAAATAACCGTGGATCCTCACATCCTTGCTCACCTACATACAATGTTCAGATGGTAGATATCTGAAATTAAAATTTTTATCTCAACTCATTTTATATAGCTACGTATACATACCAATAGCATACGTAACACTGCATTGCGTGATGTGACCTTCATTAAAATGACTGCCTCTTTAATTGTGGATACAGGAAATTTCTTAATTATATACTCAAACTTTCATACAAGAGAAGCATATCGCCAATTAAGGAAGTTCCATGACCACTTTTAACAAAACATTATTCCTTTAATTAATTTTATATGATTCAATACAACAAATTTACTTATTTATACATGCACTTGCTGATTTTATTCCTCATAATGCATTATTCCTTTAATTGAAAAAATAAGTACACCTCAAAGTAGCAATTACAGAAATGTACCCACTTATTCCCTAGGAGTTGGTCACTGATCCCTTAGGATCTGCGGAGCACACTTCGGTAACCACTGGTCTAAATTGAAGAAAACTGAAGGTATTTAAATGCCCTGCTACTCTGTGTTAAGGGGAGCATTAATATTGAAATGCCACAATAAAAATATTGTTTTTTTAATAAATAAATATATATATAAAAGCTATAGCTCGGTCATTATGTAGTATCCTCCACTTCCCTGATACCCCATCCCTCTTATGCCCAAATATCCTCCTCAGCACCCTATTTTTGAACACCTTCAACCTACTTTTCT
>Ga0209628_10002253_pt1 | contig 12971 bp, 8 predicted proteins | sample TergutCu122P4_FD_187285 | JGI IMG/M metagenome (GOLD analysis project Ga0209628, IMG submission 187285) | Cubitermes ugandensis P4 segment gut microbial communities from Kakamega Forest, Kenya - Cu122 P4 (SPAdes) (version 2) | ecosystem: Host-associated > Arthropoda: Insects > Digestive system >...
CGGGTGTCACCTTTGTTTCTGTCGGTGTGATGAGTGAGACGCATATTGTAGCGTTCAGTAAACAGGATTACTCATTAGCCATGCGGAAGAACGCACGTGTGATGCTATCGCCCACGCCATTCGCCCATAACGGTACCTTAGCCAATCCGGTAGCCGTGCTGTACAGCGAAAACATCGAGTACAAGATCACGGCAGTCAACCCCAGTGGCGCTATCGGGAATATAACCATCGTCGACACGTTGCCGCCCTACTTGGATTACGTCGCCTCATCCTCCTATCCGCCTGTTACGCCGACATTGACGACCGGCACGCCCCAATGTTACATTTTGACATGGACATTAAACAACATAGCGCCGGCAACTGATACGACAGTCACTGTTTTGGCCACGCCCCAGTCGGGCGCTTTGGCTGCATCGCAGACCTTGTTTACTAACCGGGCCTGGGTGAGCAATAGTTTGCTGAAAATCCCGACCAACTACACCTGGCATCAGGGCGCCGGGGTCAGTCTGTTGACGTTTTCAGCAGGATACGGCGGCACGATCTACAATGCGATGGAGCAGGTCTTGGATTACCGCACGTCGCCCCGTGCTGGCGTCATCATTGTTCCTGATGAGGGTTATCGCTTTGCAGGCTGGAGTCACGACGAGTACACCTCTCTGCGTGGCGAGACCATCAAGGCGCAAAGCGGGATCATGCACTATGATACGCTGACCGTTTACGGCAATATGAACCTCCGCGCCAATTTTGAGTTAGATACACACAAAGCAGACGAACGCGAAGAAATCAGCATCCGCCCTGCCATTCATGCAGACGAAAACATCTGGGCGGTTAAAAATGAATTGTTTGTGCGTACCACCATTCCCGGCAGTATCCTTCGGATATTTACGTTAGATGGCGTTCAGATTCGGTTACAACCCATCCTCACTGCCGGTGAGACAAAATACAAACTCGAACCCGGCCTGTACATCGTCACCCTCAACAACAGCATTGGCACGAAGGTATTCATAAAGTAACCTCCCTCTGTGGTTCTCTGTGCCTTCTCTGTGGTTCTCTGTGTAACTTCGTGTAACTCCGTGTAATATTTTCACAGAGAACCACAGAGAAGGCACAGAGAACCACAGAGAAAAAAAAGCGTCTTAAATGTTTGTATATTAAAAATTCGTTGTATATTTGCACCCCGAAAATTATAATTAAAAACAATTAAAAAATAATAATTATGACAAATGTCATCCGTTTTTTCGCAACTGTTTTGCAGGAAACCAAGTCTCGCATAAACCATTTGTCCCGCCGTTTGAAAATTTTCTTTTTTCTGTTTCTGATCATGAGCATGGTCACACAAACAGGTAAAGCCTTTGATATAACAATTGATCATGATAATCCCGCTGGTTTAGATGGCGCAATAAGTGCAATTATTGATGGATCTGTTCTCTATTTAAATCCGGGGACCTACAAGGGTACAAACAATCGAGGAGTATTAATATACAAAAGCATAACCATCCATGGAAACGGAGCAGCCGATCAGATCGTCATTGATGCAGAAGAACTGTCCCATATATTTCATATATATGATGGCACCAATGTGACATTCGAAAATATCACCTTTCGTAATGGAAAAAACACAGGAGGTAATGGTGGAGCCGTTCGGAACGTACATGCTAATTCCCAACTGACATTTAAAAACTGTATATTTATTAATAACACCGCTGAATTTGGCGGGGCGATTTACAATGCAGGTACTGGTTTGTCTGTCACCGGATGCACCTTTATCGGTAACACCGCTTCAAATGAGGGCAGCGCTATTTACAACTCTGGGAATGATGCCAAAATCTGGTATAACCGTTTTGTTAATAACTCCGGTCATGCAGTTTTTAGTACCGGCGCAAATGGTAATGCGAATTTTAACTGGTGGGGCTCAAACGCAGATCCTGCCGTATCGTCCGTCAACGGTCTGTCAGTAACTAATAGGATGGTTATGACTTTATCATATAATGATCTTGATATGTCTATCGTAAACACATCATTTAGTAAACCTGTCGGAAATTATGAATTGTCGTATTATTTCTTTTTGTATACGCCATTTACAGGTGATTTGGAACTCATTCCCCAAATTGACTTTTTGCCCGATTTTAATGTTGATTTAACCTGGTATGATAAAACGGGCACGGTCGTCCATTCGCTGACTAATGTTTCTGCAAAGGATCATTATTTTCATAACGTTTATTTGGGACCAAACGGAGATTATACACTCAAAGCGGTTTGTGATAATGAAGTTATTACAATGAATATTCATGGCGATGGATTAATGGTAGATACCTATTTATTCCTTACCAAGACTGCCGATGTCCAACAGGTCGTTCTGGGTGACGCGATAACTTTTACGATATCGCTCACTAATAATGGCCCGAATTTTGTGGGTGACGTGATCGTCCATGAACAATTACCAAGTTCCCTTGATTATGTTGACAGCTACACAACTAAAGGATACTATAATTCAACGACCGGCGAATGGTTAATTGGTCATTTGTCTTTAGGCGAAACAGTTGACTTAGAGGTGGTTGCACGAGTTAATCAAATAGGTGATATAATTAACACTGTTTTTGTTACCATGGATAACAACAATATCGGCAATACTTCAGCTTCTGTGACAATCAAACAGGAAACTTGTTCCGTGACCTATCATGCTAACGGCGGTGAAGGCCAGCTCACCGATCCAAAAAGTCCCTATTTAACAGATGTACTTGTGACCGTTTTAAGTCCTCACTATTACATCACCAAACCCGGATTTGACTTCTCCGGTTGGAATACGCAACCCGATGGTAGCGGTATTTCATATAAAGCCGGAAACACCTTTCCCATCCAAGGTGATATGGTTTTTTATGCCCAGTGGCAAGAAGTAATCACACCGGTTGTTCAACGGTTAATCACGATCGACCCCACGGTTAATGGCTTGATAAAAGCCGACAAACAATACGCCAAAACCCGCGATACCGTGAAGTTGGTCATCCAGCCCAACGCCGGTTATGCCTTAGAATCGATCAAAGTGCGTCATTCGTTTTACGAAGAAACGACTGTCCCCCTCAAAGGCGACGGCGATACCCGTTACTTTTTGATGCCACCATATGTCGTCACGGTCTCGGCGACATTCCAACCGTTTAGCGCCACCGGTAATAATTCCCCCTTTGAAGGAGGCAGGGGGATGTTACGTGCATGGACACAGAATGGTCTATTGTTCGTCAGCGGTTTGCAGCCCGGAACCCCCTGGAGCATTTATAGCCTGATCGGCACGTTAGAATACACCACTACGGCAATTGAACCGGAGGCCACCATCCCCTTACCCAAACGTGGCATTTTCATTGTTAAACATGGGTCTAAGGCTATTAAGGTGATTCATTAGTGTGTACTTTAAGCACGCAGATGACGCAGATTTTACATCCCCCTGCCCCCTTCAAAGGGTAATGTCACTAAAATAAAATGTTAAAATATGTCCTGTTAAGGACTAAATATTGGTAGAAAATGGATGTTATTCCCAGATAGCGTGCCGTAGGTACGCAATTAAGAGGTTGCGTACCTACGGCACGCTATCTGGGAATAACATCCATTTTCTACCAATATCATATCCCTAAAGGGATAAGCCATTACAAAGTATTAATTTCATGTGATTAAAAATTATAATAAATACACTATTTTAGTGACATTGCTGTTGTTTTTTCTCATTTCCTGCCAGTCGTACCGGACGATAGGGATTGAGACTTATAATCCGTCAGTCGTCACCTTTCCGCCTGAAATCACGACCGTTATGATTGTCAATAATGCGGCGCAACAACCGGATGACTTCGGACACGTCTTTTATAACTTGATAAAACCGGATACGACGACTTCGTTCTCCCTGTCGGTCGACAGTATGGCTTACCTTTTCTGTATGGCTCTGGGGAAAGAGATGTCGGAATCGCCCATCTTCGATGATGTCAGGCTGTGTGAAGATACCTTGCGCTTTGATTCTCTTTTTTATATCAGCAAACCACTTACGTTGAAGGAGTTTGAAGCGCTTTGCGATGAATATGACGTCGATGCGATTATTTCGTTAGACAAACTGTATTTCACCTCGACATTGCAACTCAGCAGTTCGGTCTTAAGAAGCCAATCGGATTTCCTTAAAGTTAATGTTTTTGGCGAGATGAGGGCGTTCTGTATGGGAAAACAAGTAGCGACGTTATTCAATTTTATGGATTCAATTTCGTGGACACCTTTTGATCTGGGTTTGTTTCTGTATGAAAAAGAGGAGATTACATCCGATGATATCGTACATGTCATGCGTTATTTATCGGAGGAAACCGGACGGAAAATGCACGGCTACTTTGTCCCGTTTTGGTCGGAAGCCGAGCGGTGGTATTACACCCATTTCACTTCCGAATGGAAACGGGCGTCGGTGTATGCTGCTGCTGGGAAATGGCAGGAAGCGGCCAATGAATGGCAGGCTTTGTATGACCGAACAAAAAATGGAAAACAAAAAGCGTTTTTAGCCTCTAATCTGGCGTTATATCACGAGGTGACGGGCGATTTTTCAAAGGCCATCGCTTATGCCGAAATAGCCGATGCGTTTTTTACGAAAAATAGCCCTGAAGATGATAATATCAGGATAATGCAGCGGGAGTATCTTGAGCTGCTCAAGAAACGGTTGGAAGATAACAAAACACTGACGAAGCAACTGCGGGAAGGGAATTGATAAATTAACAACGGCTGGAAGCCGTTGTTAATTTACATACCTGATTTGGTCGAGCATGAAGGCGATTTCTTCGGTGTCGATACCGGCGGCTATCAGTGCGGGGATGTCTTTTTTAAATTCATCTAAGAACAGGTCGAAGTTGTTGGGGGTGTCCCGGATCGACTTTAAGTAATAATCGTAGGCATTTTTTTGATTGCCAAGCGCCCATTCGGCATGTCCGACATTCGCATAATCTTGATAACCCGGGTTCGACGACAGAATCTTGAGGTAATAATTACGGGCTTGCTCGTATCGCCCCATCAGGAATGAACACCAGGCGATGGGACGCCATGATTTACCGCTTTCATGGTCTAAATAATCGACTTTAAAATAATAGTTCAGCGCATCGGCATAATGTTTCAAGTCGAGATAACACGCGCCGATGTTCGACAACACCAACCGGTTTTCCGGTTCGATTTTTTCTAACCGCAGATAGTAACCAAGCGCTTTTTCAGGTTTTCCGACAGCCCGGTAACATTGTGCGATCCGGCGTAACAGCCATTTGCTGTCGGCGTTGATCAGTTCGGCTTTTTCGTAATCTTCGAGAGCGCCGTTGTAATCGCCGGTCAGTTGGCGGCAATACCCTTTCTTCTGGTAAAGCATCTCATCCCCCGCAAATACGTCCGATAATCGGGTATACAGGACTAAAGCATCGTCAAAATAATTTTTACGCAAGTAATATTCCGCGATATTCAACAGGTCGTCCTTATCGGCAAAGTAGCCTTGCAAAACCGGTAAATTGTGAAAATCGAGCGACAGCGTAAAAATATCAAAAAATTCCTGCCGGCGGGGATGGAGTTTGCAGAAGCGATAGAGGTCCTGGATGTAATGGCCAATGATGCGCTCAGCTTTTGTGACGCGGGTCTGCATCTCGGATTTTTTTTGATCTTTCAATGTGCATAACTGACTTTCCAACTTCTCAATCATGGCGAGATGGCCTTCATCAAACATATGATTGATGCTGAAATAGAACGAATAAAGGTCGGAATTGCACATGATTCCCGCTTCTGTCATCATGCCCATGGTGTTGGACACCGCCGTTTCCTGCGACAGGAACGACATGCCGTAATAGAAAGGTAAAAACCAGTGACTCAACTCGTTGAAGAACGGAAAATGCTTGAGGTTGACAAAACTGAAAAGCATCACATCGGCGCCTTCTTCCTGCAACCGACTAAATTCCTCCATTTTCTTCCCCAACGGCGAATTTTCAAATTTCTCCATCCATTCGGGATTCATCTCAAATTCAAAAAATTCAAGTGTATCCCCCTTCGATGAAGGATCAATTTCAGGGTGTAATTTCATCATTTCAGGCAAAATCTCATCCCTCATCTGCGAGGTGATTTTTTCAGTATCCCGTGATAAGATAAAACGTAAGATAATCAGGTACACCGTTTTAATGAAATCATCATTTTCAGACAACAAGTCGATGTGGTTTTTGATCTCCGTATAATAGTCGATCCGCTGCTGATAGCGGAACAGCGTCAATAATATCCCGATATAAGCGCGTATCTTCACTTCGTCGTCATGGCTGCCGGCTGCACGGAGCAACAACAGCATTTTCCGCTTGTCAAAGAACAGTTGTAACCCGATGATGAGGGCTGAGATGATTTGGCATTTGACTGCCGAAGGATCATCCATCCGGTCGGTTTGGCCTTTCGTGTCAAGGAGCGCCTGCTGTAAACTGTTCATGTCGTCGGATGAAAGGAATCCCGCGGTCCAGATGCTTTTAAATAATTGGACAAGCAACGATTCAGCCAATTTTTTATCATCGGTTTCATAGGCCAACGCCACTTTATCCGTCAACTGGGAAATTCGTTCAGGGTAGACAGAAGCCATACGGCGGATGGCGTAAACCATTTCGGGGGAGTCGACAGCGCATATCTTCTGGGTGATCTTGTCGGTGAGTTCGTAAACCGATGTGATCAGACCCGAAAAAATTTTTTTTCGCATCGGATCGGTCGTGCCTGTCACAAAGTAATGGAGCATTTGTTTGTGGGTCTGTTGAAGTTCATCCAGCTCATCGCGGAACAGACCCGCTTGAGGCGTTTCAATCAGACGCGACAACAAATCGAAAGCGGTCTTTAGTTCCCTTTTGTCGAGCGCCGAGATGATTTGATTGTATACCGTACGTATTTCTTTTGTTGTCATTCTAAAATGAATAAATCGCCACAAAGTTAGTAAAATATTTGTAGATTTTATATCTTTGTGCCCCAAAAACAGAGTTTTTTCGATGAATCGCATACGCAATTTTTGTATTATCGCCCATATCGACCACGGGAAAAGTACGTTGGCCGACCGGTTGCTTGAATATACGAACACCATTGATGCTAAAAATATGCAGAACCAGGTGTTGGATAACATGGATTTGGAGCGCGAACGGGGCATTACAATAAAAAGCCATGCCATACAAATGGAATACGACTATAACGGCGAAACGTATATCCTTAATCTGATCGATACGCCGGGGCATGTCGATTTTTCCTACGAGGTATCGCGTTCGATTGCGGCCTGCGAGGGTGCGTTGCTGATTGTCGATGCGGCGCAGGGGATACAGGCGCAAACGATATCGAACCTCTACTTAGCCATCGATAACGACCTCGAAATCATCCCTGTAATTAATAAAATCGATTTGCCGAGCGCACTTCCTGAAGAGGTGGAAGACCAGATCTTCGAGTTGCTCGGATGCCCCCGCCACACAATTCTTCGCGCCAGCGGCAAAACGGGCGAAGGGGTCTATGCCATATTAGATGCCGTTATTGAACGTATACCTGCCCCGAAAGGCGATCCTGAAGCGCCGTTGCAATGCCTCATTTTCGATTCGGTCTTCAACCCGTTTCGTGGCATCATCGCCTATTTCAAAGTCGTGAATGGCGTCATCGGCAAAGGCGACTTGGTGAAGTTTATCGCCACCGAAAAAGAATACGACGCCGACGAGGTGGGGGTGTTGAAATTAGAGATGTGTCCCCGCAGTGAAGTGCGCACAGGCGATGTAGGTTATATCATCTCCGGTATAAAGACATCGAAAGAGGTGCGCGTCGGCGACACGATCACGCATGTAAAACGGCCTGCAACAGCGGGCATTTCTGGATTTGAAGAAGTCAAACCGATGGTCTTCGCTGGCGTCTATCCGATCGACCCCGAAGAGTTCGAGAACTTGCGTAATTCCTTGGAAAAGTTGCAACTCAACGATGCCTCGCTGACGTTTCAACCCGAAAGCTCGGTTGCCTTAGGGTTTGGCTTCAGGTGCGGTTTCTTGGGTCTGTTACACATGGAGATCGTCCAGGAGCGGTTAGACCGCGAGTTTAATATGGATGTGATCACGACCGTACCCAATGTGTCGTACAACGTGTACGACCGGAAAGGCCAATGCATCGAAGTGCATAATCCGAGCGGACTGCCCGACCCAACGCTTATCGACCATATCGAAGAACCGTTTATTCGTGCTTCGGTGATTACACAAACGACGTATATCGGCCCCATCATGACGTTGTGTCTCGGGAAACGCGGCATCTTAGTGCGGCAGGAATACATCACGGGCAACCGGATCGAAATCATCTACGACATCCCTTTAGGCGAGATTGTCATCGATTTCTACGACAAACTGAAAAGCATCTCGAAGGGATATGCTTCGTTCGATTACCATCTGCACGATTACCGGCCAAGTAAATTAGTCAAATTAGATATCCTGCTCAACGGCGATTCCGTCGATGCGCTGTCGACATTGACCCATTTTGACAACAGCATCGCCTTTGGACGGCGGATGTGCGAAAAACTGAAGGAACTCATCCCGCGTCAGCAGTTCGACATCGCCATACAAGCCGCCATCGGCTCAAAAATTATCGCCCGCGAAACGGTGAAGGCCGTACGCAAAGATGTGACGGCCAAATGTTATGGCGGCGATGTGTCGCGCAAACGCAAGCTGCTCGAAAAACAAAAAGAAGGCAAAAAACGGATGAAACAAATCGGCACCGTCGAAGTGCCCCAGAAAGCGTTCTTAGCCGTCCTGAAATTAGATTGACAAGAAAAGCCGATGAACGACCCACAACAGCCGGTTTGCCCCTTATGCGGAAGCGCACATGTCCTTCTTTTTACCGTCGCTAAGGACTATCAAAATCTGCACGATGAAAAGGCGTATCAAGCGTATTCGTGCGTCCCCTGTCAGCTGTTATTTCAATTCCCGTTTCCGAAAGCCGAAGATTTTGATGCCATTTACCCCGCTGATTACTATGCGCATGTCAATGATGAGGCCCTCCCGTTTTTAACCCGTTTGCTGGCCTCTTTTTTACAGGGAGAAAAAAAACTTCTTTCTTTTATCAGACCATCTCTTTTCCCGTATTATGACATGATCAAACAATCCGAAACCGTCTTGGATATCGGTTGCGGGAAAGGGCTTTTTTTAGATGTGTTAAAAGCGCAGGGTAAGGAAACCTATGGCCTTGAACCCGATGCTCATGCCGTAAAACTTTTGGCTGAAAAAGGGCACCATGCGATGCAAGGAGATGCCTTATCCGCCAATTATCCAGACCATTCTTTCGATCTTGTGACGATGTTTCAAGTCTTTGAGCATATCGAAAAGCCGGCAGAAGCGCTTCGTGAGATTTATCGCATCATTAAACCCGGCGGTTATTTCGTGCTTGAAACGCCTAACAGTCAATCCAAACTTGCTAAAAACACCCATAACTGGAGGTCGTTAGAACTTCCCCGTCACGTGATACTCCATAGTCCTCAAAGCGTGAATAAACTATTACAGCATGAAGGATTTCAACCGACCATTTTCATCCGAGTGTCGCCTACAGATATCAAGGAGACGTTTTATTTAAAGAAAAACATCACGACTCCCCTTGTGAAAAAAGCGATGGCGTTGTTTCTGCTTCCTTACATTTTCTATCACTATTTGTTTAACACATCGGAAGGCAGTTTGTTGATAGCGATAGCCAAAAAACCTTAACGATATGCTTTATACCTATTTTTCAAGACAAACAGCGTGAAAAAACGACGTATCTTCTTATTAGTGGACTGGATTGATACCGGTGATTTTTTTCTTCAAAAGGAATTACAGCAAGCGGGATGGGCGGTGCGACTCATCGATATTCCCAATTATTCAATGAAAGACCGGACCGTGAAATTCCGGATTATACTCCTGTATTTCAAATACATGGTCCAAGTTATTAAGGCGATCCGGTGGTCTGCGAAAGACGACATCATTGTGTGCTGGAATTTCACGACCGGCATGGGCGCCGGTTTAATCAACCGTTTGTTTTTACGAAAACGACGCATTTTGGCGCTGAATATGATTTCCCATTTTTCATCCGGGATGGTATCGAAAATACGCTTTTTTATTTTTCGTTTGGCGATGAATCAGTCCGATTTTCACATCACCGTCAATGCAGCAAACTATATCGCCATCAATGCGAAGCGATTTAAGGTGCCGGAACGAAAATTTTTTGTTTTGCCTGATCCAGTTAAAGACCGTTTTCCCTTCAAAGTGAACATCAAAAACGATGGGTATGTTTTTTCGGGCGGCGAAGCCCAGCGCGATTGGCGCTTATTATTTGAAGCGGCACGCCAACTGCCCGACATCGCTTTTAAAGTTGTGGCCCGGAAAAAATACGTTGATCCGGCGTTAATCGTTCCGGCCAATGTACATCTGCTGTTTGATGTAGAGTACGACCATTTTTCCCGATTAATGGCTTCTGCCGCACTCGTCGTTATTCCTTTAACTTCTACTTTCCCTTGCGGACTCATTGTCATCGGGGATGCCGGTCTGATGAAAAAAGCCGTTATCGTCACCCGAACACCTTCGACTGAAAATTATATCCTACCCAACGAAACCGGAATTTTAATCGAAGTGAATGACCTCGAAGCGATGAAAAATGAAATTCGACGTTTATTTGATAATAGCGATGAATGTCAGCGGCTTGGCGAAAATTTGCATAATTTTTTACGCCGTGAATTCGCTGTTCAAAACTACATCGACCGTATGATTTCCATTTTGGAGGTATATACGTAGGGGATGCTCCATGTTGAATTTTCTACCAATATCATATCCCTAAAGGGATAAATTGATGGAGCATAGAAAAATGGGGGTGGACACAATATTTGGGTTAATCGCTCGTTTACATGTATAATGGGAACTTATAGAAAACCCAAACTCGGCGTTACGCTCCGTCAGCAAAATGCGCATTTACTTCAAGTAAACTCCGCTCTTCTTCCCCCTTTGAAGGGAGCAGGGGGATGTAAGCCTCCATCGCAAGCCTTGATTTTGGGGTTTTTAGAAGTTCCCAAAATGTGAAAACGATTAATAACATTTTGAATGAAGAATCTTATTTTTTTGGTAATTTTACTGTTATTGACTACGGCTTGCCGCACCACCCAAGACATTTCTCTTTTCCAAGGCCTTGAAAATCTGACCCAGGAGCAAATTGAGGCCATGAATCAGAAATATGTGCCCCGGATTTGTATTGATGATGCGTTGATCATCAATGTAACTTCGCCCGACCGGACGACGACCGCTCAATTCGCCGTGCCGCCTTACGGCTATTTCATTCCGGGAGAATCTGAAACAGGCCTTTCTGCAACAACACAAAACTTATTTACTTTTTTAGTGGACGAAAACGGCGAAATCAATTTCCCCGTCCTCGGACGGATTCATTTAGCGGGACTATCCATCAATGAGGCCATCCGGAAGATGGAAAGTCTGATTTGGGAAACAGCGCCGAATGCTGTCGTTTTGGTCCAGATCGCCAACTTTAGAGTCAGTATCATTGGCGAAGTGAAATTACCTGACAGCTATCCGATCAAGACATCGCGCCTCTCGGTACTCGATTTAATTGCGATGGCGGGCGATCTGACCATTTATGCCGACCGGAAAAATGTGTGGCTCCATCGGGATAACAACGGTGAAAAAATTCATATCAAAATGGACCTGACCGATCCCATGATTTTTGCATCGCCCTACTATTACCTGCAGCAAAATGACATCATCTATGTTTTACCTAATGAAGCGCAAAAGCGAACAGCGAAATACAGTCGTAAAGACGATACGACGACAGCCGTCATCTCGTCCATCCTTTCTTCATTGACTTTGCTCGCTACGGTCATCGCCGCTTTCTGGGGGCCTTCAAGAAGTAATTGACAATCAACTAATCACAATATAATGGAAGATAAAGAGACCATTAGTTTGAATACGATCATCGTAAGATACCTCCGGCACTGGCGGCTTTTCCTGCTCGTATTTTTCCTGTCATTCATTCCCGCCATCCTCTATTTGCAACTCTTTCCGCGCACCTATGAATTTACGACGAGTATTCTGCTTCAGGAAGAAAGTGAATCGGGTATGTCGAGCCTCGGTTTGGGAGGCGCTGCCACCCTGATGAAATCGTTCGGCATCGGGCCTTCGAGTGCGGGTAGCATAAATATCGACGATGAATTGGAGATTTTCGGATCGAACCGCCTCCAACGGATGATGATCCTCCACTTGGGGACAAGCGTGACTTATTCGAAACCCTACTCCTTATATAAAATGTATCGTGAAGCGCCGCTGAAGCTATTGGCTGATTCATCAACGATAGCCAACCTCAACGACGAGGTGCTGTTTAATGTCGCCGTGTCCCCAGAATATGTAAAGATTAAAGCGAAAACGAAGCTGGGGCAATGGAAAGGCGACTTTACCTTTAAATCACTTCCGGCGACGATTATCATCGGTTCGGATGCGTTTACCATCGACTTCGACAACGATGGCGCCACAAAACGTGCGTTTAAATTAGACATCCGATGTACGCCAGCCAGTTGGATGGCTGAAACGGTCGGTAAAAAAATAAAAGTAGAAGATGTCTCCAGCGCTTCTAATGTATTGATCATTTCGTATAGCGATCATTCGCGGCAACGTGGTTTGGATATGTTGAACACGCTTATCAAAACCTATAACACGGATATGGAATCGTATAAACGCACTGAAAATTTGAAAAAGATGGCGTTTGTCGACCAACGGATCGCCAAAATCTTGGTCGATTTGGATAAAGTTGAATCCGAACTGCAAGATTTCAAGAAAAAAAATGAGATGACCCTCTTGGAGGCTGATGTGACTTTGTACAGCGAATCGTTCAAGGACATCCAAACCGCATTGATTGAAGTGGGTATTCAAGCGAACGAGATCAATCTGATGGATGAATTTCTGAAAAATCCGGAGAACAAATACAAAGCCATACCT
>Ga0209628_10002254_pt1 | contig 12971 bp, 12 predicted proteins | sample TergutCu122P4_FD_187285 | JGI IMG/M metagenome (GOLD analysis project Ga0209628, IMG submission 187285) | Cubitermes ugandensis P4 segment gut microbial communities from Kakamega Forest, Kenya - Cu122 P4 (SPAdes) (version 2) | ecosystem: Host-associated > Arthropoda: Insects > Digestive system...
TCGGGTTGTACGCGGCGGCGGCGGCGTACGGGCGCCACACCGCGGGCGGCCGCCGCGATCCGCTCCGCCATCTCCGTGCCCGTCGGGTCGTGCGGGCGTGCCCCGCCCAGGGGGATCGTGTCCTCACCCGGGTCCAGGAAATCGGCCGCCACACCTCCGCGGTTCTCGCTCATCGCTCGTCCTCCCCCGACGACCATTCCCCGACCGGATCATCCACAACCAGGTGGTCCCCGGATAGACCACCCACGGGCGCCACGCCACCAACCGCCGACTCACCGGCCGGGCCGGCATCACCCACCGCAACCCCACCTGGCCCACCAACAGCCAGCACACCACCACCCAGAGACTCACCGGCCGGCCCGGCATCACCCACCGCAAGCCCACCTGGCCCACCATCCACCGGCACCCGCAGCCGCCCGCCCCGGGACGGCAACTTGGTCACCGTACCCCGGGTCACCGCGTAGAATTTCGCCTTCAGACCCTCCGGCAGGTCGTCGGCGACCGCGGCCGTCACCAGCGTCTGGTCCACGCTCGCCATGGCTTCGACCAGTTGCGCCCGGCGGGTCTGGTCCAGTTCGGCGAAGACGTCGTCCAGGATCAAGATGGGTTCCACGCCGTCTTCCTGCAGCAGCGACAAGCTCGCGAGTTTCAGCGCCAGGGCGTACGACCACCCCTCTCCGTGACTCGCGTAACCCCGGACCGGCAGGCCGCCGATCGACAGGGCCAGGTCGTCGCGGTGGGGACCGGCGAGACTTTGCCCGCGGGCAATCTCCTCGTCGTGGCGATCCGCCATCGCCGCCCGCAGCCGGTCCTGGATCGCCCCGGCCTCCGGTGCGGGATCGGGCCCGAGCCAAGACGACTGATAACTCACCCCGATCGTCGATTCCCGGGCGGCGATGAGGTCATAATGGCGGCTGACAAGGGGACCGATGTCCAACAACGTCCGCAGCCGCGCGGCCACGAGCTCCGCGCCGAAGATGGCCAGCGTCTGGTTCCAGATGCCCAGGGCGTCCGCCCCGCCCGCCCCGGCCGACCGGTTGCCCCGCCCCGACATCGACTTCAGCAAGGTGGTCTTCTGCCGCAGCGCCTTGTCGTACTCCGCCCGCACCCCCACCAGCCGCGGCCACCGCGCGCCGACCAGGTCGTCGATGAAGCGCCGCCGCTCGGCCGGGTCACCGCGGACGATCGCGAGATCCTCCGGCGCGAACATCACAGTACGCACCGCGCCCAGGATCTGGCGCGGCCGGACCGGCGCCCGGTTGAGCAGCGCCCGGTTGGATACGCCCGTCCGGATGTCCACCGCCACCGAAAGACTGCGGGAATCCCCGACCCCGGCCCGTACTCGCGCCGCGACCGTCGCGGTCTCGCAACCCTCGCGGATCAGCGGCGCCTCGGCGGCGACCCGGTGCGAACCCAGGGTCGCGAGATATTCCACCGCCTCCACCAGGTTCGTCTTGCCGGAACCGTTCGGCCCGAGGAAGACCGTCGTGCCGGGCTCCAGACCGAGCTCGACGGATTCGTACGAACGGAAGTCCGTCAGTCCGAGATGCGTGAGATACACGGGGGGCGCTAGCCGGTGAGGCGCATGAGCATGATCACGTGGCGGTAGTCGGTCGCCGGCTCGCCGTCGAGATCGGGCAGCGCGGTGATCAGGCAGGGCTTGCCGGAACCGGTGAACGCGATGTGGACATACGTGGTGTCCAGCACCGACAACACATCCAACAGGTAGTGCGGGTTGAAACCGGCCTCGGTCAGTGGCTTGTCACCGGCGTAATCGATGAGGGCACCCACCGATTCGACGGCCGCGGCCTGGTCGCCCTTGGCGGCCTCCAGCGTGACCGAGTCCTCACCGATGTTCATCCGCAGGCTGGTGTTCTTCTCCGCGACGAGCGACACGCGGCGGACGGCTGCGATCAGCTCGGCGGTGTTGGCGCGGACGGTCAGGTCGCCCGGGATGTTCATCAGGTGGCGCAACTTGGGGAACTCGCCGTCCAGCAGGCGGGTCGTGATCTGGCGGACCCCGTCGGCGCCCTCGGCCTCGAAACCGATCAGGCCCTCGCCGGCGGACACGTCGGCCAGCGAGATCGTCACCCGCTCGGCGCTGGCCATGGACTTGGCGGTGTCGGCCAGAACCTTGCCGGGAACCAGCGCCGCGGTTTCACGCACCTCGATGGCCGGCTGCCAGGTCATCTCCTTCAGCGCCATCCGGTAGCGGTCGGTCGCGAGCAGGGAAAGGTTCTCACCGTCGAACTCGACGCGTACTCCCGTGAAGACCGGCAGCAGCTCGTCGCGACCGGCGGCGACCACGACCTGGGCCACCGCCTTCGACAGATCCTCGGAACCGATCCAGCCGGAGGCCCGGGGCATGGCGGGCAGGATCGGGTAGTCCTCGACCGGCAGGGTCTGGAGCGTGAAGCGCGCCGAACCGCAGACGAGTTCGACCTCGGACTCCCCACTCGTGATCACGACCGGCTTGGCCGGCAGCGACCGGGTGATGTCGGCCAGAAGCTTGCCGGACACTAGCGCCACGCCGGGGGCCTCCACCGCCGCCTTGATCGTGACCTGCGCGGAGGTCTCGTAGTCGAAGCTGGCCAGCGTCACAACATCGGCCTCGGCGGTGATCTTCAGTCCGGCGAGGATCGGGAAGCTCGGGCGCAGCGGCAGGCTCCGCGCGGCCCAGGCCACAGCGTCGGCCAGGATATCCTTGTCGAGTTCAATTTTCATGGGTACTCCTTGTTCTAGGAATCTTACCGACTCGCGCGCCCGGATGCCGACTCCGCCCGCCGGTGGGCGTCTTCCGGCCCGGTTCGGCCGGGAATCCCGCCCGCGGTATGCGGCCGGGCACCGTCCACACATCCACAACCCGGTGATTATGGGTCTTCTGAAGTATGTCTATGTCGTAGTAGTAATCACGGGTGTGAATTCTGTGGACAATCGGCGTCAACGGCAGACGGAGTCTGAATGACAACCGTGGAGTTTCTGTGGATAACCCTGTGGAAACTGTGGATAGATTGTGGGAAACCGGGCGAGTACGACGGGGCGCCGGACCGTCCACACGGTTGTCCCCCCGGTTATCCACAAAATGGGCCGGGTAATCCACAAGCCGGTTGCTATCCGGTGGGAGTTGGGCTGGGTGCGGGCATGCGTCCCGCAGGAGTCGGGCGGTGGGCGCGTCCCCGGTGCGCCCGCCCGGGCGCGCCTCGGCGTCGCGCGAGCGGGTGTCCGGGCGGGTATCGTACGCTGGCACGGTCAGGCGGTCTGCTGGCGCAGGCGGGAGGTGATCTCGGAGATGGTGTTGAAGATGCCCCGGTCCTTGATCATCATCAGGGCGATCTTGCGGTAGGCGTGCATCACCGTGGTGTGGTCGCGGCCGAACAGGGCCCCGATCTTGGGCAGGGACAGCTCGGTCAGGTCGCGGCACAGATACATGGCGACCTGCCGGGCGAGCGCGACACTGGCCGTACGATTCGCGCCGGTCAGGTCCGCCACCGTCAGGTCGAAGTGGTTGGCGGTCGAGGTCATGATCATGGCGGCGGTGATGGGGTGGTCGACGCCGTCCGGGATCAGGTCGCGCAGGACGATCTCGGCCAGCGCCAGGTCGACCGGCTGGCCGTTCAGCGAGGCGAAGGCGGTCACCCGGATCAGGGCGCCCTCCAGTTCGCGGATGTTGGTCTGGATGTTGGAGGCGATGAACTCCAAGACGTCCGACGGGACGGACAGCCGTTCGGCGGAGGCCTTCTTGCGCAGGATGGCGATCCGGGTCTCCAGGTCGGCCGGCTGGATGTCCGCGATGAGCCCCCACTCGAACCGCGACCGCAGCCGGGGTTCCAGGGCCTCCAGCATCTTCGGCGCCCGGTCCGAGGTCATGACGATCTGCTTCTGGGCGTTGTGGAGGGTGTTGAAGGTGTGGAAGAACTCCTCCTGGGTCTGGATCTTGGACTCCAGGAACTGGATGTCGTCGATCAGAAGGACGTCGACCTCGCGGTACATCGAGCGGAAGTGCGCTGTTTGGTTGTCGGAAATGGCGTTGATGAAATCGTTCGTCATTTCCTCCGTCGAGACGTATTTCACCCGCAGCCGCGTGTGGTAGCTGTGGATGTAGTGCCCGATCGCGTGCAACAGGTGGGTCTTGCCGAGCCCGGAGGCGCCGTAGATCATCAGCGGGTTGTAGGACTTGCCCGGGCTCTCGGCCACCGCCACCGCGGCGGCGTGGGCGAAGCGGTTGGACGGGCCGATGACGAAGGTCTCGAAGAGGTACTTCGGGTTGAGCCGCTCCATCTGTTGTTCCCGGTCGGGCGGGGGGCTCACCACGTCGCTCACCGGCTCGCTGGCCGGGATCGTCAGCACGGGCAGGACCATCGTCTCATCGATCAGCGTTGTCAACTGCACAGTGGTGTCGAGGAAATCGGAGGCGAGCTCCTCGATCCGACCGCGCAGCCGGTTGTCGATCCGGTCGCGGGTGAACTGGTTGGGAACGTGCACTTCGAGGTACGTTCCATCGAATCCCATGGGCTGACAGGTGGCGAGCAACGCCCGTGTCGCCCGGTCGGTCTGGTCGAGAAGGTGATCCCACAACAACCTGACCCGATCGGCGGAGTCGGTCGGCATCCCCATAGCCCCTCTCTCAAGGTAAAGTCTCCAGCTATCCACACGTTTGTCCACAGGATGTGGACGGAAGTCTTCCTTGGCGTCGCGAAGGCTCCTCATGGGTGCTCATGGAATACCGTAGTGCCAAACACTCACCGAATTCAAGTGGAAGTGATTTGAATCAGGGATTATGCGGCGTGTCGAGTGGACAGATGCACCGCTCGTACTCAAGTCGACATGTGAACGGGTGTACGAGAGTGGGCCCGGTGAGACCGGCAAACTTGCTCTTCGGGCGTATCCGGCGTATCGTTACTTAGTCGCTCCAGTGGCGACGCTTCCCCCGCTGTGACCACAGCGGGACAGGTCTGGATAGAAATTTGGGAGCTTCTCGTGAGCAAGCGCACCTACCAGCCGAGTAATCGGCGTCGCAGTCGTACGCACGGATTCCGCGCCCGCATGCGGACCCGCGCCGGCCGTGCCATCCTGTCCGCCCGGCGGGCCAAGGGCCGCGCTGAACTGACTGTGTGACATGTTGCCGCAGCGCCTCCGGCTGCGCCGAAACGCCGATTTCGTCTCCATCGTCAGGTCGGGCCGCAAGGTGGCCCTCCCGACGATGGTGTTGTATGCCCGCGCGGCCGCCGAGCCGCACTTCGGGCTGATCGTCGGGCGCAACATCGGCGGCGCGGTCGAACGCAACCAGGTCAAGCGCCGGCTGCGCCACGGCGCGGCGGACGTGATGGGTCTGACCCGGCCGATGGATGTGGTCGTGCGGGCGCTGCCGCGCGCGCGATCCGCCAAGAACCTGGCCGCCGATCTGGCCTCCGCCTACCGCCGGGCCGAGGAGGTCGTGTCATGAAGTGGCTATTGATCGCGTTCATCAAGGCGTGGCGGAAACTGGTTTCACCCGGTTACTGCCCGCGCTGCAAGTATTTCCCGACCTGCTCGGAGTACGGCCTGGAGGCGGTCGAAGTTCACGGGGCGCTCAAGGGCGGCTGGTTGGCCACCTGGCGGCTGATGCGGTGTAACCCCTGGTCGATGGGTGGTTACGACCCGGTGCCGGACACGCGCGCGGCGTACTTGTGGGAGCTGGAACAGGCCGGCGTACTCGTGCCGGACGCCGAAGGGAGTCTGAAGTGGGCGGCCTAGGCGACTTCTTCAACTCGATCATGTGGCCGCTGTATGCGGCCATGTCGTTCGTATTGATGTGGGCCTACCGGTTCTGGAGCATGATCACGGGCTCCGGTTACGGTCTGACCTGGGCGCTCGCGATCATGAGCCTGACGGTGATCGTACGGACTCTTCTGATCCCGCTGTTCGTCCGGCAGATCAACTCCGCGCGCAACCTGCAACTGCTGCAGCCGAAGCTGAAGGAGTTGCAGGACAAGTACGGCGCGGACCGCCAGCGGCTCGGCATCGAGACCCAGAAGATGTACAAGGACGAGGGCGTCAACCCGATGGCGTCCTGCTTCCCGATGCTGTTGCAGATGCCGATCTTCATCGCCCTCTACCAGGTTCTCTACAACGCGGCGAACGGGCATACGCTCGGCTACTTCTTCGAGCAGAACCCCGAGCTGGTGCAGTCGTTGCTGGGGGCCAAGCTGCTGGGCGCGAACCTGGCCGGGCGGTTCTGGCTGACCGACTGGAGCCAGTTCGGCGCCACGCAGGTGTTCGCGATGGTGCTTGTCGTGTTGATGAGCGGGATGCTGTTCATCACCCAGAAGCAGCTGATGGGCAAGAACATGCCGGCGTCGGCGATGACCGGGCCGATGGCGCAGCAGCAGAAGATGATGATCTACATGATGCCGGCCATGTATCTGTTCATGGGCGCGTGGATCCCGGTCGGCGTGCTCGTCTACTGGGTGACCAACAACTTCTGGACCCTCGTCCAGCAATGGATGCTGATCCGCAACAACCCGACCCCGGACACACCCGCGTACATCGAATGGGAAGAGCGGATGATCAAGAAGGGGCGCGACCCCGTCGAGATCGCCGCGCAGCGCCGGGCCAAGCAGTCGCGGCGGCCCAACCAGGCGACCGGGTCGCGGCAGGTGGGCCAGACTCGTACTGTCGGGCAGGCGGCGGACCCGGCGTCCGGCGGGAGCGGTACGACGCCGGCGTCCGGTGACGCGCCGGGGACCACCGGGGTGCAGCGACAGCAGATCCAACGCCAACAGCCGGCGCGGCAGTCGCGCTCGACCAGGGCGAAACCGAAGAAAACCTAGATTTCAACCGGCCAGGCGCTACGAGGGATCGTCGATGGGTCTGGCCGACCACAAACCGGCCCCTTGGACGGGGGCCAGGAAGGGGAAGCAATGAGCGAACCGATCGAAGATACGGCCGACGCCCAGCTCGACGGCCTGACGCTGGAAGGCGAGACGGCGGCCGACTACCTTGAGGAACTCCTCGATATCGCCGACCTCGACGGCGACATCGACACCTATGTGGAGGCCGGGCGCCCCCACGTGTCGATCATCACGAATCAGGACCGGTTGGTCGGGGCGAACGGCGAGGTGCTGGACGCGCTGCAGGACCTGGCCCGGTTGGCCGTACTCACCAAGCTCGGCCGTCACTCGCGCCTCATGCTGGACGTGGCCGGACACCGCGACAGGCGGCGCCAGGAGGTCCTGGAGGTCGTCGAGTCGGCGCTGGCGGAGGTCCGCAACTCGGGCGAGGCGGTGTCGCTGGCGGCGATGAACCCGTTCGAGCGCAAGATCGTCCACGACGCCGTCGCGGCCGCCGGGATGTTCAGCGAGTCCGAGGGCGAGGCCGATAAGCGCCACGTCGTCATCCGCGCGGCCGCCTGACGGGATGACAGCCGAGGGCTCGGGGGGCGGGCTGATTGGTCCGGCTGGTCCGGATGGGCCGGGTGGTCCGGACAAAAGGGACGGTTCTTCTTGTCCGGAATCACCGGGGGCGGGCAAACAGCCGCGTCCCCACTGGCCGGACCCGCGGTGGTCGTCGTGGTGCGGGGAGATTCTCGGGGACCGGATGGAGCTTGCGGAGGAGTACGCCGCGCTGCTGGTCGGCGCGGGCATCATCCGGGGGCTCATCGGGCCGCGTGAGGCGGAGCGGATCTGGGAGCGTCACATCGTGAACTCGCTCAGCGTCGTACCGCTGGTGGGTGACGGCAGCGTCGTCGCGGATATCGGATCGGGTGCGGGCCTGCCCGGGATCGTACTCGCCATCGCGCGGCCGGACTGCCAGGTCGAGCTGGTCGAGTCGATGCGCCGGCGGGTGGACTTCCTGGAATGGTGTGTGGCGGAACTGGGGTTGCGGCATCAGGTGAGCGTGTTCCACGGCCGGGCCGAGGAGTATCTGGGACCGGCCGACGTGCTGGTCTGCCGGGCCGTCGCGCCGGTGGGCGAGCTGATGGGCCTGGTCGGACACCTGGTCCCCCCGGCCGAGGTGCTGGCGATCAAGGGCGAGAAGGCGGCTGTGGAGGTGGCCCAGGCGTCATCGAAGCTGGAGGCGCGTGGCTTGAGGGTGGAGATCCGGCGCCCGGTGCTGGAGGGCCAAGCGGTCGGCACGGTGGTCCGGGTCTTCAGGTGACGGAGGGTCGCGGCCCCTACCGGGCGATGCCCACCAGTTCGGATCGTGCCGCGTCGCGGGTCGTACGGACCGCGTCGGCGAAGGCGCCCAGGTTGACGTCCCCCGGCCACTCGGACTCGCTTGGGACCGGGCCCGCCGGGAGGGTTGCCTCGCGCCGGGCCCTGGCCATCGCGGTGGTCGCCCCGATGCCGACCGCCATGACCAGGGCGGCCAGGAGCCGCTTGAAGACGTCCGCGGGCGCCAGCGGGGTGGCGCCGATGCGGTGCGAGCCGGCGTTGTCGGCCAGCGGTACGTTGAGGTTGCGGCAGACGCTCGGGGCGATGACCTGGAGGGCACCGGCGTAGTCTCCGGCGGCGTACACGGTCACGTCCTGGCCGGTGTTGTTGCAGACCGAACGGGCGTTGGTGCGGACTGATTGACCCTCGCCGTCACCGGGGGAGGTGAACCGGTCGGCGAGGGAGGGTGTGGAGGCGGTGAAGGCCGCCATGGAGCCGCTCATGTTCTCGCCGTAGTAGTAGCAGAACTGGCCCGCGGGGCAGGTGCCGACCGCCTGGGTGGTCGGTACGAACCAGGTGAGCGTGAGGCCCGCGGTCAGGATGAGCGCGGCGGCGGTGAGGCCGAGGTGCGCGCGGCGGGTGGTCGCGGCGGGGCCGGTGATCGGGCTATCCGTGTGAATCATCATGGTGTCTCCCTGGGTCGTACTCCTGTGATGACTCAAGTCTCACGTCTTGGAGTGGGTCTTGGCTACGGGGAGGACTCCCCATGGATGGGGACGGGGTCCGTCCCGCGGTTGCGGAACGGACCCCATCGTGGGTGGCCCTGGGTGTTTACTTGCCAGTTGGGCGGGCGATGCCCACCAGGTTGCCGTAGTAGTAGTTGTGTCCGCCGGTCGCGGTGGTGGCGGTGGTGGTGACCGCGGTCACGTACCCGTCACCGTCGGGACCGTTCTCGCTGCCGCCCTGGTTGCCGCCGATCAGGTTGAAACCGTAGACGGAGCTGCCGTTCACCGTGGTCTTGGAAGCGACGCTGATGATGATGGTGATGTGGTCACGCGAGTAGTCCGGCATGTGCCAGTTCCAGATCGCGAGGTCACCCGGCTGCGGTACGACCGCCCCGCTGTCGATCTGCGCCTTCGTGTAGTACGTGGTGTAGGTCGTGTTCACCGTGTAGTTCGGCACCCAGCCGTAGCTCGCCACCGGGATCGCCGAGCCGGCCCGCTTCAGGGCGGTGGAGGCGAAGTAGGCGCACCAGGCGGTGTACTTGTCGAAACGGTTGTCGGTGTCGTACGTCGCGTAGTCGCGACCCAGGTTGGCCTTGGCATACGCGATCTCCTTATCGACGAACGTGCTCGGCTGGCTCTTGGCGAGTTGAGCCCAGGTCATGGGTCCCACGATGCCGTCGGCGGTCAGGCCGCGGGCGGCCTGGAAGGACTTGACGGCGGCGGCGCTGGCGGCCCCGAACTTGCCGTCGACGGCCAGTTTGGCGCCGATGAGGTTGTTGAGAGCCGTCTGGATGGTGGCGGCACAACCGCCGCGGCTGCCGCTGCTGAGCACCAGGCTGGTGCAGGCGGTGGCCGTGACGCTGGGTGCCATGGTGTAAAGCTTCGCCTTGGTCATGGACCCGACGAGGCCGTCGGCGGTGAGGCCGGCGCTGGTCTGGAAGCTCTTGACCGCAGACAGGGTGGCGGGGCCGAAGCTACCGTCAACGGTCAATGTATAACCCTGCTGTTTGAGCAGGTTTTGTAATTCGGTCACGCAGCCCGAGTTCTGGCCGGTCGACACCACGGATGGGCAGGATGCCGACTGAAGGTCGAGCGGGGTAGCGGCGGCCTGGGCGAGTGGCCCGATCGATATGGCCGTTCCGAGCGCCAGGGTGATTATCGCACCCAGCCCGGCGGCCTTCTTGTGAAGTGTGTTCATGTTGTTCTCCTATCTTGAGATGTTTGTGACGGCTGTCATAAACATAGTCACTTAACTGTATATCGGTAGATGTTGTGCCTCAACGGGGAGGACTCCCCATGGCGCCATGCTCCAGGGATGGGCCGGCGGGGCCCGGATCCATCCGGATCCATGCAGCGCAACGCCATGGTAGGGCCTCCGGCACCAGCTATCAGGAGTGAGCCGAGGGGTGTTCGATACCCACTCCTTGAAGTGCTGCCGGGGGCCCCACCATAGTGGACGTCACCGCCCTGACATGACCGGAGCAGTGGCGGACAGAGCAGTTGTCCTGATGTGGCAAGAGCGGTCAGGTGCATGTCGGTGCAGTGAGGAACCGATCATCATCGGATCTTGTGTGATGCATTGTTGTTGACCAGGGCTGCGGTGAGGTTTCGGCACTCACCTGGAGCGATTCGGTCGTAACGGCCACCGTAGTTGGTGTATTCAAAGACGTCCACGTAGCGTGACAGCTTGTTGCAGACAGAGTGGGCGTTATTGCGTACAGGTGTGCCCACTCCGGCTGCCTGGACCACGAAGTAGGACGTCATGACCGGCACGTCGTATGCGCTGAAGGCGACCGCCGAGCCGGTCATGTTGGCTCCGTAGTAGTAGCAGAACGAGTTGCTCAGGCAGGTGTAGTTCGTGCTCGTGACAAACTGGTGTGATGCCTCGTTGTTTAGCACTGGCCGGTTCAGGTTGGTGCACGTGTAGGCCGGGATTGTCTGGTAGTCACCGTAAAAGCTGGGGTAGACGTACACCTTGACCTGTTGGTTAGTGTTGTTGCACACGGAGTGGGCGTTGTTGCGGACGGCTTGTCCCTGGCCTGCCCCTGCCGACTCGAATGTCTCGGCCAGGACCTGGACGGTCCCACGGTAGCCTTTCATCGATCCCTGCATGTTGGCTGAGTAGTAGTAGCAGAACTGACTGACGGGACATGCGGTTGCCGCCTCCGCCTGGGGTGCGGCCCCGAGTCCGGCAAGTGCGATGATGATGGCGGGCACCAGGCCGACCAGCACCTTGAGACGCCTCCGGCGGTCCTTCGCCGCCGTCTGGTCGGACCCGCTGTCCGGCCGATCGTTGATTGACTTCATTGATTTGTCCTCTCTCTTGGTAGCCCTAATGGGCTTACAACAAGACTGCTACGCGGTAGCTTGTGAGTCTATGGGGAGGACTCCCCAGGCGGCCTCAGCTCGGTAGTCGGGGAGTTCTCCCCATAGACGATCGGGCAAATCAAGGATCATTCTGGTCTCAATGGTTGGGACAGGCCCGGCCACAACTAAGGAGGAAATCATGAAAACACTCAAGAGGAAGCTATTAGCGATCGCCGCCTCATCGGCGCTCGCCATCACGGCCGCTGTCTCGCTGGCCCCAGGGGCTTCGGCGGCGGTCTCGTATCCGGTCAGCGATACGGTAAATATCCGGTCCGGCCCGGGCACGAACTACGGGATCCTCGGAACGGTTCCGGCAGGTACGTGGCAGACCTTCGACTGCTACCTGACCGGGACATCGGTCGGAGGGGATAATGTCTGGGGACACCGTACGAGCGGGGGCTACATCGCTGACCTGTACATCAAGGCTGGCGGCTGGACACTCGCCCAACTCGGTGTTCCGAAGTGCGGCACGGGCTTCAGCTACTCGATTAAGGAGACGGTCAACGTGCGCTCCGGTCCGGGAACCGGCTACTCGGTGGTCACCACAGCAGCCGGGGGATCCGTGCAGACCTTCGACTGCTACGCCTTGGGGACCTCTGTGGGCGGCGATTCGGTCTGGGGGCACTTGGCCGATGGCAGGGGATACATCTCCGACTACTACGTGAACGTCGGTGGGCGGCTCATGTCGGCGGCTGGGGTTCCGCAATGCGGTGGGAATCCGCCGCCGCCACCTCCGCCGCCGAACCAGTTCAGTGCCACCGCGCTGCAGCAGGAGTTCGCTACCTACATGAAGAACCATGGCAACACATATGGCGGGTACTGGCTGCCCGACAACGGCTGTACGACGATTGCGGCCTGGTTCGTGGGTACCCACACCAACCTGACATATGGTCATGGCAACGGCCAGAACGTGGTCCAGTACATGGTCAACAGCAACTCAGGTCTGTCCGTGACCACGAGCCTCACCAGCGCGCAAGTGCCCGCACTGTTCAGTGTGGCCGCCGGCTCCAAGTCGTGGGGTGCGTCGGGCGGATCCTACGGACACACGGGCATCGTCGTCAGCGTCTCAGGTAACACGGCGACGGTCTTGTGGACTTGGTCAGGCATGGGTACTGACCCGAACCGGTCGACGATCTCCACGTACACCATCCCTGCGGCTGGTGTTACCTTTGTGAGCTTGGCAGGACGCACACGGTGAGCCCGGCTGAGTACTAGCAACACCACACCGAGGGGGGCCAGGAATGGCCCCCCTCAATCGTGTGTGTGCGGGTGGTGCTGCCAGCGTGCTCGGAGCAAGACGGTTGGGATCGTTCGAGTGCCTCACGCGGTCAGACTGGCCTCTCGCTGGGGATGTGGGGCTTGCCTCGGAGTCTTCAAACCCATCTTGCTCTCACGGGCAGCGGACATGGTCCGTAGTGTAGTCTGCGTGACCTTCATCCGCCAACCGGGTTCCCCTGCCGAGCCAATCAGGTCAGTCCGCCTGCCCATTGTTCACCTCAAGTCAGGCGTCGTCAATCCGAGGTCCGCTGGTGGCTCCCCTGGGCGTGTGGCGGAGATTGGGCGCTGCCAGGGTGTACGGATCTGGACGCGTCAGGATAGCATCCCGACTTGATTCACCTGGTTGCGGGCGAACGTGTGTTACGGGATGCGACCATGTTTCTGGGTGGACCAGGGGGCCGCTCCAGGCGATCGCACTGGTTGTTGCGGTGGGAAACCATGCCAAGACAAAGGGGCGGTTCCCGAGACT
>Ga0209628_10002256_pt1 | contig 12969 bp, 11 predicted proteins | sample TergutCu122P4_FD_187285 | JGI IMG/M metagenome (GOLD analysis project Ga0209628, IMG submission 187285) | Cubitermes ugandensis P4 segment gut microbial communities from Kakamega Forest, Kenya - Cu122 P4 (SPAdes) (version 2) | ecosystem: Host-associated > Arthropoda: Insects > Digestive system...
AGAGAAAAGAGACAGAACAAAGGCAGCAAAACAAGAAAACATAACTTGATTGAAGCAAGAATCAAGGTTGCCGAAAAAACGATGCAAAACGGCGTTGGCGCGTCGGTGTTTTCTGACGGAACAGGTTTCGACGGAAAAGAGCTTACGGGCCTCAGAGCGCTCATTTCAGATGCACCTGCTTCCGGAGTAGTCGGCGGCATAGACAGAGCCGCATATCCATTCTGGCGCAACCAGATGTACTCGTTTAACGCGGAAGCCGGCATTGCAGATACGCCTACACCGGACCAGATGCTTGCCGCGATGAACGCGATGTGGCTGCGCTGCAAAAGAGGCACTGATCTTCCGGACTTAATAATTTGCGACATCAACTATTATGGCATATACGAAAAAGCGCTGCAGGTAATCCAGAGAATCAGCGAAAGCGACAGAGGCAATTCAGGTTACAGAGATATCGAGTTCAAAAAGATTCCTGTAATTTATGACGCGAACTGCCCGGCAAACCATATGTACTTCATCAACACGGACTATTTGAAGCTTAAAGTCCACGAAGACGCGAACTTCGCTCTCGACGAACAGAGATTGCCTTTCAACCAAGACGCGGAAGTTTACCCGCTCTTGTTTATGGGCAACATCACTGTTTCAAACTGTAACTTGCAGGGCATAATTAAGGCTTAGCAAACGGCATAAAATATATTTTTCCCGGAGAGAATTAACATCTCTCCGGGAAAATAAAGAGGCTAAAATGGAAAAGGAAAAAATTTACACACAAACGGCGTATCACTATGAAGTCATTCCGGCAGGAGTATTGATGGAGCTTGTAAACGGCAAGCTCGAAAAAAATAAAGAGTTTAGAAGCTCTGTCGTTAAAGGCCGAATAGTTGAGCAGGATGTTTTAGATGTTCAAAAATCTAAAGCACAGGAAAAACACATTTATCGTAAGGGAATTTTCATTGAGATTGTCGTTGAGAACCAAAACGTTAAAGACGTTGTTGCTCACGAACTCATAGAAAATGATCCTGAAAGCAATAAGCTTAAAAAACGTTTTAAAGATGCCTGGGCAGAATTTGAAAAAAATCGTAACGTCATTGTTTACGATAACGGCAGAATAAAATCTGAATCCGGCGCGGATGACGATACAGAACTTACAGAAGAGTTAAAAAAGAATCGCGCTGAACTTAAGTCGGCAAAAGATGCGCTTGAGACAGCGGATGAAATTAACAAGTCCGTAAGCGCCGAGCTTGAAGCGGCAAGGAAAAGAATCGCGGAGCTTGAAAAGGCCGCTAAAAAATAAATCGAAGAAAAAAATCAAAGGAGTTAAACATGAGCGACACATCAGTATCAACTATAGTGGGAGCTACTACGGTAACCACAACGGAACATAAGGCATTTGCTTTGGGCACAAAGGCCAGAACCGCTGACGGAAAGCTTGTACAGTATGTTAGCGTCGGAGCATCAGATATTGCAGTTGGCGCTAAAGTGGCTGTAAATTCCAGCGGAGTAGCCACTACGGCAGCCGCGGGATCTCCTTACATCGGTATAGCTCCGATAGTAATGAAAGCCGGACAGTACGGTTTTATAGTATTGTCAGAAAACTTCGGCGGCAACGCTTAGTAGATATTTTTTGCGGGGCTTGGTTAAGCCTCCACCAGGCTCCGCTTAAAATACTATAGGAGATAAAATGACAAATACCGCGACCAGCAATATCTGGCGAAACATCGTAGCAGCAGCGGCAACAGCAGGTGTTGTTGCTGTTATAGCTGCGTCTATTACAGTAAGAGTTCACGACTATAGAATTGAAGAGCTCGCAAAAAAAATAGACAAAATGGAAAGTAATCAGGTTGATATGCGCGAAATGAAAGTTGATATTGCGCAACTTAAGGTTAGGGTAGAAAATGTCATTGCGTTACAGGAAAAAAGTAGTGCTGAAACTGAGAAACGACAGAGTAAAATACTGTCACTTCTTGAAAGAGGACGTTAAAAAGAATCCTGATAAAAGGCGGTAAAATGCTAACACTGTTTTTAAATTTTTGTGTAGTGTGCCTCTTGGTAGCAATAGTGATGGTTTTTGTTATCCAGTGGGCTAAAAAAATGATCACGGAATTTAAGTCTGGAAACAAGATTAGCGTCTTGTATAGCGGGCTCGCCTTGTTTGGCGCAATAGTGCTTGCAAACATTGCATACGGCGTATTCGAAAGCTATTTGCCCGGAACAAACAAGAATATCGTATTTTTATTGGCTTTTGGAATTTTAGGGATTGGACAGTTGGTCTGGGAAAACTACAAAGATTTTAAGGAATGGTTTATCTCTTTAATAAAAAAGAAGGCAGAAAAGGAAGCCGGAGTATAAATGAATGAAAAAATTATTCGCATTATTCTTTTGCTTATTTTTACTCACTCAATCTGCGTGGCCGGAGGTTTTTTATACGCTAACCGAATCGCAGATGGACGAGCTAACGCTGCGAATAGAAAAGACACAGAAGAAATTGGACGACTTAAAAGCGAGCTCGCAGCAGGACAAGACACTATTAAGCGAATGGAAGCTGAAAGAGCTGGAGTGGCAGAAGAAAGAATCGGACTACTCGAACGCTTGGCATCGTCGGGACGAGACTTGGAGTGCGGCATTGACATTGTCAGAAGCGAAGTCGGATCGATTGCAGGCATCCTTGAACAGGTTAGAACAACGCGCAGCGACAAATAAATGGTTTTATTTGGCTGCCGGCGTAGGTTTTGGTTATGGTTTTGCGCAGTTAGCTAACGGAAACAGCAAAGAAGCTTTATATGGTTTTATATTGGGCGGAGCTTCAATAGGCTTTACATATATATTTTAAAAAGCAGGTAAAAATATGAACGCATTGAAAATAATCCAGGAAGCCGCGGAAGCGCTTGGTTTTGAAATGCCAAAATCGATAGAACCTATTTCAGACAGCAATGCGCGTTGTCTACTTGCGCATTTAAATCGTGTAGTTGAGGAAATTAAAATTAGCTATGACTGGCAAAAAATGTATCGCGTATGTAATTTTACCGCGGATAAACAAACCGCATATAATTCAAATCTTAAGGGCTATGACATAAATGTAATAGCTCCGGGTTTTTATAATTTTATAACAAACTTCATATATAACAATACTCAACGCAAAGTACTTAACAGCATATCGCTTGACCAGCTTGCATTTGCCATGATGTGGAATAACAGCATAATTCAAAAATTTGTTCTGCAGAATGATCATATAACCTTTCATCCGGAACTGCCGCTAAATACAGAGCTCACATTCTTTTATAAGAGCTCATTTCCAATCATAGCAAGAGACGCTAACAGGAACATTACTTATAAAGAACTTTTTGAAAACGATTCAGATGAATGCGTATTTCGTCCGGAATTGCTTATCCGCGGCATAATTTGGAAATTTAAAGATGATAAGGGTTTTGACTATGCTGAAGCTTTTAGGACATATCAGATTGCCTTACAGAGCGCTCAGGATGAAGATTCAAATGCAAGAAACATTATAGAAGGTAATAACCAGGGCGTAGGACATCCGGTAGGACGTGTGCCTGACACCGGCGTCGGATTGTAAAGGATTTCAAATGAAACAGGCTATAAGGCCTACAAACAGAGCTAAAAAATCGCTAAGTATCGATGTTCCGTGCCCAATAGGCGGATGGAACATGCGCGATAGTTTGGCGCAAATGCCGATAACAGATGCCATTATTATGGACAATTTTATTCCGCGCGAAACATCAGTAGAACTTCGCAAGGGATATACGCAGCTGTTTGATTCCAACGGCAAAATAATCAATTCAGTTATGGCATTTAATACCGGAACGCAAAAAAATTTAATTTGCGCTCAGCAATGCGGAGAGAGTGCAACGTTAATAAAAATTGATCCAAATGATCCAGCAAATCCGGATACGCTAAAAGAGAATTTATTTGGAAGCTGGTTTCAGCATACGCAGTATAAACAAAAACTTTTTATGGTAAACGGACAAGATGCGCCGCTTACATACGACGGAGAAACAGTTGGAGACAATCCGTTTACATACGAACCAACGGGTGGAGAATCATTTGATTTTCAAGATTTATTTTTAATAACGCAGTATAAAAATCGTTTATTCTTCGGAGAGAAAAATACATTGCGTATATTCTATACGCGCGAAGCCGGCAACGTTGCCGGCCCATTGGATAGTTTTGATTTAGCGCAATACGCTAAAAACGGCGGCAGTACCGCAGCAATAAATAATTGGACACAAACTGGCGCAACCGGACAAGCCAACCAGCTTGTAATAGTTACTACTGAAGGCGAAACTTTTGTATTTGAAGGCGATGATCCCGGCAACGCCGCAAATTGGGCGTTGCGCGGAGTTTATTTAATACCGCGCGTTTTAGGTGTTCGCAATACAGAAAAGCTTGCCGGAAACATTATAGTTTTAACTAAGGAAGGATATTTTCCGTTAAGCGCGGTTTTAAGCTCGCAATACGCAAACAATTCTGTTGCATTCAGCGATAAAGTTATCGGGGCCGTACGGGCTCTGGCCAGTCAGTTTGAATCTAAAGGCTGGCAAATTAAATATGTAAACTCGCAGGAACTTTTAATAATAAACGCGCCATTAAATAATCAGGAAAGCAATCAGCATGTAATGAATACACGCACAGGCGCGTGGTGCCGTTTTACCGGTATAAATATGAACTGTCTTGAAATACTTGACGACGGCATATATTTTAGCGGCATAAACGGAAATCTGTATAAGCTTTTTGACGGAAATAATGATAATGGTACTGACATAAAAGGATATGTGCAACAAGCATATAATAATTTTGGAGTCGGCGATATTAAAGCTTGGAAGCTTATAAAGTTTGCTATAAGCGCAGCTTTAAAAGTCGATTTGCAGTTAGTTTTTGGTGTTGATTATAATGAGCCAAAAACTGTGTTTGTAAGTCCTTTTGAAGTTGATGGCGCATTATGGGATGAAGCCACATGGGATGAATCTTCTTGGTCGCGGGAAGACAGAAGTAAACTTATGCAAATAGCGATAATGGCGTACCCTGGATATTATGGAAGTATCGGCATAAAAGTAAACACACAAAAAAATGAAATTCGTTGGCTGTCAAGCTTATTAACTGTTGAAGCTGGCCAACAATAAAAATTTAAAGAGGTGCCTATTATGGCAACAAGCACAAGCAATGTTTTAGGCGGCGCAATGGCAGGAGCCGGTGCAGGAGCTGCATTAGGCCCATGGGGCGCATTAGGCGGCGCGGTTATAGGCGGCGCAATGAGTTTATTTGGCGGCGGCAGCGATTATGATCCAAACGAAGATTTGGCGCGCCAGGCGCAAGCTATACAAATGAATCAGTATGGCGTTTCCGGACCTTTTGGAAGTGTTGATTGGACCGGAAGTGTTGCTGATGGCTCGCGCCGTATGAATGTTACGTTAAGCCCGTTTGAACAATCAAAACTTGATCAGGCGCAGGGTATGGTTCCTTGGCTTAATTCGCAGTTTGGCGATGATGCGTCAAAACGCGCGCAGCAAAGCGTATATGACTCTTTTATGCGTAATTATCAGCCACAGCTTGATCAGGCGCGCTCGGATATGCAAACCAGGCTTGTTAATCAGGGAATAATTCCCGGAAGCGCGGCATACAATAAAGCTATGGCCAGCTTTGAACAAAGCAATAACAACGCTATTTTAGACGCCATGGACCGCTCAGTACTAACAGGCAGCCAAGTTAAACAAAATGAGCTTGGCGGCGCTCTGAGCCTATTTGGCGCTATGCAGAATATCAACAACCCGGCAAGTATGTATATGCCCGGAATTGGCGGTCAGATGCAATCGACTTACGGAACACAGATGATGTATGACAGTGCGCGCCAACAAGCTAATGCAAGCAATATCGGCGCTGCAATGAATATAGGCGGGCAAATGCTTGGAAATTATCTTAACAAGTCCGCGGCACCTCATCCGGCATACACAAGTGGTTCTTCCGGATTAAACTATGGCTCTATAAATCCATCTTACAGCAACATATATAGCCCACAAGGAATGTATAACTTATCTGATGCGAGAATTAAAGAAAATATACATCCGGTAGGCCAGCTTTCAAACGGGCTCACTGTATACAGGTTTAATTTCGTATGGGAAGATCCGAGCCAAGTACATCTTGGTTTAATCGCGCAGGAAGTGGCTCAAGTAATTCCGGAAGCAGTAAGTGAAAATGCGGAAGGATTATTGTCTGTAGATTATGATTTAGCCACGCAAGTTGTTGAAGATGCCGGCGCGCAACCCGGAGATGCAGGAGACCAACAATAAAATTTTAAAGAGGTAAGCGATATGCCATTTGATTCCACTGGAAGGTATGTAAGAACTGATAACTGGAAAAGAGATAAAGATGCCGATATAAAAATAATAACCGAGCATCACGATCGGCAGGATGACGATTTTGCCGCGGCGTTAAGTAATTGCGTGACTCGCGACGGCCGTGGAAGATTCCAGGTTAATATCAATTTTAATAACCACAGAGGAATCAACGCGGCGCCCGGACAAATGCTTTCTGACGTAGCCACAATGCAACAAATTGTGGAAGGCGCAAACTTTTATGTGGATCAAAGCAGTGTCGCAAATAAAATAAGAATAACAACGGACCCGCAAATAACCGAACTTAAAAACGGCCAACACTTTTTTATAAAAGTTAATTTCGCAAATACCGGCGGCAATGTAACGCTTCAAGTAAACCAAATACAGTTTAATCAAAGCGTTGAAATACCGGTTGTCGGCCGTGACGGCAAGCCGCTGCCTATGGATAACATCTCCGCGGACTCTGTGAGAGAATTTGTTTATTATAACGGCGAATGGCGTATGCTGCAAAGCATACCGGGAAATACACTTCCGCTGTTAAGCTGGTTTTACGCGGACGCAAAGTTTGATCCGGACATTGTCGGATATTTAGGCTTTAAAGAACAAGGCAGCGTCTGCGATGGAGTGCTTTATTCCGACGCATACAATAAACTTGTTAATGAACTTGCAACGTCAACGCAAGCTTCGGAAACTATACGAAATGTTACATATATATTTTATATGAATCCGGTAACATTTAGACGTTTTTATACTCAGCAAGTTTACGACGCAATGGTTACTAATATCGGCGGATGTATAGGGTATATCGTTAATACAGACGCTAAAACTTTTACCTTGCCTAAAAACAGTCATTTTGTAAGAGCATGTTCCGATACAGCTAAAGTAAGCGATTACGGCGACGACCAAATTGTAAATATAACCGGAAATACCATGAGGGTTAATTCCTATGTTTCCAGACAGGATTCAGTGTCCGGCGCTTTTTCATCAGTGCAAAACGGAACAATACCTGTTGGCAGCGGTGGAAGCGACGCTGCATTTCATAACAATTTTAGCGCCGCAAGAGTAGTTCGTACCGGAGACCAGGTTCAGCCGAGATATTTTAATCAGTTTGTTTATTATGTCGTAGGAAATACTATCATTCAAGAAGGTAAAATTGATTTTACAACGATAGAAAATGAAGTTGCGGCAAGCGCAGCTGCAGCAGCTCAAAGTGCTGTATCGGCCGCAAATTCTTTTGCCGGCGCGCAAAGCGCTGAAGCAAATGCGCAGGCAGCTGCAGTAACAGCTGCGCAAAAGGCAACAGATGCTGCTAACTTCTCACAGGATGCCGCGCAAAGCGCCACAGATGCGGAAACAAGCGCGAAAAGTATTCGCGGCCTTGGCGGATATATTACGGCATTTGATTTCGGAGATCCGACAAATGTTACAGATTCGCAGCCTTGGTGGCAATTCTCTAATCCTACGCAAGGCGGAACCTGGCAGCAAGCACTTACAAACTATGCCTTGCAAGATATCGATATACAAAATCCCGCAGACATATTTAACGGTACGCGCTGCCCAAATGAGTGGGACGGCCATTTATGGGTTTTAGCTAATACTCCAGCCACGGAGCCGCCTGTATTCTGGTGGACTGACGTCGGATTAAATACTTTTGACCCAAGTATATTTGTACAAACATCCAGCATGCAGACGCAGGTAATAAACGCTGATATAGCAATAGGTCAGAATAAAACTCTTTACGGAACAGATGCTTCTGGAAATAAATTTATACTTTCAAACTTTGCGACAGGAAAACTGAATGTGGGCGATACGGCAGAGTCTTTGAATTTAAAGACTGCAGATATAGTAACTTGCGACACGCCTGCAGGAAGTAAAATGTTGCCGTTTGCCGCAGAATATGTTTCTCCGGGAAGTTTGCAAACTGTAACGGCTATTGTTCCAAACAGCGTTTACGAATATGGCAATGTTGACGCTTTGGACTTTAGCCAAACAACTGCAAAAAGCACGCTGGAATCTCGCATATATTTTGTGCCTACGCAAACGTTTGTAGATAATTTTGTGGCAGGATTATTGTCAGGAAGTTTAACACTTCCGTCTAATTTTAAAGCAAATAATCTTCCGCCGAATTATAAGCTTGGCGTAGAGTATTGTATAGCGTATCTTGATGGCAGGTGGACTTTTGGCGCAGGAGCAGTTTAATGAGCTTAACAAATGCACTATTAGCATCGAGTTCAAAAACTAAAATAGAAGACGCTTTAAAGGACAAAGAAATATGGCAGCTGGATACCTTTAACGGCGGCTCTATTTTTATTGATAAAGATAGAATGGTTTATATCTCCGACGAAGATGGTAATTTAGTAAATAAGACACGGTTACCTATACCTGTCGGACAGTCTGATGCTGTTAGCACAATGTATTCAACAACAAGTGTCGTAAAAGTAAAAGATAGAGTTTGTTTATCATATATGGAACCTAACGGTACAGGGATTATCATAAATATAAAACCTGATGGCGAATTTGAAACTTATAAACTTGCTGGTGCTGACTTCTCGATTTTTGGCGGTGTTAATTTTGATACCGGTATTATAAATTATCGTGTTATGAACGGTCAATCATACAATATACCGGCATCACGAGCATACGATGTTTTAGCAAATATGGAAGTGCAGCCGGCTGTTGTTAAGAATTGGAATGTATCGGCGATGTATAATGCAATGACAGTTGTAGCAGATTGGCAATTAAATCGCGCATTAGAAACGGGGCATTATGGACCTGCGGCAACAAGAATTAAACAAATTGATATTACTACTGCTGTTCTATTTCAAGCAACCCCTGCCGGTGGGTATTTTGATATTGAGCATAGACAACAATTATTAAAACCAGGAAAACGAAATGTTAGTTTTGGCGTTTCACGTTGGTGGGGGAATAGGGGGTTATATCGTTTAGATGTTGATTTGTTATCGCCTTATTCATTGACATGGACGCCAATGACATTTAATGGTGGGCAAAGCGCTGCAGCAAAAAGTTTTATGGGAATAAAGAATCATATAGAAGGCGAAAAATATGATTTTGTTGGTTGGTCGGATAGTGATTTAGCATTTTTCGCCTACAAAGCAGGCACATTTGAATTTGATATTATTGCGCCTGACGATAGAGGTATAAAGTTTGATGTGTATTATGGAATAGCTTTTGCAAAAGGAAAATTTTATTACAGAAATAAGAATGATAAACTCGGAGTTTATAAAATAGTTTAAAAGCAAAAGGAGTCTTTTATGGATTTTAAAAATGTGTTGGTGCAAAACATTCGCGGCGGAAATCCGCTGAATCCTTATGCGCAGGCCCACAAAGATATTTATATGGCACAAAATAATCCGGACGTTCCTCAATTTAAAAATGCCGGCTTAACGGAACAGCAGCTGCAAAAAAATACTTCGTTGTCGCCGTTAGCGCAAGCAATTTTAAACAACAAATCTGTAACAGCAAAGCCCGGCGTAAACTTTGCTGCGGCAACTGAAATGTTTAATTCCGGATCGCAAAATCCTTATTCAGGATCTGCCGGCGCGCTTGGCCGCATTCTTGCCGGCTTTACAAGCGGTATGCAGACTGTGGAAGATAATAAAGCTGCAACAGCAAAAGCAAAAAGTGAAGCGGCAGAAAAATTACTTATGCAGATGCTTATGAAGCAGGCGTACGAAACCGGCGATGTTGCAGAACTTGCGTCCGTAAATCCTGAGCTTGCAAAAGTTCTGGCCAATAATATAGCCGCGGCCGCCAAAGATAAAGCTCATAACGAATGGCAGAGCAATGAAAATGCGCTTCAGAGAGATTTAGACCTTTATAGGACCGACGAGCAGAGCAGAATTGCAGACGCGCGCTTGGCTCATGACAAGGATAAGGAAAATGAAATTATAGGCGGTTTGCCGGCAAAGCAGTGGTATGAAATATATAGCAAGGCGCCTCTTTGGTTAAAAAATATGTTAGCAGCTGATCCGACTGCTTGGAGATATATTGATAAGGGGCAAGGATATTCGTTTAACATTGCCGGCACAGATTTTTCTATCGGAGATGGCGGTATCGCATTTAGAAAACCGGCAGACGCTGCAAATAAATATAATTGGTAAAAGAGGTAATAACTATGGACTTAAAAGATTATATGATAAAAAACATCGCGGCGCTGAATATGCCTATGCCAAGTATAGGTTCTGCGTTTATAAGTCAGAACAGCAAATTGCCGGATGATTTTTTGAAAAACAGTGTGCTCGCAAAGGCTCCAGAACAACCGGCAAGTTTGGATGATTTAAGGATTGCATCTGAAGCAGAGCATCTTCCGCAGTTTTATAGAGCCTCTCGCCTTGTTCGTGGATGGTTAGCAGAAGAAACTCCAAACATAAGCAAAATAAATAAGCATCTTGCTGAGAATAAAATAGATAAAGATAATCTCAAAAAATTTATGAAGCTGCAGGATGCCGGTATTATAAAAACTCCAGCGCGATGGGGTAGTCCGGAACAAGGCGCTGCTGCGCTTAGCGGCTTAACGCTTGGGCTTTATAAAAATATAAATCCTTCGATGCGGCAACGCTTTAATGAGCTCGAAGATAAATATGCTGCGCAATATCCATGGTTTAATGCAGGGACACAGATAGTTGCATCGCTCCCAACGTTTAAAGGCATAGGAACAGTTGCAAGCAAGATTGGTTTAGTAGGAAAATTTCTTTCTAAGCCGGCACAAACACTTGGCAGCAAGATATTAAAAGGTGCAGGTATAGGCGGTGGGATTGGCGGTACCTGGGGAGCTTTGGACGCATTTAATAGAGGCGACAGTAAGGGAAATGTGGTTAGTGGAGAGAACTTAACAAATACGGCCATAAGCGGCGGTTTAGGCACTGTTGCAGGAGCCGGAATTGGCGGTGCGTTGCCGGTAGCTGGAGCTGCTTTAAAAAATACCGTAGATTTTTTCCGGCCAAGCGCGCGATTTAATAAGTTTAGAAACAAAATTGGAGACGATGTAATCAACAAAGCGCTTGACCATAATGAGTCGATTATTGAAAATGCTAACGAAGCAGCATTGCAGGAAGCACAAGGACTAAGAGTCCGCGGCGGACGTAATGTGCGTCAAACGTTTGCAGACTTCGAAAATAGACTTGAAAAAGGTCAAGAAAAGAAAGTAGAGGGTTTAATCGGAAAATATGTTTCAGACGCAGATTACGCTAAAAGATATGCAGATTTACACAAAAATACAAGTAAAACTATAGAACCTTTATACGCGGATACTGTTGGCCAGGGCAAAAAAGTAAAGCTTGGAAATTTGGAAGAAAATTCTATATTCCAAGACCGTGCAAAAAAAGTAAGAGCCCCGTCAAAAAGTGACGAACTGCGTCATCTACAGACTGATGATTTGAGAGTATTGCAAAGAATAACACAGGAAATAGACGGGGAAATAGATAAACTTGTAACAAAAGAAGGCGGCTATAAAAAAGCAGAAATGGCTGAGTTGTTAAAATTAAAAACTCAGATAAATAATACCATAGATGAGCAGCTTGCCGACTATGGTATTGCCCGCGGAACCTTTGCAAAAATGAAAGCTAAACAGGATGTAATGAAATCTGGAAACCGCGGATTTGACAGACTCAGAATTGAAGATGAGCCAGAAGCTTTACTTGAAATTGCCGGCAACACTAAAGATTATAAAACCGGCATCGCGCAAATGCTTAGAAATAGAAATCTGTCGACACAGCAAGAAAACCATAATAGATTTGCGAGAGTATTTCAAAAAGATGATTTGGCTCGTATGAAAAGGATGGGCTTAATCAATGATGCTGACTACAACGCTTTGCTTGCAGATGTAGACAGATATTCTAAAGCAATGAAAAATGTATACAGAGTAACTGGAAATAGCCAGACAGCTGAGAAAGGCGCTGCTGCAGAGCTTGGTGTAACTCCGGGTAGAGCCATAGTAAGTCCGGTAAGGTCCGTTAAGCGCGGTCTTGGAAACGCTATTGATAGCGCATGGAATAAAGCTGTATCAATAGGCGACGATAAACTTGCACAATATCTTACAGATCCTGTAGCACTTGAAAAAGCCATGGTTAAATACGGCGGCGGAATAAATCGTGGATTAACTGCTATCGATGATAAGATGATGGCGCGGCTTGCTGCAAATTTGGAAGGCGGCAAAGATAATAAGTTTTACAGATTTATAGAAAACAACAGAAATTTTGTTGAAAGTAAACCTGTAAGTAATTTGTCTCCGGAACAATATGTAAAACAAAAGTTTGGTGTACAAGATTTGAACACATATTTAAAAGTTAAGACACCTGCGGGAAAGGTAACAGTTCGTCCAAAGTCAATACAGGATCATATAATCCAGCACAAAACTGATGCTTCAAGAAATAAATATGTGCCTGAAATGTTTGCTACTTTGGAGCGTCCAAATCAGATAATAAAAGGCGAGGATGGTAAAAAGTATTTTACAAAAGTATTTTACGACACAAGTTTTAAGCCACATTTAAATGTGGTATCGCCTAATAAAATGGGAGATGTTTTTAGTAGCAGCTACAGAATAGGCCGAGGCGGGATTGTCGATATGCCTATAAAAACTAACGGACAAGTCATTTTTGACTCGTCC
>Ga0209628_10002257_pt1 | contig 12969 bp, 13 predicted proteins | sample TergutCu122P4_FD_187285 | JGI IMG/M metagenome (GOLD analysis project Ga0209628, IMG submission 187285) | Cubitermes ugandensis P4 segment gut microbial communities from Kakamega Forest, Kenya - Cu122 P4 (SPAdes) (version 2) | ecosystem: Host-associated > Arthropoda: Insects > Digestive system...
CGAACTGCCCCCCAGCCTTGCCGCCGCGCCGCCGCTGGCGAGCGAGCGGCGCTATTCCTGGGAAAAGGATGACCGGGACAAGCTGCGGGCCTGGCTCATTCCGGCGCGCTGACGATCCCGCCGCTTCCGCTCGGGCCGGGAATACGCTACAATCGAACGGTTTTTTCCGGCCATCAGACCGGGAAGACGGTCGCCGGCGCGGTGCCGGCGGCGAAATCCACACATCCGCCGAGTTAAGGGTGCGCGCCGGAACGACAGAATGGCGCGCGTTTGCGGCGGGTGGCGGTTCAACCCTTAATGGAGTAGCAAACATGTCCGTTACCATGCGCGAAATGCTGGAGGCTGGTGTTCATTTCGGCCACCAGACCCGTTTCTGGTCCCCCAAGATGGCCCCGTACATCTTCGGCGCCCGCAACAAGATTCACATCGTCAATCTGGAAAAGACGCTGGCCAAGTACAACGAGGCCATGGCTTTCGTGAAGAAGCTGGCCAGCAATCGCGGCAACATCCTGTTCGTCGGCACCAAGCGCCAGGCGCGCGAGATCATCGCCGAGGAAGCGCGCCGCGCCGGCGCGCCGTATGTCGATCAGCGCTGGCTGGGCGGCATGCTGACCAACTTCAAGACGGTCAAGACCTCGATCAAGCGCCTGAAGGAAATGGAACTGGCCGTCGAGGCCGGCGAACTGGAAAAGATGCCGAAGAAAGAGGCGCTGACCTTCCGCCGCGAACTGGAAAAGCTGCAAAAATCCATCGGCGGCATCAAGGACATGGCCGGCCTGCCGGACGCCATCTTCGTCATCGACGTCGGCTACCACAAGATTTCCATCACCGAGGCCGAGAAGCTCGGCATCCCGGTCATCGGCGTGGTCGATACCAACCACTCCCCGGACGGCGTGTCCTACGTCATTCCGGGTAACGACGACTCGTCGCGCGCCATCCAGTTGTACGCCCGCGGCGTGGCTGACGCCATCCTCGAAGGCCGCAACCAGGTCATCCAGGAAATCGTCGCCGACGGCGACGACGAATTCGTCGAAGTCCAGGAAGAATCGGCGCAGTAAGCGCGGCGGCGGCGCTTTCTCGCGCCGCCGGTTTCACAAGCTCAGGAGAATACATATGGCGGCAATCACCGCAGGCATGGTGGCAGAACTGCGCGGCAAGACCGACGCGCCCATGATGGAATGCAAGAAGGCCCTGACCGAGGCCGACGGCGACATGGCCAAGGCCGAGGAAATCCTTCGCGTCAAGCTCGGCAACAAGGCCTCCAAGGCGGCTTCCCGCATCGCCGCCGAGGGTATCGTCGCGGTCAGCATCGCCGCCGACGGCAAGACCGGCGCGATCATCGAGGTCAATTCGGAAACCGATTTCGTCGCCAAGAACGACGATTTCATCGCGCTGGCCAACGGCAGCGCCAAGCTGGTCGCCGACAGGAACCCGGCCGACGTGGCCGCGCTGTCGGCGCTGCCGATGGGCGAGGGCACCGTCGAATCGACGCGCACCGCGCTGGTCGGCAAGATCGGCGAGAACATGGCGATCCGCCGCTTCGTGCGGCTCCAGGCCAAGGGCCGGCTGGTTTCCTACATCCACGGCGGCGCCAAGGTCGGCGTCATGGTCGATGTGATCGGTGGCGACGAGCAACTGGGCAAGGATCTGGCGATGCACATCGCCGCCTCCAAGCCCAAGTCGCTCGATGCCTCCGGCGTGCCGGCCGAACTGCTCGCCGCCGAGCGCCGCGTCGCCATCGAGAAGGCCCGCGAAGCCGGCAAGCCGGAAGCCATGCTGGAAAAGATCGCCGAGGGCACCGTCCAGAAATATCTGAAGGACGTGACCCTGCTCGGCCAGGTGTTCGTCAAGGCCGCCGACGGCAAGCAGACCATCGAGCAGTTGCTGAAGGAGAAGGGCGCTTCGGTCGCCGCCTTCGCGCTGTACGTGGTCGGCGAGGGCATCGAGAAGAAGGTCGACGATTTCGCCGCCGAAGTCGCCGCCCAGGCCGCCGCGGCCGCCGCCAAGAAGTAATTCGCAAGGAAAGCCGATGACCGCACCCCAGTACAAGCGCATTCTCCTCAAACTCTCCGGCGAGGCCCTGATGGGCGATGATGCCTATGGCATCAATCCGCAGACCATCGCGGGCATCTGCCGGGAGGTCAAGGAAATCGCCGATCTGGGCGTGGAAATCGGCGTCGTCATCGGCGGCGGCAACATCTTTCGCGGCATGGCCGGCACGGCCACCGGCATGGATCGCGCCACCGCCGATTACATGGGCATGCTGGCCACGGTGATGAACGCCATGGCGCTGTCCGACGCGATGCGCCAGTGCGGCCTGAACGCCCGCGTGCAATCGGCGCTGAACATCGAGCAGGTGGTCGAGCCGTACATACGCGGCAAGGCGATCCGCTATCTCGAAGAGGGCAAGATCGTCATCTTCGGCGCCGGCACCGGTAATCCCTTCTTCACCACCGACACCGCCGCGGCCTTGCGCGGCTCGGAAATCGGCGCGGAAATCGTGCTGAAGGCGACCAAGGTCGATGGCATCTACACGGCCGACCCGAAGAAGTACCCGACCGCCACCCGTTTCGACAGGATCAGCTTCAACGAAGCGATCGCAAAAAATCTGGCGGTCATGGACGCGACCGCCTTCGCGCTGTGCCGCGACCAGAAACTGCCGATCAACGTGTTCTCGATCTTCAAGTCCGGCGCGCTCAGGCGCGTGGTCTGCGGCGACAACGAAGGCACGCTGGTCTATTGCTGAAGGAGATGGCCCGATGATTGCCGAAATCAAGAAAAATGCCGAGCACAAGATGCAGAAAACCCTGGAGGCGCTGAAGGCCGACCTCCTGAAGGTTCGCACCGGCCGCGCCCACACCGGCTTGCTCGATCATGTGCAGGTCGATTATTACGGCTCGCTGGTGCCGGTCAACCAAGTCGCCAACATCACCCTGATCGACGCCCGCACCCTCGGCGTCCAGCCCTGGGAAAAGAACATGGTCGGCAAGGTCGAGAAAGCCGTCCGCGATGCCGATCTCGGCCTCAACCCGGCCACGCAGGGCGAATTGATCCGCGTGCCGATGCCGGCCCTGACCGAGGAGCGCCGCCGCGAGATGACCAAGATCGTCAAGCATGAAGGGGAGGGCGCCAAGGTCGCCGTCCGCAACCTGCGCCGCGACGCCATCGCCCATCTCAAGGAGGCGCTGAAAAAGGGCGAGATCCCGGAGGACGACGAGCGCCGCGCCCAGGACGACATGCAGAAGCTGACCGACAAATACATCGCCGAAGTCGACAAGATGCTCGCCCAGAAAGAGGCCGAGCTGATGCAGGTCTGATCGTCTTCTGCCCGGCCGAATGGCGATTTTTTCAAGCTCGACGCGGCAGGTGCCTGAGACGGCCCTGATGCCTCGTCATGTGGCCGTCATCATGGACGGCAACGGGCGCTGGGCGAGAAAGCGCATGCTGCCCCGCGTCGCCGGCCACGTCAAAGGCGTCGAGCTGGTGCGCGAGATGGTTCGCGCCTGCCTCGAACGCGACATCGCCTACCTGACGCTGTTCGCCTTTTCCTCGGAAAACTGGCGGCGACCGCAGGAGGAGGTGAGCCTGTTGATGCAACTGTTCGCCAAGGCGCTGCAACAGGAAGTCGAAAAACTGGCGCGCAACGGCGTGCGCCTGCGCATCATCGGCGATCTTTCCCGTTTCGACCAGTATTTGCAGGAACTGATCCGCCGCGCCGAGGATGAAACCGCCGGCAACAACCGCCTGCAACTGACCATCGCCGCCAATTACGGCGGCCGCTGGGATATCATGCAGGCCGTCAACCGCTTGGCGCTGGCCAGGCCGGAAGCCGCCGGCAACTGGCAGGAAGCCGATCTGGAACCGCATCTGGCGATGAATTTCGCGCCGGAACCCGATCTCTTCATCCGCACCGGCGGCGAGGAGCGGATCAGTAATTTCCTGCTCTGGCAACTGGCCTATACCGAATTCCATTTCACGCCGACCCTGTGGCCGGATTTCGACACCTGGGAATTCGACAAGGCCATCGCTTCCTACCAGCGGCGGGAACGGCGCTTTGGCCGGACCAGCGAACAATTGACGGAAAATGCTTAAAACCCGCGTCATCACGGCGCTGGCCCTGATGGCATTGCTGCTGCCCAGCCTCTTCTGGCTGCCGCAATCCGGCTGGGCCTTGCTGATCGCGCTGTTCGCCGGCCTCGCCGCCTGGGAATGGGGGCGGCTGCTCGGCTGGGAGATGCCGGGGCGCGTCGCGCTCGGCATTGCCGCCGCGCTGCTCTGCGCCGCCCTGTCGCTGATCGATCCAGCCGCCATCGGCGCCGCCGGTTTCCGCCCGATCCAGCCGTGGGTGCAGGCTTTCTACCTGAGTTCGGCATTTTTCTGGTGCCTGATCGTGCCCTTCTGGCTGCGGGGCCGCTGGCCGCTCGGCGGCCTCCCCGGCGTGCTGGTCGGGGCCGTGGTGCTGCTGCCCACCTGGCTGGCCGTGGTGCAGTTGCGGGCGCTCGGCCCCGCCGTGCTGCTGGCCGTGTTCGCCGTCGCCTGGGTCGCCGACATCGCCGCCTATTTCGTCGGCCGCCGTTTCGGCAGGCACAAGCTGGCGCCCTCCATCAGCCCCGGCAAGACCCGCGAGGGGGCCTATGGCGCCACCGTCGGCGTGCTCTGTTACGGGCTGCTGGTCGGCCATTTCTGCTTTCCCGCCCTGATGCCGCTGCCGCTGTGGATCGCCGTCCTCCTGGTGGCGGCGGTGATGAACATCGTCGGCGACCTGTTCGAGTCGCTCCTGAAGCGCAATGCCGGCATCAAGGACAGCAGCAACGTGCTGCCGGGACATGGCGGCGTGCTCGACCGCATCGACAGCCTGACCTCGATGCTGCCGGTCGCCGCGGCCATGTGGCTGTTCTTTCTGCACGCCGATTCGTGAAACGGCAGAACATCACCATTCTCGGCTCGACCGGCTCGATCGGCGTCAGCACGCTCAATGTCATCCGCCATCATCCGGGGCGCTATCGCGCCTATGCCCTGTGCGCCCATAGCCAGGCGGACAAGCTGTTCGCCCAGTGCCGGGAATTTGCTCCCGCCTTCGCCGTCGTCCGCGACGAGGAACTGGCCGGGGAACTGGCGGGCCGCTGCCGGGCCGCCGGCTTGCCGACGCAGGTGCGCTGCGGCCTCGAGGCGCTGATCGAATTGTCGGCGGCGCCGGAAGTCGATGCGGTGATGGCGGCCATCGTCGGCGCCGCCGGCCTGGAGCCGACGCTGGCGGCGGCCAGGGCCGGCAAGAAGGTGATGCTGGCCAACAAGGAAGTGCTGGTGATGGCCGGCGAGTTGTTCATGCGCGCCGTGCGCGAGCATGGGGCGGCGCTGCTGCCGGTCGATAGCGAGCACAACGCCATTTTCCAGTCGCTGCCGCCCGATTTCGGGCGCGGGCTGGACGCCTGCGGCGTCCGCCGGATTCTGCTGACCGCCTCCGGCGGCCCCTTCCGCGACACGCCGCTGGCCGATCTCGGCCAGGTGACCCCGGAACAGGCTTGCAGCCATCCGAACTGGGTCATGGGGCGCAAGATTTCCGTCGATTCGGCGACGATGATGAACAAGGGCCTGGAAGTCATCGAGGCGCACTGGCTGTTCGACGCCGCGCCGGAACGGATCGAGGTCGTGGTGCATCCGCAGAGCGTGGTGCATTCGGCGGTGCAATACATCGACGGCTCGGTGCTGGCGCAACTGGGCAATCCCGACATGCGCACTCCGATCGCCTACGCCCTGGCCTGGCCGGAGCGCATCGACGCCGGGGTCGAGGCGCTCGATCTGTTCGCCGTCGGCCGCCTCGATTTCCAGCGCCCCGACAGGGCGCGCTTTCCCTGCCTGCGGCTGGCCTATGAGGCGTTGCGCGCGGGCGGCACGGCGCCGGCGGTGCTCAATGCAGCCAATGAGGTCGCGGTTGCCGCCTTTCTCGACCGGGCGCTGCCCTTTCTCGGCATCGCCCGCCTGAACGAAGCGGCGCTGGAGGCGCTGCCGGCCCATCCCGCAGGCAGCCTGGACGACGTGCTGGCCGCCGACGCCGAGGCTCGCCGGCTTGCCGGGCGGCTGATCCGCGAACGGAGTCTCAAGTGAGCGGGCTGCCGTTCACCCTCGCCGCCTTCGCGCTCGTCCTCGGCGTCCTGATCGTCGTGCATGAGCTTGGCCATTACGCCGTCGCGCGGCTGTGCGGCGTCAAGGTGCTGCGCTTCTCGGTCGGCTTCGGCCGGGTGCTCTGGCGGCGCCTGGGGCGCGACGGGACGGAATGGGTCGTCAGCGTCTTTCCGCTCGGCGGCTACGTCAGGATGCTCGACGAGCGCGAGGGCGAGGTCGCGCCGGAAGAATGCCAGCGGGCCTTCAACCGGCAGACGGTGGGCCGCCGCAGCCTGATCGTCGCCGCCGGCCCGCTCGCCAATTTGCTGCTGGCCATCCTGCTGTACTGGGCCGCTTTTCTATACGGCAGCGATGAATTGCTGCCCATTCTCGGCGCGCCGCCGGCCGGCACGCCCGCCGCCGCCGCCGCCATCGCCAATGGCGAACAGGTGCGCGCCGTCGACGGGCAGCCGGTGGCGACCTGGGGCGACCTGCGCTGGACCTTGCTGCAAAAGGCCGTCGACCAGGAAAGCGCGGAACTGGAAGTCATCAACGAACAGGGCGAAGTCGCCGTGCGCCGCCTGTTCCTCGCCGCCGCCGGGGAGCAGGGCTGGGAGGGAGACGCCCTGGAGCGCCTGGGGATCGTCTTTTTCCGCCCGCGCCTGCCCGCCGTCATCGGCCGCGTGACCGAAGGGGGGCCGGCGGCGAGCGCCGGCCTGTTGCCGGGCGATCGCGTGCTGGCCCTCGACGGTCAGCCGATCGCCTGGTGGCACGAACTGGCGCTGCATATCCGCGAAGCCTCCGCCAGGCCGGTGCGCGTCGAATTCGAGCGCGATGGCCGCGTCATGGCGACGGACGTGACCCCGGAAACGGTCGCCGAGCGCGGCCTGCGCGTCGGCAGGATCGGCGTGGCGGTGGCTGGAGCCGAGGGAGCGCAGCGCGAGATCCGCACCTTCGTCCGCTACGGTTTCGTCGAGGCGGGACGCAAGGCGCTGTTCGAGACCTGGGACAAATCGGCATTCACGCTGGCCATGATGGGCCGCATGCTGACCGGCGAGGTGTCGTGGAAAAATCTCTCCGGGCCGGTGACCATCGCCGACTATGCCGGACAGTCGGCCCGGCTCGGCCTCGATTACTATGTCAGGTTCATGGCCCTGGTCAGCATCAGCCTGGGCATCCTCAACCTGTTGCCCATCCCGGTGCTGGATGGCGGGCATTTGATGTATCATGCGGTCGAAGTCATCAGGCAAAAGCCGCTCTCCGAGCGGGCCATGGGGATTGCCCAGCAGATCGGAATGTCCTTGCTGTTCGCCTTGATGGCTTTTGCCTTTTTCAACGACTTGAACCGCCTGTTTTCCGGCTAAATGATGAACCGATCCCTGCTGTCCGCCTTGCTTGCCAGCCTGTTTGCCATACCGGCGCTGGCCTTCGAGCCATTTGCCGTCAAGGACATACGCATCGAAGGCATTCAGCGCACGGAGGCGGGAACGGTTTTCAGCTACCTGCCGGTCAAGGTCGGCGACACGCTGACGCCGGAAAAATCGGCGCAGTCGATCAAGGCGCTGTTCGCCACGGGCTTCTTCAAGGATGTCCGCATCGAGGCCGAAGGCGGCGTGATGGTGGTCATCGTCCAGGAACGGCCCGCCATCGCCCGCATCGACTTCGCCGGCATGAAGGAATTCGAGAAGGACGCCATCATCAAGGCGCTCAAGGAAACCGGCATCGGCGAGGGGCGCATCTTCGACCGGGCGCTGCTCGACAAGGCGGAGCAGGAACTCAAGCGGCAATACCTGTCGCGCGGCAAATACGCGGCCAGCATCACCACCACGGTGACGCCGCTGGAGCGCAACCGGGTCGGCATCAATTTCAACATCAACGAAGGCGAGGCCGCCAAGATCCGGCAGATCAACATCGTCGGCAACAACGCCTTCAAGGAAAAGACCCTGCTCGACCTGTTCGAGCTGACCACGCCGGGCTGGATGACCTGGTACACCAAGAACGACCAGTATTCCCGCCAGAAACTGTCGGCCGATCTGGAAAAGCTGAAATCCTTCTACATGAACCAGGGCTATCTGGAATTCTCGGTCGATTCGACCCAGGTTTCCATTTCGCCCGACAAGCAGGATATCTACATCACCCTCAACGTCAGCGAGGGCGAGCGGTATCAGGTGTCCTCGGTGAAGCTGGCCGGCGATTTCTCCATTGCCGAGGATGAGCTGAAGAAGCTGGTGACGGTCAAGCCGGGCGACATTTTTTCGCGCGAACAGCTCAACAATTCCACCAAGGCGATCACCGACCGCCTCGGCAAGGAGGGCTACGCCTTCGCCAACGTCAACGCCGCCCCCGAAATCGACAAGGACAAGCGCCAGGTGGCCTTCACCATCTTCGTCGATACCGGCAAGCGGGTCTATGTCCGGCGCGTCAATGTGACCGGCAACACCCGCACCCGCGACGAGGTGGTGCGCCGCGAAGTCCGCCAGATGGAGGGCGGCTGGTACGACGCGGACCGCATCACCACTTCCAAGGACCGCATCAACCGCCTGGGCTACTTCACCGACGTGACGGTCGAGACGCCGGCGGTTCCGGGCACGGCCGACCAGGTCGACGTCAATCTGAACGTCACCGAAAAGCCGACCGGCAATTTGATGCTCGGCGTCGGCTCCTCCAGCACCGACAAGCTGATCCTGTCCGGCGCCATCTCGCAGGACAACTTCATGGGCAGCGGCAACAATGTCGGGATTCAGGTCAATTCCGCCAAGTCGCAGCAGACCTATGTGCTGTCCTACACCAATCCCTACTTCACCATCGACGGCGTCAGCCAGGGTTTCGATGTCTACCGCCGCACCATCGACACCAGTTCGCTGGCCCTGGCGTATTACAAATCCGCATCCACCGGCGCGGGCTTCCGCTTCGGTTTTCCGATCAGCGAAAAGGAATCGCTGGGTTTCGGCATCGGCGTGGATACGACCTCGATCAAGGTGGATGACACCAGCCCGATCCGCTACCAGCAATTCGTCGGCTATCCGGGCGCCAATTCCAAGACCAACCTGACCTTCCCGCTGACCTTGAGCTGGGCCAGCGACGGCAAGGACAGCTACTTCTTCCCGACCAGGGGAAGCTTTCAGCGGGCCGGGATCGAGATCGCGCTGCCGGGCGGCGACCTGCAATACTACCGGGCGACCTACCAGTTGCAGCATTTCTTCCCGCTGAGCAAGCGTTTCACGCTGATGATGAACGGCGAACTGGGCTATGCCGGCAAATACGGCAGCACGGACGAAATGCCGTTCTACAAGAATTTCTACGCCGGCGGCGTCGGCTCGGTGCGCGGCTACAAGGCGTCCAGCCTCGGCCCGATGGACAATTCCAGCGGCAGCTACGAAGCCCTGGGCGGCACGCGCCGCGTCGTCGGCAACGCCGAACTGCTGTGGGCGCTGCCGGGCATGGAAAAGAATTTCCGCATGGGTTGGTTCGTCGATGGCGGCCAGGTTTACGGCAAGGATCAGAACGGCAAGAATCAGAGCGTCGACCTGTCGCAGCTTCGCTATTCGACCGGCCTGTCGGCCTCATGGATTTCTCCGGTCGGCCCGCTGAAATTCAGCATCGCCACGCCGCTCAACAAAAAGAGCGGAGACCAGACCGAAGTATTCCAATTCCAACTGGGTACCACTTTTTGATTCAGGAGTGTCATCTTGAAAGTTAAGTCTCTCGTCGTTGCCGGATTGTTGTCGGCCTTGTTCATCACCGGCGCTTCCGCAGAGGATCTGAGGGTCGGCTACGTCAATACCCAGCGCATTTTCCGCGATGCGCCAGCCGCCCAGAAGGCCGCCCAGAAGCTGGAGAAGGAATTTTCCAAGCGCGATCAGGAATTGCAGAGCATGGCCAAGCAGTTGCAGGGACTTCAGGAAAGCCTGGAGAAAAACTCGGTGACGATGGCCGACAGCGAGCGCCGCGCCAAGGAGAAGGAATTCGGCGATCTGTCGCGCGATTTCCAGCGCCGCCAGCGCGAATTCCGCGAAGATCTCAACCTGCGCCAGAACGAGGAAAACGCGGCGGTGATCGACAAGGCCAACCGCGCCATCAAGCAGATCGCCGAAACCGACAAGTTCGACCTGATCCTGCAGGACGTGGTGTGGGTCAGCCCGCGCCTGGACATCACCGACCGGGTCATCAAAGCGCTGGCCGAAGGCAAATAATGCCTGCTGCGGCGGGTGTGGTTCTCTCGCTGGCCGACATCGCCGCCCGCCTGGGCGGCGATGTGCTTGGCGATGGTGAAACGCGCATTCACCAGGTCGCCACGCTGGCCTCGGCCGGCGAGGGGGAAATCGGCTTTCTCACCAATCCCAAGTACCGCGGCCAGTTGCAGACGACGCGCGCCGCCGCCGTCATCCTGGCGCCGGAATTCGCCGATGCGGTCAGCCTGCCGCGCATCGTCTGCGGCAATCCCTATGCCTATTACGCGCGCCTGGCGGCGCTGCTCAACCCGCCCGCCGCCGCCCTGCCGGGCATCCACGCCTCGGCAAGCTGCGCCTCGGCAGTGCCGGCCAGCGCCAGCATCGGCGCCAACGTCAGCATCGGCGCCGGGGTCAGGCTGGGGGAGGGGGTCGTCATCCATCCCGGCTGCGTCATCGGCGACGGCGCCGCCATCGGCGAGGGCAGCGTCCTTCATGCCAACGTCACCGTCTATCACGGCTGCGAGATCGGCCGCCGCTGCATCCTGCATTCCGGCGCGGTGATCGGGGCGGACGGCTTCGGCTTCGCGCCGGACGGCGGGCAATGGGTCAAGATTCCGCAGATCGGGCGGGTCATCATCGGCGACGAGGTCGAGATCGGCGCCAACACCACCATCGACCGCGGCACGCTGGACGACACGCGAATCGGCGACGGCAGCAAGCTCGACGATCTGGTGCAGATCGCGCACAACTGCGTCGTCGGGCGGCATTGCGTGATCGCCGGCTGCACCGGCATCGCCGGCAGCACCACCCTGGGCGACAACGTGGTGATCGGCGGCGCGGGCATGCTCACCGGCCATTTGAGCATCGTCTCTGGCACGGTGATTTCCGGCGGCTCGCTGGTGATGAAGGACATCAGCAAGGCGGGGCGCTATACCAGCATCTTCCCGTTCGAAGAACATAGCCGCTGGCTGCGCAACGCAAGCCAGATCCGGCATCTGGCCCGCCTGGCGGAGCGCGTCGCGGAACTTGAAAAAGCACTTGAGAAAAAACTTGAAAATATCAGCGTAAAGGATTGATTAATTGAACATCGAAGAAATTCTTCAGTACCTGCCGCACCGCTATCCCTTCCTGCTGGTGGATCGGGTCGTGGCGCTTGAACTGGGCAAGTCGATTCACGCCTACAAGAACATCACCATGAACGAGCCGTATTTTGCCGGCCACTTCCCGCATTATCCGGTGATGCCCGGCGTGCTCATCATGGAGGCGCTGGCCCAGGCGGCGGGGATTCTCGCCTTCAAGAGCACGGAATCCAGGCCCGACCCGCATTCGGTGTTCTATTTCGTCGGCATCGACGAATGCCGCTTCAAGAAGCCGGTCGTGCCGGGCGACCAGTTGCACCTGCATATCGAGATCCTGCGCCAGATGCGCGGCGTCTGGAAATTCAGGGCGGAGGCCCGCGTCGACGACCAGATCGCCGCCGAAGCCACGCTGATGTGCGCCAAGCGGGATATCTGACATGATCCATCCGACCGCCATCGTCGATCCGGGAGCGCGGATCGCCGCCAACGTCGAGATCGGCCCCTACAGCATCATCGGGCCGCATGTCGAGATTGGCGAGAACACCGTGATCGGGCCGCATGTGGTGATCAGCGGCCACACCCGGATCGGGCGGGAAAACCGCATCTTCCAGTTCTGCTCGCTGGGCGAGGCGCCGCAGGACAAAAAATACGGCGGCGAGCCGACCCGTCTGGAAATCGGCGACCGCAACACCATCCGCGAGTTCTGCACCTGCAATCTGGGCACTGTCCAGGATGCCGGCGCCACCCGCATCGGCGACGACAACTGGATCATGGCCTACGTGCACATCGCCCATGACTGCCAGGTCGGCAACAAGACCACCTTCGCCAACAATGCCCAACTGGCCGGCCACGTCGTCGTCGAGGACTGGGCCATTCTCGGCGGCTACACCGGCGTTCACCAGTTCTGCCGCATCGGCGCCCACGTCATGACGGCGGTCGGCACCGTGGTCTTGCAGGACGTTCCGCCCTATCTGATGGCCGCCGGCAATACCGCCCAGCCCTACGGCATCAATGTCGAGGGCCTGAAGCGGCGCGGCTTCACCGCCGATTCGCTGACGGCCCTGAAGCGCGCCTACCGGACGCTGTACAAATCCGGTCTCCTGCTCGACGAAGCCAGGCAGAAGCTCGCCGAGGACGCCAAGACGCAGCCGGACGTGCAGCGTTTCGTCGACTTCCTTGAGGTTTCGCGGCGCGGCATCATCCGCTGACATGAGCACCGCGCGCATTGCCCTGGTGGCGGGAGAAGCCTCCGGCGACCTGCTGGCCAGCCACCTGATCGCGGCGCTCAAGGAGCGCCTGCCGGGCGCCGAATTTTTCGGCATCGGCGGCCCGAAAATGCAGGCGCAAGGCTTCGACGCCTGGTGGCCGCTGGAAAAACTGTCAGTCATGGGCTATGTCGACGCGCTGAGAAATTACCGCGCAATCGCCGGCATCCGCCGCCGCCTGAAAAAACGCCTGCTCGACCTGCGCCCCGACGTATTCATCGGCGTCGACGCGCCCGATTTCAACCTCGGACTCGAAGCCGGCCTGAAAGCCGCCGGCATCAAGACCATCCATTACGTCAGCCCGTCGATCTGGGCCTGGCGCGGCGGGCGGATCAAGGCCATCGGGCGGGC
>Ga0209628_10002258_pt1 | contig 12968 bp, 11 predicted proteins | sample TergutCu122P4_FD_187285 | JGI IMG/M metagenome (GOLD analysis project Ga0209628, IMG submission 187285) | Cubitermes ugandensis P4 segment gut microbial communities from Kakamega Forest, Kenya - Cu122 P4 (SPAdes) (version 2) | ecosystem: Host-associated > Arthropoda: Insects > Digestive system...
ACAAAACCTCGACCTGCGCAAACAGCTGCTCGGGAGAAGCTGAGGTTACCTCTGCCCCTTTTTCCCGGGGCTGGCATCCTCCTGGCCTTTGTAGACTCGAGGAGAGCTGTTTGCGTTGGGGCACGAGGTGGTCTCCTGCGATCCGGAGCCTCCACAGCCTGGACCGTACGGGCAGTCCATCATGCCTCCGTCTTGCATGCTCATGCCATCCTGCATGCCCATGCCGTTTCGCATCCCCCGGCCATCCTGCATACCCATGCCGTCCTGCATACCCATGCCGTCCTGCATCCGCATCTTCATCCCGGCGGATCGGCTCTCGCGACCGCCGAAGGCCAGAGCACCGGCGGCGGCGACCAGGCAGCAGAGGCTGAAAGCGGCGAGCCCCATCGCGATCCAGAACCAGGCTAGCTTGTAGAAGGGTTTCTTGTGATACGTAGTCCCCTGCGAAACCGGCGCTGGCACTGAAGCTGCAACAGGAGGCGAGGTCGGTGCTCCTTGCTGCGAGGCTGCATCCGACACGACAGGCTCCGGCCCAGAGGGCGTTATCGGTACCGCCGCGGGGGTCGGCTCTTCGGGTGTTTCTGCGTGTGCCTGCTCCGGAGCTACAGACGAAGCCTCAGTTGAGGTCTCTTTGAGATCGTCAGACATTCGTTCTCCTTTCTATAGATAAACGTAACACCTTCAGTGTAGTTCTGTATCGCTTGACATGTGTGAAGACGCCCGGAACAGCAGCTGATGCACACACCAGCTCCACGTGTCGTACATACTTGAATGGAGTATCCCCTTATGGCTAACGGACACATGATCCCGATGACCCGAAGTGGAAATAGCTCGCATTTTCATTCTGGCTTGTAGCTCGGAAACTATTCGATCACTTCATGTTTCTGCTGAACAACTAGTTACCTTGTTGCGCTCCCGAGACAAAAAGCACATAGAAAGTGTGACAGGAAGGACCGTTCCCATCGGCAGTTTTGCCAGTTCACCAAGACCCCTGGGGCGGTTCGCAGCCTTGCGGCCAATCGCTCCAATCGGAGGTCGTCTTATCGAGTCGGTCAAGGACATCTGGGTTTGGCAGGAAAACGTGAGCCCTCTGGACCCGCGGCTTCAGCTCCCGGTACGACACGGGCTTGCAGAACCGCTGCAACGACTTCAGCGTGATCGATGAGTCGCTGCGCTTGCGAGCGTCAAGTACGACAGTGGGAACCACGTAGAACTCCCACTGCGACATATCGAGCGGGTTAAGGGTCGCTTGGTCCTGATGCTTCAGCAACGCGAACACGTAGACCGTCGCCACGCGTGATGGTTCTTCATCAAGCTCATTGGTGTCAGTATCGTACTTTCGGGTCTTTCGGTAACCGAACGAGATCGCTGAGTAGCCACTCTGCCGCCATGATTGGATGTAGGCAGCTGACTTCACTTCAACGGAGATCTCTCCTGCCTGGAGGTCATAGGCGGCCCAACCATGTCTGACACCATCGCGTATCGTGTCCGCGTCGATGGCGCTCCCAACGATGAACTCCGCGAGCGCACCGCGCTCAGTGTTGTTCACGACGTCTGATGCTGACCACGCCCAGAAGTCGCTCAGCTTGAGCGTTCTGGACGGGCCATCGACAAAGCGCTCCGATCCAGATTTTCGCGTCGTCTCAATCGGCGGCAGGTCAGTTCGACTCGGTGTCGTTGCATCACTCATGAGAGCCGATCGAACATCTTCTGATTCTTTTTCATGCTCTGCTCGAGCTGCTTCCTCCGTGCAGGACGTACCAGCTCAAGCATCCGATCGAAGTAGTTCTGTGCCTTCTCTTTGGTCAGCGTTTTCGCTTCATAGCTTTCAAGAGCCTGGTGCGCCAGAGCTCTCGCTTCTTGGCGGTTTTCGACAGCAACGTTATCCCTTACGAAATCGTTTATCTTGTTTTCAACCATACCGCGTAAAATCATGACCCCGCCTGGCTTTCTCCTGGTTGCAGCATCATCTCTGCTGTTTTCTCCCTTGTTGGCACTACGCTACATGCATGATCTGAGCTGAGACTTCATTCTGAAGGAAACTCCTTGAAGTTCTCATCGATCCCTCCCTCTTACCATCGCAGCCTCTGTTTATTCGGCAACGCACCATCTGCTCCGGGCTGAGTACCGTACTACCTAATCCGTATTATAGTGCATACCAATAATCATCCAGATGTGATACCGCCACCCGCACCATACCACGCTTATGCTCTTTGTCAAGCGGTCTGCCATGGCTCTACCATGGCTCGCACGATCTATCATGGCTCGCATCTAATTATCTGCAATTTCAGCCTTTGCTGCTTAAGATCGACGGCTACGCGAAGATCTCGGCAGCTGGAAAAACCAGGCCTTTGTACGGCAGCTCTCTGACCTGCGCTTTTGCCGAGCCACGTTTTTGCCCTGTGGTGATCGTAAGGAGAATCTTCGCGTAGCCGTCATTTCGCAGCAAGACACAATAAAATCCTGGCATGGAATGCTTCATCGGTCATCAAACAGCACTTGGATTCTGGCGTGTGGCCCCTGCTGAAAACGCGCTGGCTGGAAACAAGCTGCGCGTGAGGGGGCTGCCGATCCAGCCCCAGAATGCTGAGAAGCTGCTCGACGGAAACCCCTGGGGGCTGAGCATGCCGCTACATATCCTGGTGGGGAGTGATAACGCCCGCAAGGCGACTCGAAGTCTTCAGTGCCACATCAGCTCGGGTGCGTTTCCAAGGGGCAGCTTCATCCGGGGAGACGAGGGCTTGATCGTCAGCTCTCCGGAGCTTTGTTTCCTGCAGATGGCGAGCGAGCTTTCCTTCGTTGAGCTCATGGCCTTGGGCTATGAGTTCTGCGGAGGCTATCGACTGGATAAGGAGAGCGCGCCGGAGCAAGGGTTTCGAAACGACCTTCCATTGACCAGCGTTGCGGCACTGAGATCGTTCGTCAACAGGGCAAAGGGACTGAAGGGGCGCACGAACGCCCTGAAAGCCCTGCCGCATATAACGGACGGTTCAGCATCGCCGATGGAGACGGCACTGACGCTGCTGCTCACCCTACCCTACCGGCTGGGCGGATACGGCTTCCCTCTGCCGCGACTTAACTGCCCCATCGAGGTGGAGATCAACGCCAGGAAGGCGTCGGGCAGACCCAGCAAACTCACCTTCAAGGGCGACCTCTACTGGCCGGATGCACGCGTGGATATCGAGTACGACAGCGACGCCTGGCATCTGACGTCTGAGCAGAAAGAAAAGGATTCGAGGCGACAAAACGCCCTGCTCTCGGCAGGAGTAGTGGCCCTGACGGTCTCACGAAAACAGATTTTGAGCATCTCTCAAATGCGCGAGTTGGCAGAAGAGCTGAGCGGACTGCTGAAAAAACGCGTGCAACCGCCGATGCCCGAGTTCACCGCGCGCAATTTCAAGCTGTGGAGACAGCTCCTGTTATAAGGGATCTGCTTTGAGGGCGACCAAAAACCGATGACTCGATTATGCTCCTGGCGTCACATTATGCTCTGGGGCGATTATGCATTGGATTTCCTGGACAACCGCAGAGATGTCCTTGCCCGTTGTATCGATCCGATGAGCAAGCGTCAGCGAGTTGACCTGTTCAAGCCGTGTGAGAGCAAGCTCCACATCACGCTGCTTGCCGGGGTCGTTTGCGATGCGCTTTCGAAGCGCCACTTCATCACACACAAGTGAGAAGAGGTAAGGCTTACTGCACAAGCCAGAAACACCTGCGATCAAATCTTCGACGAGCGAATCCTTGTGAAGTACCCAGGTAAAGACAATGGAGTCAAAATCTTCCTGAGTAAACGAATCCAAGAGAAGCTTGCAGTTGCGCAGTGCCATCTCTTGCATTTCCGGAGTATTCCTGAAAGGATGCATCCGCCAGACATCATCGCCATCAAGCCACACGCTCTTATCGAGTGAGCTGAGCAGCCGTGCTGCCACTGCCGATTTTCCCACTCCTGGGGGTCCCGCTATCACTATAAGTCTCATATAGGCATGATAGCGCAATCGTATGAAAAGCTGGCGAACAGGGATAAATCCCGTTTGTCTTACTCTTGTGACAAAAGGGGCCTGGCCCCTTTTGTCAGATATCGAAGGCGCCAGACTGATCTGACAGCAGACATCGCCCGCGATAGCGGGCGTGGTTTTTAACCCCAATGCGGGCCGTTTGCGGCCTGCATTGGGGATGATTAGTGGCGGGCTGATCCGCTAGGGGTGCTCTGACAGGATCTTCTCTGCGACTGCCTCCACCGGCATCGCGCCGATGTCGCCCTCGCTGCGATGGCGCACCGACACTTCCCCGCTCTCCGCCTCACGCTTGCCGAGCACGAGCATGTAGGGCACGCGCTGGCTCTGCGCGCGGGCGATCTTGGCGTTCATGCGCTCGTTGGCCGTATCGACCTCGACGCGCACGCCGGCTGCAGCCAGCTCGCTCGCCACGGCGCGCGCGGCCTCGTTCTGGTCCTCCGAGATCGGGATCACGACCGCCTGGGTGGGCACGAGCCAGGTGGGCAGGGCGCCGTTGTAGTGCTCCAGCAGGATGCCGAAGAAGCGCTCCATCGACCCTAAGATCGCGCGGTGCAGCATGTAGGGGGTCTCGGCCGTGTTGTCCGCCGTGCGGTACTCGGCGCCGAAGAGTCCGGGCATGTTGCCATCGAACTGGATCGTCGAGCACTGCCAGATGCGCCCGATGGCGTCTTTCAGCTTGATGTCGATCTTGGGGCCATAGAAGGCGCCGTCGCCTTCGTTGATCTCGTAGGCGATGCCCTTGGCCTCCAGGGCGTCGCGCAAAGCCGAGGTAGCGAGCTCCCACATCTCGTCGGTGCCGATGCTGTCTTCCGGGCGCGTCGAGAGCTCGGCAGTGTAACTGAAGCCGAAGGTCGACATCACGTAGTCGACCAGGTCGAGCATGCCCAGCACCTCACCCTGGACCTGGTCGGGGCGCACGAGCAGGTGCGCGTCGTCTTGCGTGAAGCCGCGCGCGCGCATGAGTCCGTGGACCACGCCGCTCATCTCGTTGCGATAGACCGTGCCGAACTCGAAGATGCGCATCGGCAGGTCGCGGTAGCTGTGGAGGTTCGCGCTGTAGACCATGACGTGTCCCGGGCAGTTCATCGGCTTAACGCCGTATTCCGTGACCTTCGGGTTGCCCTCGCTGTCCTCGCCTTCCTCGACCTGAAAGAAGAACATGTCGTCCTTATAGTGGTCGTAGTGCCCCGACATCTTCCACATGTCGGACTTGTAGATGTGCGGCGTGATGACCTCGACATAGCCGCGCGCGATCAGTTCTGTGCGCAGCCAGTCCTGCAGCAGGCGCAGCGTGCGGGCGCCCTTGGGATGGTAGAGCGGCAGACCCGGGCCGACCAGCTCGTTGAAGCTGAAGAGGTCGAGCTCCTTGCCGAGCTTGCGGTGGTCGCGCTTCTCGGCCTCCTCCAGGAAGTTCAGATAGCTCGCCAGCTCGTCTGCTGTTTTCCAGGCCGTGCCGTAGATGCGCTGGAGCTGCTCGCGGCTGGCGTCGGCGCGCCAGTAGGCGCCGGCGACCTTGGTCAGCTTGAAGTGCTTGAGCTTGCTCGTGTAGTTCACGTGCGGGCCGCGGCAAAGGTCGCAGAAGTCGCCCAGCGTATAGGTCGAGATGACCTCGCCTTCGGGCAGCTCGGCGATGAGCTCCTCCTTGAAGGGCTGTTCCGTGAACTGGGCTGTCGCCTCTTCGCGGCTGACCTCGGCGCGCGCGAGAGGCAGGTTCTGCTTCGCGATCTTGCGCATGGTCGCTTCGATCCGCTCCAGATCGTCGGTCGAAAGCTTGTGTCTGCCCGGCAGAGCTACGTCGTAGTAGAAGCCGTCCTCGACCGCCGGGCCGACGCCGAAGTGTGTCCCGGGCCAGAGCTCCTGGATAGCCGCCGCCATCAGGTGCGCGGTCGAATGGCGCAGGGTGTCAAGCTCAACGGCTTGCTGTTCGGCGGCAGAAAGAGTGCATTCACACATAGAAACTCCTTGAAAGATAGTCGGTGCTGCGCGTCGTTTCAGGCGCGCGAAAACATAAGGGAACGGGAACAGGCGCTCTAACGAGCGCCGCGCGTTCGAGTGGTCTTGTGCGGCGGCTCTGACTTGACGTCACGATCGTCATCGATGGTCTTCGATGGCGAAGTCGTCGGCAGAAAGCTTTTCACGCCTTCAGTACGTACGCGTTGATTCGACTTACAGTAGGGGCAGATCATCCAGTGAGGCTTGATCGGCTGCCCGCAATAATCACAGGAAACGCGCAGGGTCGTGTTGCAATGGGGGCACACGAGAAACGTCGTTTCGATCCCCTGGCCGCAGGTCGGACAGGTCTCCCGATCGATCTGCGCCTCAAGGAGCATCAACGAGAGCTGTTGCTCCCGCGCGTCACTCAGGAAGTCGCCTGGTCGCGTGAAGCTGTAGATCGCGCAGACAACGGCCAGAGCCAGAAGTGACATAAGGCCGACCGGACCGAAGCCATACTTCGAAAACGACAGCCCGATAAGCGCCGCCAGGATACCCGCGACGACTCCGACGACCGTCCAGACCGGCGCGGCCGCGCCCCGCCGGCGCGCGTCACGGAACAACCAGAGCAGGACCAGAGCCGCAAAGATAAAGCAGAGGATCCCTATCGCGAACGACCCGCTCTGGAAAGCTTTGCTTTCGATTATCGGACTAATGAGATCAGCCATACGTTCCTCTCAGCTCTCTTCCGCAAACTCTGATTATGATTGTAGCAGAGCATACAAACTGAGGCTTCCCGTGACAAGGAGGGGTTCATCTTCTGTTACCTCTGCTGTTTCCAGCAGTTTTCGCAGATCCCAGTGCGTAAAGCTTGCGAGCGGAGCGTGGCCAGTCCGCGCCGTGATATCGGCCGCCAGATCAGGCGCCGGAAGCGCGCGCTCCCCTGCCGGCTGGATCGCGATGAAGTCACGCGCGACCGGCGCCAGAGCGTCGATGACGCCCCGGTAGTCCTTGTCAGCGAAAACGCCGAGCGCGACCGTCGGGCGCAGGTCGAGCTGGCGCAGGGTATCAGCCAGCACGCGCGCCGCCTGGGGGTTATGCGCGCCGTCATAGAAGACCGGCGAGTCGTCGTTGACGCGCTCGAAGCGTCCGGGAAAGCGGATCGTGTCGAGCACCTGCTGGATCTGGCGTTGCGCGAGCGTCACGCCAAAGGCCTCCACCGCACCAAGCGCAGTCGCGATATTGGCGAGCTGATAGGCGGGACCGCGATATGAGAGTCCTTCGAGCACCTCGAAAGGAGCGCGGACCAACCGCACTGGCACGTCGCAGCTCTGCGCTCGCTCGACGATCAACCGCTCGACCCCCGGCGTCACCGCCGTCAGGGGACCCAGGATGGCCGCGCGCGCGCCCGGCTTGATGATCGCCGCTTTCTCCGCCGCGATCTTCTCCAGCGTGTCGCCCAGGATGGCCTGGTGATCAAGCCCGACCCCCGTGATGACGGCGACTTCAGGATCCGCGACACTGGTCGCGTCCCAGCGTCCGCCCAGACCGACTTCCAGCACGCCGACGTCGACACGTTCGTTGCGCATCGCCACGAAGGCGGCGGCCGTCGTCAGCTCGAACTCGGTCAGCTGCAGCGCGTGGGCGTCCGCGCAGGCGAACACCTCACCCAGCGCGCGCGCGAAGTCCTCGTCATCGATGGGCGCGCCCTCCAGCTCGATGCGTTCGTTGTAGCGGATCAGCTCCGGCGAGGTGTACATGCCGGCGCTCAGCCCGACTGCGCGCAGCAGCGCCGCGATCAAGCGCGTCGTGGAGGTCTTACCGTTTGTGCCAGCGATCTGGATCGTCCGATACGTTGTTTGAGGCTCGCCCAGCAGATGGCAGAGCTCACGGGTCCCCTCAAGACTGGGATTTATGTCCCAGCGCTTGGTCGCCTTCAGACGCGCGAGCGCGCCAGCGTAGGTACCATCCGGCTCAGGCATCGGCGCGCACGCCCCCTAGCTGAGGTCAGCGATCTGCGCGGCGATCTTGCCCAGCAGATCGCCGAGCTCGGCCGCGCGCGCACGGTCTTTCTCAACGACCTCGGGCGCCGCCTTCGCAAGGAAGCTCTCGTTGCCCAGCTTGCGCTCAAGGCGATCGAGCTCGGTCCGCAGCTTCTCCTGCTCGCGCGACAGACGCGCGCGTTCAGCCTCCAGATCGACCAGTCCCTCCAGAGGGATGAAGATCTCAAGACCGGCGCCCGTCACACTGACCGACGACGATGGTTTGATGACTTCAGTACCTACCTCAAGATCCTGGGTGTTCGCCAGGCTCTCGATGAGCGAGCGCCTTGTCGCGACGAACTCCGTCTGCTCTGCTGAGCTGGTCCGCACCGTCGCGATCAGCGCGGTCTTCGGACTGATGCCATAGCGCGCGCGCGTGGTACGCAAGGCGCTCACGATCGTCTTGATGGTCTCGATCGCGGCCTCTGCCTGCGGATCTCGGTAGCGCGCAAGCGAGTCGGCGTCCGGCCAGGCGGCGGTCACGAGCATCGCCGCCTCCTCGCTGCGCTCAAGCGGGAGCTTTCCCCAGATCTCTTCAGTGATGAAGGGCATCATAGGATGCAACAGGCGCAGGCACTGGTCCAGCACGAAGACAAGCATCCGCTGGACCTCAGCGCGCTCTGCGCTGCTGCCCTGCAGGCGGCCCTTCGCCAGTTCGATATACCAGTCGCAGAACTCGTTCCAGACGAACTCATACAGACGCCGCGCCACCTCGCCGAACTCGAAGGCGTCGATACCAGCGGAAACTTGGCGCACCATCGTGGCCAGACGCGAGAGTATCCAGCGGTCGACGCTGTGCGTCGGTTCGGGTGGCGTCGCGACCGGCTGGTAGTCCTGGGTGTTCATCAGCACGAAGCGCGCCGCGTTCCAGATCTTGTTAGCGAAGTTGCGGCTGGACAGGAGCTTCTCCTCTGAGAACTTCATGTCCTGGACCCCGGTGACCTGCAGCATCAGACCGAAGCGCATGCCGTCGGCGCCGTAGCTCTCCATCAGGTCGAGCGGATCGACCCCGGTGCCGAGCGACTTGCTCATCCGCTTGCCCTCTTTGTTGAAGACGGTCGGATGGATGATGACGTCGGAGAACGGCACCTGACCGTCCCGGAAGTACAGGCCGCTCATGATCATGCGCGCCACCCAGAGGAAGAGGATATCGGGCGCGGTCGAAAGCGCTGAGGTCGGGTACCAGTAGGCGAGCTCGGCGCTCTCCTGAGGCCAGCCGAACGTGGCGAAAGGCCACAACTGCGAGCTGAACCAGGTATCAAGCACGTCCTCGTCCTGCCGCAGCGCAGCTCCGCAGTCAGGGCAGACCGTCTGATCATCGATACTTGCGATCTGCTTGCCGCAGGCGTCGCAGTAGAAGACGGGGATGCGATGTCCCCACCAGAGCTGGCGCGAGATACACCAGTCGCGGATGTTCTCCATCCAGTGATAGTAGACGTTGCTCCAGCGCTCCGGATGGAACTTCACGCGTCCGTCGCGCACCGCCGACAGGGCGGGCGCCGCCAAAGGCTTCATGTCGACGAACCATTGATCGGAGAGATAAGGCTCTATCTCCGTGTGACAGCGATAGCAGTGCCCGACCGCGTGAGAAAACTCCTCGATCTTCTCCACGAAGCCGCCCGCTTCAAGATCGGCCAGGATGACGGTGCGGCACTCATAACGATCCAGCCCGGCGTAGGTGCCGCCCTGCTCGTTGATCACGCCGTTCTCATCCAGTATGTTGATCTGCTCAAGGTTATGGCGCTGTCCGACTTCGAAGTCATTCGGGTCGTGCGCCGGCGTCATCTTGACCGCACCGGTACCGAAGTCCGGATCGACGTAGTCATCGGCGATGATCTCCAGCTTGCGACCCACCAGCGGCAGCACCGCAAAGGAGCCGACCAGATCCTGGTAGCGCTCATCGCCCGGGTTGACCGCGATCGCGGTGTCACCCAGGATCGTCTCGGGACGCGTCGTTGCGACCGTGATGTGCGTGCGACCCCCCACCGGTGTGACCAGCGGGTAGTTCAGATAATGGAGCCTGCCCGCGGTCTCCTCATGTTCGACTTCGATGTCAGAGAGCGCAGTCGTGCAGCGCGGGCACCAGTTGATGATGCGACGCCCCCGGTAGATGAGCCCCGCATCATACCAGTCGACGAAGACCTCGCGCACCGCGCGCTGATAGCTCTCGTTCATCGTAAACCACTCATGATCGTAGTCACACGAGCAGCCCATGGCCTTCAGCTGGTCGATGATGGTCGACCCGTACTGCTCGCGCCACTCCCAGCACTTCTCGATGAAAGCCTCGCGCCCGATGTCGTAGCGCGTCAGTCCCTCTTTGGCGAGCTTCTGCTCGACCTTGTTCTGCGTGGCGATGCCCGCATGGTCCGTGCCGACCACCCAACGGGTGGGGCGCCCCGCCATGCGGTTCTTGCGGATCAGCACATCCTGGATCGTGTTGTTCAGCGCGTGGCCCATGTGCAGCGAGCCGGTGACGTTCGGCGGAGGGATCGTGATGTCATAAGGCGCCTTCTCCGGATCAGCAGATCCACGGAAGCAGCCGCTCTCAAGCCAGCGCTTGAACAAAGCCTGCTCTATCTCTTTCGGATCGAACTGGGGAGCGAGCTCACTCATGCGCTCTCCTTCCTGGCCTGCGACTTATGGCGGATCGCCAGATGGTTGGTCCCCTTGACCGCCTCAGGCGTCACTGTCACTGACACGATGCTGTCGTCGCTCGGCAGATCATACATGACGTCGAGCAGCAGGTGCTCGGTGATCGAGCGCAGACCGCGCGCGCCCGTACCACGCGTGATCGCCTGACGGGCGATCTCCTTGAGCGCGGCGGGCTCGAAGTCCAACTCGACGCCTTCCAGCGCGAAGAGGCGCCGGTACTGCTTGACCAGCGCGTTGCGCGGCTGGGTCAGGATATGGACCAGATCGTCTTCGTTCAGCTCCTCGGTCGAAGTGATGACCGGGATGCGCCCGATGAACTCGGGGATCAGCCCGAAGGTCACGAGGTCTTCCGGCAGGACGTCAGCGAGCAGCTGCGCGCCCGTCCGCTTGTCGTGTTGTGCCAGGTCGCTCGCGTAGCCGACCCCGCGCCGCCCGATGCGGTTGCCGACGATCTTGTCAAGCCCCACGAAAGCGCCCGCGGCGATGAACAGGATGTTGGTCGTGTCGATCTTGATGAGCGGCTGATTGGGATGCTTGCGCCCGCCCTGGGGCGCCATCGAGGCGATCGTGCCCTCGATGATCTTGAGCAGGGCCTGCTGGACGCCCTCGCCCGAGACGTCGCGCGTGATCGAGAGGTTCTCGGCCTTGCGCGCGATCTTGTCGATCTCATCGATATAGATGATGCCGGTCTGGGCGTGTTCGATCTCGCCATCGGCGGCGTTGTAGAGCTTGAGCAGGATGTTCTCGACGTCCTCGCCGACATAGCCGGCCTCGGTGAGCGCCGTGGCGTCAGCGATGGCGAAGGGCACATCCAGGATGCGCGCGAGCGTCTGCGCGAGCAGGGTCTTGCCGGTGCCGGTCGGGCCCAGCAGCAGGATGTTGCTCTTGGCGATCTCGGTCGGATCGTCGTCGGCGGCCTGATCGGCCAGCACACGCCGGTAGTGGTTGTGCACCGCGACGCTTAAGTAGCGCTTCGCGTGTTCCTGCCCGATGACATACTCGTCGAGACGCGCGTGGATCTCACGCGGCGCCGGAAGCCGGTCAAGACTCAGGTGGCCGACACTGCGATGGGCCAGAGCCTCCTCCGAGTCCTGCGCGGCCATGATGGCGTTGCACTCTTCGATGCACTCATCACAGATGAAGGCCCCTGAGGGTCCTGCCACCAGTCGCTGCACCTGACGCTGATCCTTGCCGCAGAACGAGCAGCTGACCGGCATCCTCACTACAGGCGGTTCGCCCTGATAGTCATCACTCACGGTTACTTCTTCTCTTCCAGCTTCTTGCGGTTCTCGATGACCGCGTCGACCAGCCCGTAGGCCTTCGCTTCCTCGGCGTTCATGATGTTGTCGCGGTCGGTGTCCTCGTCGATGCGGTCGATCGACTGTCCGGTGCACTCAGCAAGGATGGCGTTGAGCTCCTTGCGCATGCGCAGGATCTCTTCTGCCTGGATCTTGATATCGGATGCCTGACCCTGGGCGCCGCCGGAGGGCTGATGGATCAGCACACGCGAGTGCGGCAGAGCGAAGCGCTTGCCCTTCTCGCCGGCGGCCAGAAGCACGGCGCCCATGCTCGCGCACTGGCCGATGCAGATGGTCGAGACGGCGGGTTTGATATAGCGCATCGTGTCGAAGATGCCGAGCCCGTCGGTCACCGATCCACCCGGTGAGTTGATGTAGAACTGGATGTCTTTCTCCGGATCTACGCTTTCCAGATGCAGCAGCTGGGCGATGACGATGCTCGCGCTGATCTCGTTGACCTCACCGGTCAGGAAGACCACGCGGTCGTTGAGCAGGCGCGAGTAGATGTCGAAACTGCGCTCGCCGCGGTTGGTCTGCTCGATGACCATCGGGACCAATTGCGCGGTCACCGGCTCAGCCGTGGGGTACGTATCATACAGGTTCATGGCTCTTCTCCCTACTCGGTCTCTTCAACGATCTCGACCGCGGCGCTCGTGCGCAGCCATTGCAGGGCGTTGCGGCGCGTCAGGTCATCCTGAAGGCTGGTCATCAGCCCGTTCTCACGCCAGCGCTTCTGAATGTCCTCGAGGGGCACCTTGTTCGCTTCTGCGGCCTTCGCGAGCTCCTCGTTGATCTCCTCGTCGTCGGCTGTCAGGTTCTCCGCACGCGCGAGCGCCTCAAGCGCCAGATCCTGACGCACGCCTTCTTCGGCCTGCTGACGCATCTCCGATGCGAAGGTCTGGGCGTCCTGACCGGTCATCTTGAGGTATTCATCCAGCGTGATCTTCTCCTTCTGACCCTGCAGCATCTCCCCGAACTGCTCGCTCAGACGCTGCAAGCGACTCTCGATCAGCTGCTCAGGCACCTCG
>Ga0209628_10002259_pt1 | contig 12967 bp, 13 predicted proteins | sample TergutCu122P4_FD_187285 | JGI IMG/M metagenome (GOLD analysis project Ga0209628, IMG submission 187285) | Cubitermes ugandensis P4 segment gut microbial communities from Kakamega Forest, Kenya - Cu122 P4 (SPAdes) (version 2) | ecosystem: Host-associated > Arthropoda: Insects > Digestive system...
CGGCGGGTGTAATTCCATTTCCACTTCAAACGATAAATTATTGAGATGACACGTCATTCCGCGCGTAGTCGCGGAATCCATACAGCGTCTGGATTCTGCGACTACGCTTCGCTACGCGCAGAATGACGACGGGTATTGTCATTGTTGCCTTGAAGCAAAAATCGAATAATTCCATTTCCAAATCAACCGATTACTTTGTCGGCTTCGCTTGCCGTACAACCGTACTGCCGGCGCTTCGCCTTCGCGTACTCGGCTGATTTAAAAATGGAATAACATGGACGGCATGAATGACGATCTGGAAACGCTCGCCGCCGAACTCGGCGCCGCCCTGCTGGCGCGCGGCGAATGGCTGGCGGTGGCCGAATCCTGCACCGGCGGCTGGCTGGCGCAGGCGGTGACGGCCATCGCCGGCAGTTCCGCGTGGTTCGACCGCGGCTTCGTGACCTATTCCAATGCCGCCAAGATGGAATTGCTGGACGTGCCGGCAACGACGCTGGAATCACGCGGCGCGGTATCCGAAGCGACCGCCAGGGCGATGGCCCAGGGCGCGCTGGCGCACAGCCGCGCCGACTGGGCCGTCGGCATCACCGGCATCGCCGGCCCCGGCGGCGGCACGCCGGACAAGCCGGTCGGCGCCGTCTGCTTCGCCTGGGCGGCGAAAGACGGCGGCTGCGAGGCGCAGACCCGCCATTTCAACGGCGACCGCGCCGCCGTGCGCGAACAATCCGTGCGCCACGCGCTGCAAGGACTGCTGCGGCGCCTGGCCGCGAAGCCGCTGCTGGCCTGAAACGGAATCGCCTCAGAAACCCGCCTCTTTCTGATGCCGCACGGCAAGTATCGTGACGGCGTCCGGGTCGATGCGGTAGCGCGCCACGTAGCCGCTGTCTTCGAAGTCGATGAGCCACTCCCGAAATTCGTTCGGGACGCCCTCGACGGGACGGCCCGCGCCGGGCTGCCGCCCCAGAAGCTTCACACCCTGGCGGATGGCCTTTACCGCCCGCCGGGCGGCGTCGGGATTTTTCGCGGCCAGAAAACGATAGTGGCGCTGCACATCGAGCAGCGCCAGCGGCGACCAGATCAGGGGTGACATTCGGGCGGCTCGATGTCCTTGCCCTGTTCGAGCTGGGCCAGCCAGGCATCGGCCTCGTCGGCGGTCAGGTGCAGCCCGTCGGCCCTGAAGGCTTCCCAGGCCTTTAGCGTGTCCTGGCGGAACGCCTCCCGTTTTTCCTCACGATCGAGGTATTGGATGATCGCCTCGCGCATCAGCCAGTGCGGCGTGCGATGGCGCGCCTCGGCCAGGCGCTTGACGCGGTTCTTGATGTTTTCGTCGATCTCGATCGCCACGGGGCGAATGGCAGCGGTGCTCATGGCGTCTTCCGGCAAAGCGGTTCAGGGTATTACCTTACCATGCGCCGCAGGGAATCACTCCGGCAGCGGCTCGAACAGCGCGGTCAGGTCGTCGTTGCCGAATTTGATTTCGATGCCGCGATCCTCGGAGAGGATGCCGGCGGCCAGTTCGGCCTTGCGTTCTTGCAGGGCGAGGATTTTTTCCTCGATGCTACCGCGCACGATCAGCTTGTAGACGAACACCGGCTTGTCCTGGCCGAGGCGGTGGGCGCGGTCGGTGGCCTGGTTTTCGACCGCCGGGTTCCACCACGGGTCGTAGTGGATCACGGTGTCGGCGGCGGTCAGGTTGAGGCCGACGCCGCCGGCTTTCAGGCTGATCAGGAAAATCGGCGCGGCGCCGTCCTGGAAGCGGCGGATCGGCGTTTCGCGGTCGACGGTGTCGCCGGTCAGCGTGACGTAGGCGATGCCGGCTTCGTCGAGATCGCGCTGGATCAGCGCGAGCATGCTGGTGAATTGCGAAAAGACGAGTATCCGGCGGCCTTCGTCCACCAGTTCCGGCAGCATCGCCATCAGGAGATCGAGCTTGGCCCGCTCCCTGACCTTTTTGGCGGCCTGCGCCTGCACCAGCCGGGGATCGCAGCAGACCTGGCGCAGTTTCAGCAGGGCGTCGAGGATGACGATCTGGCTGCGGGCGAAGCCTTTCTGGGCGATTTCGTCGCGCACCTTGGCGTCCATCGCGGCGCGCACCGTCTCGTAGAGGTCGCGCTGGCCGCCTTCGAGTTCGACGCTCCTCACGATGATGGTTTTCGGCGGCAATTCCTCGGCCACGTCTTCTTTCTTGCGACGCAGGATGAAGGGGCGGATGCGCCGGGCGAGCAGGCGGGCGCGCTCGAAGTCGCCCTGTTTTTCGATGGGGGTGCGCCAGTGGCGGGTGAATTGCTTGGCCGAGCCGAGAAAGCCGGGCAGCAGGAAATCGAACTGGCTCCACAATTCGCCGAGGTGGTTTTCCAGCGGCGTGCCGGTCAGGCACAGGCGATGGCGCGCCTCGATCCTGCGCACGGCTTCGGCGCTGCGGCTCTGGGCGTTCTTGACCGTCTGCGCTTCGTCGAGGATCAGCAGATGGTAGCGGTGCTGCATCAGGGCTTCGGCGTCGCGCCACAGCAGCGGGTAGGTGGTGAGCACCACGTCGTGCGCCGGAATGTCGGCGAAGCGGTTCTTGCGCTGCGGGCCGCGCAGTGACAGCACGCGCAGGCCGGGGGCGAAGCGTTCGGCTTCGCTCTTCCAGTTGAAGATCAGCGAGGTCGGCAGCACGATCAGCGCCGGCTGGTCGAGGCGGCCCTCCTCCTTTTCGAGCAGCAGGTGGGCGAGCGTCTGCGCCGTCTTGCCCAGGCCCATGTCGTCGGCCAGGATGCCGGAGAGATTCTGGGCGCGCAGGAATTGCAGCCAGGCCAGGCCCTCTTTCTGGTAGGGGCGCAGGTTCAGGGAGAGGCCGGCGGGCGGCGTGATGTCGGCGATGCCCTGCGCCGCCTGCAAGCGTTCGGCCAGCGCCAGGATGTCGCGCTGGCCGCGAAACTGCCAGCGGCTGGCGTCGTTCAGCTCGGCCAGGCGCGGCGCGTCGAAGCGCGACAGGCGCAGCGTCTCGCCGCCGGTGAAGCCGTCGAACAGGTCGATCAGCGTCGCGGCCAGCGGCTTGATGCGCCCGGCCGGCACGCGCAGGCGCTTGCCGCCCGGCGTGTGCAGGCCGATGCCTTCGTCGTCGGCGATGCGCGCGAGTTCGCCGCTTTCCAGCCAGCGCGGGTCGCGGCGGAACAATTCGGCCAGGAGCGGCGCCAGCGGCAGGCGTTCGCCGTCGACGATGATGCCCATGTCGAGATCGAACCAGCCGTTCTCGGCGTCGATCAGCTCGGCTTCCCAGCCGTCGACGTCGATGACGTGATGGCGGAAGTCGGCGGGGAATTCCACCTGCCAGCCGGCCTCTTTCAGCCGGCCGATGCCGGCTTCGCGCATGAAGGGCGTCCAGGCGGCCTCGTCGGCCAGGCTGTAAAGCCCTTCCGGCGGGCTGCCGAAGGTGTATAGCGTGTGGCTGGGCACCTTGCGCATGCCGACGGCGAGCAGCGCCTCCAGCGCCCTGGCTTCCGCCTCCGGGCGGCGTTTCAGGCGAACTGTCTCGCCTTCCGGCAGGGTGATGAATTCGCCGCTTTCCTCCGGCCGGATGTCGGCGTCGGCGTAGCGGAAAACGACCCGGGCGGCGTCGAAGGGGCCGCCCGCCAGGCTCGGCGGGTAATTGCGCCAGGCGCGCTGGCCGTGCGTGTGCAGGGTTTCCAGTTGCAGGATGGCTTGCAGCGGGGCGTCGATCAGGCGCAAGCGGGTGCTGGCGTCCTCGGCGGGCAGCGGCAGTTCGGGCGCCAGTTCGGACAGGGCCTCGGCGACCAGCGCCGCCTCCTTGGCCGACAGCGGCGGCAGCGAGAACAGCCGGCTGATGACGGCGGGGCTGCCGGCCACGTCGAGCGGCCCGATTTCGCCTTCGCCGAGATCGACGTACCAGGGCGGAGTGACGCCGACGATCATGCCCGCCGCCGGTTCCGGCTTCAGGTAGGGGCGCTGCAAGCCCTGGCCGTCGATCTGCCAGCCGATGTTGGCCGGGCGCGCGGCGCCCTCGGCCAGCGGCAGGCCGAGGTCGTCCTCCGGGTAGAGCCGGTGGCTCGCCGCCATGCGTTGCAGGATGGCGGCGCCGTGCTTCGGCCCCAGGCCGAAGGCGCGCAGCCCGGTTTCATGGCCGCGCTCGGCCCAGATCAGGCGCAGGATGCCGAGATCTTCCTCGCTGACGAATTGCGGCGGCGCGACCAGCGCGCGGTCGACCTTCCACCATTCCTCGGCGCTTTCCGGGTATTTGCCCTTGCGTATCTCGACGCCGAAATGGCGCCGGTCGGCAGTCCATTTCAGGATGTAGAACAACTGCTGGCGGGCGCTGGCCGGCCGCGCCTTTTTCTTGGCCACGGCGATCGACACGCGGCGCAGGTCGTCCACCCAGGTGAGCACCCGGCTGCTGATCCGTTCCGTCGGGTGGCGCGTGGCCAGCGCCTTCAGCAGCATCGCCGCGACATGCTTGCAGTGGCGGCCCGCCGGGCAGGAGCAGCGGCTGACGGCCATCGTCTCGCCGCTCTGGCTCATGCTCAGGTAAGCCTCGGCGAGATAGGGGGCGCGCGCCGAGCCGGGCACGGTGGCGCTGATGCGGCCATTGGCGATTTTCAGATTGCGCACCAGATCGACATAGGGCCGCGCCTTGGCGATGTCGCGGCTGGAAAACCACTCCGCGACATCGCTCTCGGTATAGGTATCGAGGGTGACGGACATGAGGAGGCTGGGAAAGGATCAGGCCAGGCGCAGCGCGACGAACAGGGCGAGCGCGGCGACGAGCGCGGCGAGCGTGGCGAGCCAGCGGCCCTGCCGTTTCTGGGCGGCGATCAGGCGGTCGATGCGGGGTTGCAGGTCGGGCGCTTCTTCCTGGCGCAGCAGGGATTGATGCAGCAGACGCGGCACTTGCGGCAGGGCGCGGGCGAGATAGGGCGCCTCCTGCGCCAGGCCGCGCAGCAGGCCGCGCCAGCCGACCTGCTCGCTCATCCAGCGTTCGAGGAAGGGTTTGGCGGTTTTCCACAAATCCAGTTCCGGGTCGAGCTGGCGGCCCAGACCCTCGATATTGAGCAGGGTCTTTTGCAGCATCACCAGTTGCGGCTGGATTTCGACATTGAAGCGGCGCGACGCCTGGAACAGCCGCAGCAGCAGCTTGCCGAAGGAAATGTCCTTCAGCGGACGGTTGAAAACGGGTTCGCAGACGGCGCGGATGGCCGCCTCGAACTCGTCGATGCGCGTGCCCCTGGGCGCCCAGCCGGATTCGACGTGGGCCTCGGCGACGCGCTTGTAATCGTGGCGGAAGAAGGCCAGGAAATTCTGCGCCAGATAATTCTTGTCGCTGTCCGTCAAGGTGCCGACGATGCCGAAATCGAGCGCGATATAGCGGCCGTCCGGGGCGACGAAAATATTGCCGGGGTGCATGTCGGCGTGGAAAAACCCGTCGCGGAACACCTGCGTGAAGAAAATCTCCACGCCGGCGGCGGACAGCTTCTTCAGATCGATGCCCTCGGCCAGCAGGCGCTCGGTCTGCGAAATCGGCGTGCCGTGCATGCGCTCCATGACCATCACCGTCGGCGTGCACCAGTCCCAATACACCTCCGGCACGATCAAGAGTTTCGACTTCTCGAAATTGCGCCGCAACTGCGAGGCATTGGCGGCCTCGCGCATCAGATCCAGCTCGTCGTGCAGATATTTGGCGAATTCGGCGACCACCTCGCGCGGCTTCAGGCGCCTGCCGTCCGGCCACAGGCGTTCCAGCAGCAGCGCGAAGCTGTCCATCAGCGCAAGGTCGTGCTCGATCACCGACAGCATGTTCGGGCGCAGAATCTTCACCGCCACCTCGTGATCGCCATCCCCTTCCTTGAGGCGGGCCAGATGCACCTGGGCGACCGAGGCGGAGGCGACCGGCACCGGATCGAATTCGGCAAACACCTCGCTGGCCGGGCGGCCATAGGCTTTCTCGATCTCCTTCAGCGCCAGTTCCGGGTCGAAGGGCGGCACGCGGTCTTGCAGCCTGGCCAGCTCGTCGGCGATATCGGTCGGAATCAGGTCGCGCCGGGTCGACAACACCTGGCCGAACTTGACGAAAATCGGCCCCAGTCCCTCCAGCGCCAGGCGCAGCCGCACGGCCCGCGGCGTCGACAGATCGCGCCAGAATTGCAGGGCATTGGCAAAGCGCACCAGCCGCCCCGACGGCTCGTGCTCGAACACCATCTCATCCAGCCCGAAACGGCTGGCGACGGCGACGATCTTGAGCAGGCGAAAAAGGCGCATGGAATGAAGGGCGGGCGCGAACGGCCAGCAAAACGGGAAACGTCGATGCTAACACGCCGCCGCGACGGGGGCTTTCACGTTTTGCGACTGTGCAAAATCCGCTGCCGGGTTTGCGCTGCGCCCCAACCCTGCCTGCGTCCCTCCCAAAAAATTCCAGGATGACCATTTTTTGCCACGCAAACCAATCGGGAGGCGCAGTTGATTGCTCGATAACTCGCTGTAATACATGAAATTTCCTTTCAATCGACAGCCATTGGCGGCATGAAAGGAAAACGCCTTTTCGTCAAGCCGGCTTGCCTGCGATGTCCACCTTTCCGAAGCTCACCCCGCGCCCTTTGGCCGAAAAGCAGGCGGCAAAAAGGCCGGGCTTCTTGCGAAGCGCCGGCCCTGGGGTGCTGCGAGTGTGGCTTAGTGGCCGGATGCGGCGGCGGCGCCGACTCCGGTTTCGGAACGGATCAACTGATCGGGGAACAGTTCGCGTTCCTTCTTCGCCTGCGCGCTGTTGTCGAGCAGGGAAACGATCCAGATCACCAGGAAGGCCGCGGGCATCGAGAACACGGATGCCGAGGCATACGGGAACAGGGCGCTGCCCTTCGGGTTGCCGAGGGCGGCTTCCCAGACGCCGGGCGAAACCACCGTCAGCACGACCGAGAGGATCAGGCCGACCGTGCCGCCGGCGACGGCGCCCTTGGTGGTGCAGTTCTTCCACAGCACGGACATGAAGAGCACCGGGAAGTTGGCCGAGCAGGCGATGGTGAAGGCCAGCATGACCATGAAGGCGACGTTCTGCTTCTCGAAGACGATGCCCAGCAGCACGGCGATGACGCCCAGCGCCAGGGTGGTGATCTTCGAGACGCGCAGTTCCGTGGCCGAATCGGCCGCGCCCTTGCGCCAGACGGAGGCGTACAGGTCATGCGACACCGCCGAGGCGCCGGACAGCGTCAGGCCGGCGACCACCGCCAGGATGGTGGCGAAGGCCACGGCGGAGATGAAGCCGAGGAACAGGTTGCCGCCGACGGCGTTGGCCAGGTGCACCGCCGCCATGTTGCCGCCGCCCTTCAGGCCCTTGGCGAGATCGCCGTCTACATAGTAGGAGCCGGGATCCTGCGTCAGCATCACGATGGCGCCCATGCCGATGATGAAGATGATGATGTAGAAGTAGCCGATCCAGGTCGTCGCCCAGGCTACCGACTTGCGGGCTTCCTTGGCGTTGGGCACGGTGAAGAAGCGCATCAGGATGTGCGGCAGGCCGGCGGTGCCGAACATCAGCGCGACGCCGACGGCGATGGCCGAGACGGGATCGGTGATCAGGCCGCCCGGAGCCATGATGGCATCATGCTTGGCATGGATCTCGACCGCCTTGGCGAACAGCTTCTCCGGCGAGAAGCCGAACTGGAACAGCACGGCGAAGGCCATGAAGGTGGCGCCGGCGAGCAGCATCACCGCCTTGATGATCTGCACCCAGGTGGTCGCGGTCATGCCGCCGAACAGCACGTACATCATCATCATGATGCCGACCAGCACCACGGCGTAGATGTAGTCGAGGCCGAACAGCACCTTGATGAGTTGCCCCGCGCCGACCATCTGGGCGATCAGGTAGAAGATGACGACGACCAGCGTGCCGGTGGCGGCGAAGGAGCGCAGCGGGGTCTGGGCGAAGCGGTAGGAGGCGACGTCGGCGAAGGTGAATTTGCCGAGGTTGCGCAGCCGTTCGGCCATCAGGAAGGTCAGCACGGGCCAGCCGACCAGCCAGCCGATCGAGAAGATCAGGCCGTCGAAGCCGCTGCCGAACACCAGGCCGGAGATGCCCAGGAAGGAGGCCGCCGACATGTAGTCGCCGGCGATTGCCAGGCCGTTCTGGAAGCCGGTGATGCCGCCGCCGGCGGTGTAGAAGTCAGCCGCGGTCTTGGTCCGGCTGGCGGCCCATTTGGTGATCCACAGCGTGGCGCCGACGAAGATCGCGAACATGATGATCGCGGTCCAGTTGGTGGCCTGCTTCTGCGTCTGGCCGACATCGGGGCCGGCGGCCCAGGTCAGGCCGGCGACGCCGATCAGCGCGAGGGCGGTGACGACGTGGGAGAGTTTGATGGCCGGTTTCATTGTTGACTCTCCTTGATGATGGCATCGGCTTCGGCGTCGAATTCGGAATTGGCCCGGCGGACATAGATCCAGGTCAGGATGATGGTGAGCACGATGACGCCGACGCCCATCGGGATGCCGATCGAGGTCACGCCGCCTTCGCTCAGTTTTTGCGCCAGCAACTGCTTGTCGAAGGCGATCAGGATGATGTAGCCGTAGTAGGCGATCAGCACCAGAATCCCCATGACAATCGAAAATGAATTGCGCTTGCTGACGAGCGCCTGGAATTTCGGATTGTCCCGGATGCGTCTATAAGTCTCTTGAGACATGTTTCCTCCTGTTAGTTTTATGAATGCGGGGGCGGTCAAGATGGCCGTCACGTAGGCATTTCACGATCAGCCTCCCCGCGGCAAGTGTAAATTGCGGGCTGGGGAGGGCGAACTAGGGATGCCCCTAGGTTGTCATCGTGCGAGAATGTATGTCATGGATCAAAAAACCAGCCACTTCGCCGATTACGCGCCGCCCGCCCTGTTGCTCGACCGCCTCGGCTGCCGCGCCAGCCTGGGGCTGGCCGCCGCGCTGCTGCTGGCGGTGGCCGGCGTCGATCAGGCGAGCGGTCATGCGCTTTCCCAGTCGCCGCTTTATCTCGCGCCCATCGCCATCGCCGCCTGGGCCGGGGGGGCGCGCTGGGGGCTGGCGGCGGCGGCGCTCGCCAGCCTGTCCGGGCTGGCCGGGGCCGGCTGGCTGGCTGGCGGCGACAGGCTGCATGTCTGGGAGTTGGTCAGCATGGCCGGCGGCTTCGTGCTCGTCGTCTGGCTGGTGGCCCATCTGCGCCAGGCGCTCGGCCAGGCCGACCAGCGTTTCGTGCGCATGCTGGAGGGGCTGCGGGCGGCCATCTACGTCGTCGACGAGGAACGTCAGACGCTGCTCTACGCCAATCCCGAAATGCAGCGCCTCGATGGCCGGCTGGCCACGATCGGTCCGCGCGCCTTCGAGGCGCAGTTCATCCGCGAGCCGGGCGGCGGCGACGGCGACGAAAAAGCGGCGGCGGCGGATTCCGGCTTCGTCCCGGAAGTCCTGCGCCACGGCCCGACGGGCCGCTGGTATCAGTTGCAGGAAGCGGCGATTCCGTGGGGCAGATGCCGGCACGTCAAGCTCAAGGTGCTCAGCGACGTGACCCCGCGCAAGAACGCCCAGATGGCGCGCGAAGAGCGGCGCGAGTCGCAGCATCAGGCCAGCCGTCTGAGCGCCCTGGCGGAAACGGCCTCGACGCTGGCGCACGAGATCAACCAGCCGCTGACGGTGATCGCCACCTACACCGACGCCTGCCAGCGGCTGTTGCAGGCGCCGGAGGTCGATCACGCGGAAATCATCGCCGTGCTCGGCAAGTGCCACGCCCAGGCGGTGCGCGCCTCGGCGATCGTCGAGCGGCTGCGCGAATTCATCCGCCAGCGCCGCCACCAGCCGGCGCCCTGGCCGGTCGGCGCGCTGATCGGCGAGGCCGTCGATGTCTGCCGCTCCCTGCTCGAAGGCGCCCAGATCAGCGTCGACAGCGGCGGGGTCGATGCCGGCCTGGTCGTCGTCGCCGACCGGATTCTGCTGGTGCAGCTTCTGGTCAACCTGATCCGCAACGCCATCGACGCCATGCGCGCGACCCCCGCCGCGCAGCGCCGGTTGACCATCGCCGCCAGCCCGAACGCCGAATCCGGCGCGCTGATCTCGGTCGCCGACCGGGGCTGCGGCCTGCCGACGCCGGAAGCGGAAGAACTGTTCGCTCCCTTCTACACCACCAAGGACGACGGGCTGGGCCTCGGGCTTGCCATCTGCCGCTCGGTGGCCGAAAGCCACAACGGCCGCCTGTGGGCGGCCGCCAACGCGGCCGGCGGCGCCACCTTCTTTCTCTCGATCCCGGCCGGCCCCCCCGCCGAAAGCGCCGCGGCATGAGCGTTTCCGGCGTTCCCTCGCAGGTCGTCCATATCGTCGATGACGATGTCGATATCCGCGACGCCCTGGCCCTGCTGATGCGCTCCGCCGGGCTGTCGGCGGCGACCTTTCCCTCGGCCCGCGATTTTCTGGTGCGCGTGACGCCGCGCCACTCCGGCTGCGTGGTGCTCGACATTCGCATGCCGGGCATGAGCGGCGTCGAATTGCAGGCCGAAATGCGCAAGCGGCGCATCGAACTGCCCATCATCTTCCTGACCGGCCACGGCGACGTGGCGCTGGCGGTGGAGGCGATGAAGGCCGGGGCCGCCGATTTCATCCAGAAACCGCTGGAAGAACATCGCCTGGTGGCGACGGTGAAGAACGCCCTCGAACGCGACGCCAGCCGCCAGCGCGCCGACGGCCGCGCCGACGAGCAGCCGGACGACCGCCTGGCGAGCCTGTCGCGCCGCGAGCAGGAGGTGTTGCAGGAAATGCTGCGCGGCCGGCAAAGCCGCGAAATCGCCGAAACCCTGAACATCAGCATCAAGACGGTCGAATTCCATCGCGCCAATATCCGCGAAAAACTGGGCGCGGCGAACATGGCCGATCTGTTCCGTCTGGTTTTCCAGCAAGACCCGGCGGCCAAGCCGGATTGACCCTGCGAAGGAAGCCGTGAGCGCCCACACCCTGTTTGCCATTGCCAATCCCAAGGGCGGTTCGGGCAAAAGCACGCTCGCTACCAACCTGGCCGGCTATTTCGCCCAGCGCGGCAACAAAGTCATGCTCGGCGACACCGACCGCCAGCAATCGGCGCGCGACTGGCTGGCGCTGCGCCCGGCCGCCCTGCCGGCCATCGCCACCTGGGAAATCGGCCCGGACAAGGTGGCCCGCCCGCCCAAGGGCGCCAGCCACATCGTCCTCGACACCCCGGCGGGCCTCGGCGGCAAGCTGCTCGACAAGTTGCTCAAGCTGTCGCCGCGCATCATCGTGCCGGTGCAGCCCTCATGGTTCGACTGGGTGGCGACGCGCCGCTTCCTGCAAGACCTGCTGGCCGAAAAGGCCGTCAGGAAAGGACGCGCCGATGTCGCCGTGATCGGCATGCGGGTCGACGCGCGCACCCGGGCGGCGGCCGAACTGGAACGCTTTTTCGCCACCCTCGACCTGCCGGTACTGGCCTGCCTGCGCGACACCCAGCTCTACGTCCAGGCCACCGCCGCCGGCATGACCCTGTTCGACCTCCCCCCCGCCCGCGCCGAACGCGACCTGGCGCAATGGCAGGCGATCATCGACTGGGCGGAAGCATCCCATTCACCCGGCCATTGAGTATCGTCATTCTGCGCGAAGCGAAGCGCAGTCGCAGAATCCACAAAGCCTATGGATGCTGCGACTGTGCGCAGCATGACGTGGCAAGATGTTCAATACTTGATTACCGGTTCCATGGGGCGCTCCCGGCCCGCCGGGCCAAGACCCGCCCGGCCCTTGCTGCTATAGTGGATATCCCCTCTCCTTCAAGGAGCGACAGCATGGCCTTATCCACCACCCTGGCCGATCTCTCGGTACTGCTCGTCGAACCCTCGCCCATGCAGGCCGGGCTGGTCCAGCGCATGCTCGAACATCTGGGCGTCGGCCGCATCACCCCGCTGGCCTCGGCCAGGGAGGCGCTCGCCGCGCTGGGCGACGGCGCGCTGGAGGGCAAGGTGGTCATCAGCAGCCTGTATCTGCCGGACATGGCGGGAACCGATCTGGTCAAGGCGATGCGGGCCGACGCCGCACTGGAAAGCGTGCCCTTCATCCTGATTTCCAGCGAGACGCGCCCCCAGTTGCTCGAACCCGTCCGCCAGTGCGGCGCGTGCAGCATCGTCGCCAAGCCCTTCAACGAGGAACAGTTGGGGCGCGCGCTGTTCGCCGCCGCCGACTACCTCTACCCGCCGGGCGGTTCCGATCTGGCCGACGTGGAAGAACTGCGGGTGCTGGTGGTCGACGACAGCGTCGCCTCGCGGCATCACCTGTGCCGGCTGCTGCGCCAGCTCGGCATCGAGCGCATCACCGAGGTCGCCGACGGCAAGGCGGCGGTCACGGCGCTGGCCGACACCATGTTCGATCTGGTCATCACCGACTACAACATGCCGGAAATGGATGGCCGCGAATTGACCGAATACATCCGCACGCAAAGCTGGCAGGTCGAGATTCCGATCCTGATGGTGACCAGCGAACAGAACATGGGGCGGCTGGCGGCGGTCGAACGGGCCGGCGTGTCGGCCATCTGCGACAAGCCGTTCGAGGCCGACAGCATCCGCCGCCTGATCGGCGACGCCTTGACGCGCTAGCGCGAATCAGCGCCCGCTATAGACCGGCTTGCGTTTCTGCATGAAGGCGTCGATGCCCTCAAGGGCGTCCTCGCTCATCATGTTGCAGGCCATGACTTCGCTGGCGTAGGCGTAGGCTTCGTTCTGGGGCATTTCCAGTTGCCGGTAGAACATGCCCTTGCCGGCGCGCACGGCGACGGCGCTTTTGGCCAGAATCGAGGCGGCCAGGCGTTCGATTTCGGCATCCAGCGCATCGGCCGGGACGACGCGATTGACTAGCCCCTTGGCCCTGGCTTCGAGGGCGTCGATGAAGTCGCCGGTGAGCAGCATTTCCAGCGCCGCCTTGCGCCCCAGGTTGCGCGCCAGCGCGACCGCCGGGGTCGAGCAGAACAGGCCGACGTATCATT
>Ga0209628_10002260_pt1 | contig 12966 bp, 12 predicted proteins | sample TergutCu122P4_FD_187285 | JGI IMG/M metagenome (GOLD analysis project Ga0209628, IMG submission 187285) | Cubitermes ugandensis P4 segment gut microbial communities from Kakamega Forest, Kenya - Cu122 P4 (SPAdes) (version 2) | ecosystem: Host-associated > Arthropoda: Insects > Digestive system...
GAATTAGGATATTACAATGATATTGAAACCAATAGAATTAATATTTTTCATGAAACAAACGACCAAAAAAAGGATTCGTTGTTGCAATTTTCAAAGGCTTTTGTACAATTTCTGCATTCAGATTTCAGAAAACGATAATTTGAAAACATTTTTTCATACTTTTGCTGCCCAAAAAAAAGAGGAGAGATGGCCGAGTGGTCGAAGGCGCACGCCTGGAAAGTGTGTAAACGCCGAAAGCGTTTCAAGGGTTCGAATCCCTTTCTCTCCGCTGAAACGACACTTTGTTGCAAGTGCCTGGTCAAAATCATTAAAATTAATATTTTGCGTTCTTTGTGTAAACCTTTGCGCACCTTGTGATTAAAAAAAAAATACACATGACAAAAAGACATCTGATAACTACGGCGCTGCCATACGCTAACGGTCCTATCCATATTGGACACCTTGCCGGTGTTTATGTTCCGGCTGATATTTACTGCCGCTATTTGCGCGCAAAAGGCGAAGAAGTACTGCTTATTGGCGGCTCCGACGAACACGGCGTCCCCATTACTATTACCGCCCGAAAGGAAAATACTACCCCGCAAGCCATTGTGGACAGGTATCATGAAATTATTCAAAAATCGTTTGAAGATTTTGGCATTACCTTTGATATTTATTCAAGAACCACAAAACCAATACATCATGAAACCGCTACTGAGATTTTTTTGAATCTGTATCAAAATGGAAAACTTATTGAAAAAACTACTGAACAATATTTCGATGAAAAGGTGGGCGAGTTTTTAGCCGACCGGTACATTACAGGCACTTGCCCCCACTGCGAATACGACAGCGCCTACGGAGACCAGTGCGAAAAGTGTGGCACTTCACTAAATGCCACAGATTTAATCAATCCCAAATCGGTATTAAGCGGAAATATACCCGTTATGAAAGAGACTCATCATTGGTATTTACCCTTAGACCAATATGAAAAATGGCTGACAACATGGATTTTGGAAGGTCACAAAGAGGATTGGAAAACCAATGTGTATGGACAATGCAAATCGTGGATTGAACAGGGATTGCAACCCCGCGCCGTTACCAGAGACTTGAATTGGGGGGTAAAAGTTCCTTTGGAAGGTGCTGAAGGGAAGGTATTATACGTGTGGTTTGATGCTCCCATCGGGTATATCTCGGCTACTAAAGAGTGGTGTGAGCAGAATGGGCAAGATTATAAAAAATGGTGGAAAGATGAGGAAACACGTCTCCTCCATTTCATTGGAAAAGATAATATTGTGTTTCACTGTATCATTTTTCCGGTAATGTTGAAGGCAGAGGGTTCTTTTATTTTGCCCGAAAACGTTCCGGCAAACGAATTTCTGAACTTAGAATACAGAAAAATCTCTACTTCTAAAAATTGGGCGGTATGGCTGCACGAGTATTTGGAAGATTTTAAAAACAAACAGGATGTTTTACGTTATACTTTAACTACTATTGCACCGGAAACCAAAGATTCTGATTTCACATGGACTGATTTTCAGGCAAAAAACAACAATGAATTGCTGGCAATTTTTGGAAATTTTGTAAATAGAACGGTCGTCTTGATTCATAAATATTATGAAGGAATTATTCCCGAATTTGGAGAATGTACGAAAGAAGAAAAGGAACTTATTGCCAAAATTGAGGAATTTCCTAACACTATCGGCACTTCTATTGAAAAATACAGATTTCGCGAAGCTTTAGCCGAGTTTATGAACCTGGCACGATTAGGGAATAAATACCTCACCGACACAGAACCCTGGAAAGTCGTAAAAACAGACCACGAACGCGTAAAAACCATTCTACATTTGTCTATTCAAATTTGCGCTTGCCTATCGGTGCTGGGAGAACCATTCCTACCGTTTACTTCAAAAAAACTTCAAAAAATTTTGAATATTGACATACATAAATGGAACGATGGAGGTAAAAAAGACCTCTTAAAAGCCGGACAAAAAATTAATCCCCCCGAATATCTTTTTGAGAAGATTGAAGATGCTGCTATTGTGGCACAGATGCAAAAACTGCCTGTAATATAAAAATGCACGACGAAAATCAATGAAAACCCAAAGCTCAATCCCCCATATTGGCATTTTCGGACGGCGAAACGTTGGAAAAAGTTCCCTCATTAATGCAATTACCGGTCAAGAAATAGCCATTGTCTCAAACGTTGCAGGCACTACTACAGACCCCGTAAAAAAAACAATAGAAATTTCTGACATAGGTCCCGTTGTACTTATTGATACTGCCGGAATGGACGATGTAAACAAATTAGGAAAAATTAGAGTAAAAAAAACTGAAAATGTTCTCGAAAATATTGATCTGGCAGTTCTTGTACTTACGAATTACCGGTTTAATGAAAGTGAAAAAAAGATTATTGCAAAACTTCGCACACTAAACACCCCTTTTATCATTGTAAATAATAAATCAGATATTGATGATATAAAAAATGTTACCATTGAAAATGAACAGATAATCTCTTTAAGCGCCAAAACAGGATATGGCATTGCAGATATGGTAGAAAAGATAAAGCAGAAAATGCCCGTTTTTGCTTATCGTCAACATTCTTTGCTGGAGGGTATTGTTAAAGAAAATGATACAGTGTTACTTATAACACCCATTGACAGTGCGGCGCCGGAAGGCAGGCTCATTTTGCCGCAAGTGCAAACCATTCGTGCTGTTTTAGACCAAAACGCAATAGCAGTTGTTTTAAAAGAGGATAAAATAGCAGGAACAGATAATTATCTCTCCTTACACAAGCCCAATTTAGTAATTACAGACAGTCAAGTGTTTAATACAGTGGCTCCGCTTATTCCTGCTCATATTCCGCTTACCAGTTTCAGCATTTTATTGGCAAGAAGTAAGGGCGACTTTGAAAACTATTTGAAAGGAACTCCCAAAATTGAAAATTTAAAAGAGGGCGATGCAGTGCTCATCATGGAATCCTGTTCGCACCTTACCTCTTGCGAGGATATTGGCAGGGTAAAAATTCCAAAATTACTCAAAGATTACACATGCAAAAGTTTGTTTTTTGATTTTGTTTCCGGGTTAACCCCTGTTACAAATATTGAAAAATATGCTTTAATTGTTCAGTGTGGTGGATGTATGATTACTCAAAAACAATTGCTAAACCGTTTGAAACCAGCAGTAGAAGCAGGAATACCTATCACAAACTATGGTATGTTGCTGGCATATTTAACAGGGATTTTTGAAAGAGCCACCGACATTCCGGCTATATCTAATAAAACAAAGAAAGTTACCAAGATATAATATAAAAAATTGAAAAAATCTATATCAACGTTAAAATGTTAATGAATGTTAAAAAAATATTTTGCTAACAATCAACGTGTTGTATGAATACGGGGGATAAATACGTATTTCGTATGTAAATAATGATATTTTTGCGGCCTAATTCAAAAACATTAGTTTATGGCAGAAATTATTTCACGTGTTCAAGGAATCATCGCAGAAAAACTAAGTGTTAACCCTGCGGACGTTACTCCAGAGAAAAGTTTTACTAACGACTTAGGTGCCGACTCGCTCGACACTGTTGAGTTAATCATGGAGTTTGAAAAAGAGTTTGGAATCTCCATTCCGGATGACCAGGCAGAAAAAATCTCTACAGTGGGGGATGCTATTGATTACATTCAATCTATGATTTAACAATAACACTCTTCTTTAATGAAAGTTAAAAGAGTTGTTATTACCGGATTAGGCGCCCTTACTCCTATTGGTAATAGTGTTCCAGAATATTGGAACAGTTTGCTGCAGGGAGTAAGCGGGGCAAATCTGATTAATAGTTTTGATACGGAGCATTTTAAAACGAAATTTGCTTGTGAAATAAAAAACTTTGACCCAACTGTTTTCATAGACAGAAAAACAGCCCGTTCGATGGATAAGTGCGGACAGTATGCTTTTGTTACGGCTATGGAAGCCATCAAAGACAGCGGTTTGGAGGTTGAAAAAATTAACAAGCAACGGGTGGGGGTTATTTTGGGAACGGCTATCGGTGGTATTACTTCTATTATTGAAGCATTGGACACCTACCACGAGAATGGAAAAATTCCCAGATTCAGTCCTTTTTTATTAACCCGTACCTTAGGGGATATGATTGCGGGGAATATCGCGTTGCACTACGGGTTTGCCGGTACAAACTGCGTAACTACTTCGGCATGCGCTTCATCTGCGAATGCGTTGGTAGATGCCTATCATGCCATACAGTTAGGGAAAATAGATATTGTTATTTCCGGTGGTGCCGAAGCCTGCGTTAACCCGCTGGCTATTGGCGGCTTTAATGCCATGCACGCACTCTCTGTTCGCAACAACGAATTTGCGACTGCCTCCCGTCCTTTTGACCTTACCCGCGATGGGTTCGTAATAGGCGAAGGTTCCTGCACTTTAATTGTTGAAGATTTTGAGCATGCCAAAGCGCGGGGCGCAAAAATCTATGCGGAACTTGCAGGGGTGGGCTTAATTACCGATACACACCACATCACTGCCCCGCACCCGCGAGGCGAAGCAGCTAATTTGGCCATGAAAATGGCGATTGATGACGCAAAATTAGAGATTACTGATATCGGACACATTAATACCCATGGAACCTCAACACCGCTTGGCGATATCTCAGAATGTTTGGCCATTCAAGACCTCTTTGGAGAACATGCCGGTAAAATAGCTATCAATGCAACCAAATCCATGACGGGGCACATGCTTGGCGCAGCTGGTGCGGCGGAAGCCATTGCCACAATCCTTGCCCTGAAAACCGGTAAAATACCACCTACTATCAATCTTAAAGAAAAAGACCCCGAAATTCCTGATTTCAACTTCGTTCCCCACCATGCCATAGAACACAAATTCAACGCCGCACTCTCCAATTCATTTGGTTTTGGAGGACACAATGCTGCTATCGTTTTTTCGAAATTTGATTAACCCTACCCGGTTTGAATATTCTAGTTAAAAAAATGAGTGTAGAAAAGGAGATTGCAAAATTTCTAAAAATTGTTTTGGGCATAAAACCAAAAAACATAGATGTTTATAAAATAGCATTTATCCATAGTTCGGCTTCCTCACACGATATGCTCTGCCGAATTAACAATGAAAGATTGGAATTTCTCGGCGATGCCGTGCTAAACACTGTAGTAGGAGAATATCTGTTCAAAAAATTTCCACTCCACTCCGAAGGGCTGTTAACCGAAATGCGCGCTAAGATTGTTTGTAGAGACCATTTAAACCATCTATCCCAAAAAATTGGACTAAAACAATTTGTAGTTATTGAACCCAAATGCCACCCAAAATCCATTAGTGGAGATGTTTTCGAAGCGCTTATCGGCGCACTCTATTTAGATAAAGGATATGAAAAAACAAAAGATTTTATTATCAACAAATTACTCCTTACTTTTATGGATTTGGATGCCGTGTTAAAGGAAGAGTATAATTATAAAAGTAAACTCATTAACTGGGCGCAGAAAAATAGTGTTAAAATTCGATTCCAAAACCGTGAAACAGGTGTTCTTCATGGAAAAAAAATTTTTATTTCGCAGTGCTATTTAGATAACATCCTTATAGCGGAAGCAGAAGATTTTAAAGTAAAAAAAGCAGACCAAATGGCAGCAAAAAAAACATGGGAAGAATTACAAAAAAAGAGAGAAGATGACTAAAAAATTCAAAAATTACGCATTAAAAATCAGCGATTTTTTTGGCACTTACAATACTTATCGAATATTTGCCCTGCAATCTGACCTCTCCATTTTTTCTTTTGCTAATAAATTAGGACAACTGCTGAACACCTCATTTACCGTTTTGCAAGATTATGAATATGTTTCAAACAAACTTTCAGCAAAGTTTGCTACTTTTTATGCAGAATACGAACAACAAGAATCTATTCATTGTTTAATTTTAGAAAACAAAACTGAAACAAACCAACAAGAATTATTGGTTTCAAAAACAGGAAAACAGGCGCATCTATTAAACTATTCTTTATTTGTAGAACCGCTTTATCTATTTAACAATCAGGGATTATACTGTGTAGAGATGCCGATGGCAAATATTGATTACTTTTTGTTATTATTTGCTAAAAAAAGTATTGAAAATGAAGTTTTTTTGCAATTAACCAAGCATATTTTTCCTTTTAAAGCCAAAGATATTTCATACCTCTTAGAAAAAAAACAGACCGCTCCTCAAAAAAAAGTGGCTGAACTTTTACGAGATTTTTATTGCAAATCTGAGGTCAAAGCCAACCAATTTTCAAGAAGAAGAGAATTGGAACTTCTGTCACCTATAAAGCAGATTCCTAATCAAAACCTGCAATTTCCTATTCCCATTTTGTTGGAAAATGAATCGGCTGCCGATAATTTTCAGCTGTCGGATGAGTATTTGTTTTTTTTGAAAGAGGAATAATATTTAAGAGAATATTCTGTTTATTTACGCATGTTAAAGAAAGAGATAATTTCATTAAGAAAATCGAAGAACGCCATCATCTTAGCGCACTACTACACTTTGCCCGAAGTGCAGGACATAGCCGATTTTGTAGGAGATAGTTTGGCGCTTTCCAAACAGGCAGCAAAAACCGATGCCGATATTATCCTCTTTGCCGGCGTTCACTTTATGGCAGAAACCGCAAAAATATTATCTCCACAAAAAAAAGTACTCATCCCCGATGTAGAAGCCGGATGTTCTTTAGCAGACAGTTGTCCCGCCGAAAAATTAGAACTTTTCTTAAAAGAATATCCTGACCATAAAGTACTGAGTTACATCAATTGCTCTGCGAAAGTGAAAGCCCTTTCCGATATTATTGTAACCTCCGGAAATGCTTTAACAATTGTGAATGCACTCCCCAAAAAAGAAAAAATTGTTTTTACTCCGGATAGAAATTTAGGGGCGTACATTAATAAAGAAACCAACAGAGAAATGATACTTTGGAACGGCGCTTGCCATGTGCACGACCAACTTACCGCTGAGGAGGTTTCTCATTGGAAAGAAAAATATCCAAACGCAAAAGTATTGGCACATCCGGAATGTAAAACTTCTGTTTTAGCGCTTGCCGATTTTATTGGATCAACAGCCGCATTGCTTAACTTTTCTAAAATTGATACCGCATCAGAATATATTGTAGCCACTGAAACAGGCATTTTATACGAAATGAAAAAACAAAACCCAACAAAACAGTTTTATGTAGTAAACAATCCAAATACTTGTACCTGTAACGAATGCGAATATATGAAATTAAACAGTTTGGAAAAAATATACCACACCTTACATACCGAAACACCCGAAATAATTTTAGAAGAAGAGTTGATAGAGAAAGCATTAACTCCTATTCGGAAAATGTTAGCATATTAGATTGTAAAAGATACAACATAAACCCTTTAATTTTAAACGATATGATTCAACGCAAACAAACCATTTACCTGTTTTTTGCAGGATTGATACCATTAATTCTGCTTTTTATTCCATTGGGAACTTTTTTTATAGAAGGAACCCCCTGCTTTGAATACCATTCCTTTGTAGTTAAAACTATTTCTGAAAAGCAGGTTATTTTACATTCCGCCGGAAATGGAGTACTGCTCATGGCTACATCTATATTATCCTTTATTACCATTTTCTTATATAAAAATAGAAAACTCCAACTTAAATTTATTTCCGTAAATATGCTGGTTGTTTTAGCCGCAATTTTTACTATGGTGTATCTCTATCCGAATTTAATATTTTCCAAAAATATGAATTTATCTCATGCAACGTTGGAATACAATTACATTATTATTATCATTTTTGTATCGGCAGTTGGGTTATATTTAGCCAAAAAAGCGGTTGCCAAAGATGAGGCAATGATAAGAAGCGCCGATAGATTGCGTTAAAAAAACATTTTGTTCACCGATAAAACAGAAAGAAATGTAGGCAGGTACGAACGTTTCCCGATATCCATCCTATTGCCGCTCCAAGAAAGTACTCTAATTCGTGATAGTTAAAAGGTATATAGATGCATCCTCTGCATCTTTTAAGGTTTTAAAGAATAATCAGTTTCCGCAAGAATAAAGTATTTTTTCTTGAACTTGACGACATCAAAAAAAAAGCGCGAAACTTAACCGTTTCCCGCTATTATTTTTATGTCATGATGTATAAAAATTGGTTAATAAATGTTGGTGCAATCCATAGTTTGGGTGTAGTTATTTAATCCTCTTTTTTCCCAATCTTATTTCCAACGCAGGGGGTTACATCTAAATAAATTTCAGTATTCAACGGTACTTCAAATCCCGGTTGCAATTCAATAAAATCGGTTGCCCGTAAGACTATATTGCTATTCTGCGGCACAGTTGTAGCCCCACCCATGATAATAGATTTTTTAACCTTATAATCGTACGATGCAAAATTTGGATTTATCACAGGGGTGTTATCGCATTGTAAGTGGTACACTTTAAAATAGTCAATTAAAACAGAGTCTTGGAAAAGTGGATATAATGGAGGTTTGGGAGAGAATGGATACTGGTCAGTACCCATGCTGAAAATTATCCTAACGGGGTCAATAACACCATGATTATTTAGTACTCGCCTTGCAATCCCGTCAACATACCAAATAATTCTGTTGGCATCCCATTCAATAGCATAATTATGCCAATCAGTATAAGTGAAATTTGGGTCAGGAATAATGATATCATAATCAAAACCCTCATAGATGTTATAATCGGTATGAACATTGGTAGGTAATACATTGTATGGATACATGCCTCTAATTTCAAAAATATCAATTTCTGCTGCATTGCCTACAGATCCTTCTTTTATAAATGTCCAAAAGGATAGATATAACCCCGGCCTATAAGGAATTTTCATTCTTGCCTCTATATATCCAAATTGAGTTTTAGTGTTATTATTATTTTTCGTTTCTATCCATCCGCCTGTGTAAGAATAAAATTTTCCCGCCGTACAACTTCCGGATGCCCAACTTACTACAGGAGGAGCAGGATTTGGACATGAAGCGAACTCATTATTCACTGCAATTACCAAATTACCATTATTATTAAGCCAAATGTTTTTCTCAAGACATAAATGAATTTTCGTACCCCAATGGTCAGTGTAAGGTACAGGTAACCAATTATTGAGATTGCTGAAATTGTCTTCCCATTCCGGTGTTGATTTCCAATGTGGATCTTTGGGAGTGTGGGTAGGAGTTTGTGCAAAGGCAATGTTTTGCAAGAACAAAATGCCAATAATAGTTGTTATCATTCTATTCATTTCCTCCCCCTCTCTTTTTTAACACCATCAATAACATAGATATTTCCACCTCCATTGGCACGCCATCCACTCTCAAATATCACTTTATCACAATCCTCAAATTGCCCCTCTCCATAATAGGGAGGTGATGTATAATAATAAAGTTTTCCTGATTTATCAACTACCATGGAAATGGAGTTGTTCGCACTATATTTGATATCTATATAACCTATTCCGTATTCCGGAATAATAAAAGAATTATGGGAAACTTTGCCCGTATAGTAAATTGTATCACTTAAATAATCCCATTTACCTCCACCAAGATACCAATATATGATATGTTTCGTCACAAAATCCCATTCGCCAACCCATTGGTCGCGATAATCAGGAGTTTGTACGGTAACTGAACAAGTAGCAGAATAATTCCCATCAATTGTGGTTACAGTAATAGTTGCTTTGCCATTATTATGTGCAATTATTCTCATTTCCAATTCATTAGAATAGTCAATTACAGATAGCGAAGCAACCTGATAATTAGAACTATTCCATTTTACTTTCTTATTTGTAGCATTAGCCGGATGCAAAGTAGCAATTAATATGTCCGTGTCGCCGGGTGCAAGCGTCAATTCATTTGTATTTAAAAATGTCCCGGATACAGGAATATCTTTTTCCTTGCATGCAGAAAAAAAGATAATAGCAATAGCGAAGATTATCAATAAGCAGAATGGATTTGTTTTGTTCATAGCATAATGATTTATAAATTTAACATCGCAAAATAAAGAAAATATCTTTTATCTTGTCAAAATCATTTGTTTGGCATCACTGTTTTTTTTGTCTCCTACCAATAAATAGGTATAAACGCCTGCCGCTAATTCTCCTGCCTGAATATGTACCAATAACATACCCCGTTCTGAAACAGCAAGGCATTTTATCTGAATACCTTGGATATTATATATGCACAATTCCGCTTTTTGAGTGTTTTGAGGAATATAGCACTTAATTGTAGTGGTTTCTTGAAAAGGATTAGGCGTATTTTGAAATACTTTCAACTCTTCTGTTTTTTCAGGATTAGTAAGAACAAATTGCTGTATATTATTGAATTCACTTATTTCCTTGGTTTTATTGTGGTTTGTATTGCAACAAGTCTTCAAAGTTTCTTCAAGAAGGTACACTTTCTGTCCCAATTCATTAAGAATATTATCTTGATACTCTGTTCCTTGTCTTAGAATTGTTCCCTGCTGAGATTCGAGTTGTAAATTTTCAATCATATTTTGTTGCTCTTTAATAGCCTCTACCAATATGGCAATAAGGTCGGTATACGACATGGCTTTGGTACCATCTGGCATAACTTTTACTACTTCTGGTAAAATTTTTTCTACATCTTGTGCAACGAATCCCAAACGAAAGTTTTCATTATCATTAATATTTTTCATGCCTTCTTCTTTGCCTTCTTCTATATCGTCATTAAATTGAAACCTTATACCTTGCAGATTTTTCACCTTCTGTAAGGCTCCTTCAATGAGTGTAATATTTTTTTTAAGGGCAAGATCAGATCCGAAATAGCCACCTTTCATGGTCCAAAGAAAGCCATCACCACAAACAAAAAATACGTCTTTGTTGTGATAATTGCTCCATAAATTATATGAACACGCATTTTGATGGTATACTTTTACAGAGATGGCTCTTCCCCAATCAGGTGTTGATGAATTTACAAATAGTTCTCCTGACACATGTAGTGTGTGTGTAGGAGAGCTTGTGCCGACACCTATTTTTCCATCATTTTTAATATAAAGTCTGTTAGAAAAATTATCAATTACAGAACCTGCAGAGCCTGATGGAACTGTTTGAAAGAAAATATCACCTGAACTATTAAAAATCATTTGGGATGCAGCTCCTTGCTGAATTCTGAAGTACTCGTAAGGTGAAGATTCGTAATGAAAATAACTATTCAAGCCAATGATTTTATTTCCGGATCCATTATAAAATGTCCAAGTATCTCCTATTTGAAAATGAGAAAGAAGTGTATTGGTACCGATGCCCAATTTTCCGTTTAAATAGCTTTTTCCGTCAATTTTCACATTCCCAGCCAAATACGTATTTCCTAATACATGCAGTTTTTCTGTTGGTATATTAGTTCCTATTCCAATATTTCCGCCGGTAGCAATTTTTAATTGACTCAGAGCACTTGTAGTTATTAACAACAATGCCAAAAATAACGATAACTTTTTCATAATAACTGTTTTAAATTTTTTTCTGCAAAGAAGGAAAAAAACGTTATTCAATCATCCATTTTGATTAGCGGATATGGCTATATTTATTAGCGGATTGCACTACAAAAATTAGCGTTTTTCGCTATTTCTGTTTTGTTCTCTTTTTTTGTTTACTATATCGGAATGAAATGAAAAGAAATCAACATCTAAGGCTATGGATATACTTTCCAATAACTCTGTGTCAATATATTTTTTTTGGAATATTTTATACATATTGGTTTTATGGCAATAAATTTGTTCTGCTACCCACGAAGCAGAAATCCCTTTATCCTGCAAGGTTTCCTGAATCAGTTTTCCAATATGTAGGTCGGTGTTGTGCATAAAATTAAAATCGTGAACTCTAATTATCCACGTTTGAGGCTTCGACTCCTATTACACAAGATAAAAGCTCACGATTGTCAGTCGGAGTTTTTATTGTGTAATAGTTTTGAAATCGTCGAAGCTTCAAACGTATAAAAAAGCAAAATGCTTTTGTCAAAAAAAAATGTGCATAGCACAGTTTGATTGTGTCATAAAAAAAAATTAAGGTTAAACATAAAAATATGAGTGCAAATAAACATGAAATTTTTAAATACACACAGACGGATAAATTTTTTTAGAAAAAATTGGGGAAACAAATAAATATTTCTGTTCGTGTGCTTTAATCTTTTATTAATTTTGCAAACTTTTTTAAAAAATTATAAAAACCAATCTAAATTATTTAATATGAAAATTTTAGTTTTAAATTGCGGAAGTTCCTCTATAAAATATCAGTTAGTAGATATGGATAAAGATGCCGAAATTATGGCAAAAGGAATTGTTGAGCGTATAGGCTTGGAAACGGGTATTTTTACCCATAAACCCAGATATTGGGATAAATATTCTATTCAAACACCCATTCCCGACCATGAAATGGGGATTAAATTGATTTTAGAAGCATTACAGGATAAAGTACACGGCGTTATCCCCACTTTGGAAGCGATAAATGCGGTGGGACATCGCGTGGCACACGGCGGTGAGTATTTTCATGAAAGTATGGTCATCGGAGAAAAAGAACTCGTAGAGATTGAAAAACTTTGTGAATTGGCACCGTTGCACAATCCTGCAAATTTGATGGGAATTAAAGTAATGATGAAGATGTTGCCCAAAGTAAAACAGGTGGGTGTTTTTGATACCTCCTTTCACCAAACTATGCCGGTGGAAGCCTATTTGTATGCTATCCCCTATAAATATTATGAAGAAAACAAAGTTCGCAGATATGGATTCCATGGCACAAGTCATAGATTTGTAGCGCCAAAAGCTGCCGAACTGCTGGGCAAAAAATATGAAGACCTTAAAATCATTGTTTGTCACTTAGGAAACGGCGCTTCGGTTTGCGCTATCAAAAATGGAATTTCTGTGGATACCTCTATGGGATTTACGCCGGTGGAAGGCTTAATTATGGGTACCCGCTGCGGAGACTTGGATTTAGGAGTGTTGCTTTATATTGCAGAAAAGGAGGGTA
>Ga0209628_10002263_pt1 | contig 12963 bp, 5 predicted proteins | sample TergutCu122P4_FD_187285 | JGI IMG/M metagenome (GOLD analysis project Ga0209628, IMG submission 187285) | Cubitermes ugandensis P4 segment gut microbial communities from Kakamega Forest, Kenya - Cu122 P4 (SPAdes) (version 2) | ecosystem: Host-associated > Arthropoda: Insects > Digestive system >...
ATGTTGTAGATAATGGGGTCTTTGCAAACATTATTATTAAAAGAGCATATTTCATAACCAGTAGGTTTTCCATTAAGAGTACCCTTAGTGCAGTTGAATATAACAGTTCCGTTAATATCTTTAACAACAAATCCTACATCTTTATCATATTGACCGCTATTGTAACCACTATTCCAAACACACTTAATCTGAAGATTTCTGGGAAGCACAACTGTACGTGTAGCACTTGCAGTTGCGGTATAGTTTAGAGTAATTCTATCCCACTCTATTCCATTTTGGTCAACAAAGCTAACGGAACCTTGATACCATCCATTTAAATAAGTACTTACCATATCAACAGTAACAGAACAAGTTTTTGCGGGTAATGCATCACGAGTGTATCCTGCCACATACCATCCATATTGAGGGTTACCAACAAAAAAATCAGCTCCTGTGGTCCATGTACTGCCATTTAATATAAGGTCGGTTTTTTTATAAATATACTCTGGTCCACCATTGGCAATAGTTGGCATTGGATATCCTTCAGTTAGTGCATAAATTACTCCAAACCAAATTTCTTGTGTACCATCAATTAAAATGGGAGTAGGTAATTCTACTAAATGATCTATGTTTAAATTGTAATCGCTAACTGCAACATCAGCAACCATACTTGCCCCGGTTAAAGCTGAAGAACCGCCGACATATACTCTAACACGTGGTGGCGCACTGAAAACTGTTGGCTTTGATGAGTGACTATAAGGACGAAATTTAATCTTTGTCAAATATTGACCAATATAACTCGTGAGGTCACTCGTTGCAAACCTCTGAAAATAGCCACGTGTAGTTCCATCACTTCCGGTTACGGTTGAAAAATTGGATATCCAGGTCAACCAAGCGGCATTTCTAGTGCCACCTCTGTCTGTTTCTGGAGCAAGAAATGGTATTTCAACATTATCGTTATCAGGAAAGTCAAAGAACGCTATTGTTTCTGTGAGTTTATCCGGTTGAAAAACTAATAAATTCTCTTCGTTGGATGTTTGAGGCAAGTTTATTGTATGTGATATTGCTGTAAGTTCTCTTTCATTATCAATTGTTACACTTTTATGAATTAATTCCTTTGGCGCTTCGGAAGAATTATTTGTATTGTTTTGTGTTGTTTCTCCTTTTGTTCCTGCCGGCGCACTCCAACTCAAATTCGCCTCACAGTTAGCATTATAACTTACTTGTAAATTTGTGGGTGGGTCGCAAGGGGCGGGCACACAAACTGCCTTTGCAACTACATTCGATGCGCCGGATTCGCTGCCACCTCCACAGGCAGCGGTAGTAACGTGCCAATTATGAGCTGTAGCATTAGAAAAACTTGCATCTTGGTAAGTAGTTGATGTATGGTTAGATACAATTTTGCCGCCGTCGCGGTAAATGTTGTAAGAGGTTGCGCCGACCGCTGCCGTCCAACTTAAATTGGCTTTGCAATCCGGTGTGAAATCAACGGTTAAGCCGGTGGGTGCGTTGCAAACGGGTACACAAACCGGTTTTGTTACCACATTCGAAGAAACGGATTCACCGCTACCCCCGCAGGCAGCAGTGGTAACGTGCCAATTATGACCTACAGCATTAGAAAAAGTAACATCCTGATAAGTAGTTCCCGCAACAGGCGAATCGTTTATTTTAGTATTATCGCGGTAAATGTTGTAGGAAGTAGCGCCTGCCACTGCCGTCCAACTTAAATTGGCTTTGCAATCTGTTGTAAAATTAACAGTTAAGCCGGTGGGAGCAATACATTCGTCACTTGGGAGTTTCCATCCCAAATCTCTCATGATTCCAATTTTTCTTGAATTAAAGGTATGACAAGCAAAACCGTTAGCAGCGCTGTATTTCATAAAAGTTGAGAAAGTTACCGAACTATCCCAATGTGAAACGCTGGATCCGGGTTTATAAGTAGTTGGGGCATACATTTTTACACGATTAGTGCCCCCATTGGCTGCCAATAAGTATGAGCCGGGAGCGCCGGCATACAAATCATTGCTTATAAGCGCTGCCTGACGTTGTGTTTGATTCATACTCGTAAGGGAAGAGCCCCCTGTAATCCCCGTATATAACTGGCGGTCATAAATACCGGGGTAGGCGCCAGATACACTATTAGGTTGCCATGCACCGTTACTTCCGCACACTTCGTAAAAACCTAATCCATGGCATACTTCGTGCAACATAATAGTAACCCAATCATATTGAGTTCCACCGGGAAGTCCATTTGTTCCGAAGTAAAAATTGACATTCGAATTCAACTCTAAGCGAATATCTCTCTGGGTGGTCATATCCGCACCTTTCAATTGATTCCACAACGCTGAACAATAGTAGGTATTAGATGGTCCGTAAGCGCCCGAAACATCCAAAAAATCGGGCTGTACCCAGGACTGTCCTAACGTCCCAGCTTCTAAAGGGGTATATAAAACATTAATATCAACGGGTATTGTACCGGCTAATTGTGCGCCCCAAAGACCTAAAGCATAAATAGTTGCAGTATGTTGAGCCGAGCCCGAAGTTAAACCGGTTAAAGTAAATTGTAAGTTGCTGCCCGCTTTTGTTCCGTCTCTACTATTATCAGGATTAAAATGTTCATCATAAATCGTTAAGACGCCGTCAGGCAATTGGTACATATACACATAGTAACTGTTTTGTTCTTCCAATTGTGCAATATAACGTTGATTTTCAGGGTCATCAGGAAAAGCGGAAATATATTGTGGACTTCGTTTAAAAATTTCAATAATTTTCCGGTCTTTGGGTAGCGCTTCTTTTATATTCCCTTTTTCACCATAAAAATAGCCCGGAATATATACCCCGTCTCTGCTTGGATAAAGCTCAGCAACTTTTTTCAATAAAAACTCCGAAGTCGTTTCCATTATCAAATATCGCGCTGCATTTCCCAGCACGCCTTGTTTTAGTTCTTCAACAAAAAAAGGCGCCAACTGAAATTCTGTTTGAGATTTCTCCTTAGGAGTAATCACGACGTTACTGCCGGTTTGTTCATTGAGAATAATGATTTTCGTGTTTTGCCCTGTTGCGTATGCAATCCGATACACATCTTTTTCATTTTTGTTTTTTGTTAATGATAAAGTTGAAACAGGCACGTTTGCCATCTGTGTTTTTAATTGGGTTACCTTTTCTTTCGACACCTCATTATAGGTTACCGAAAAGAGATTTTGCGCATAAGCGAAATTAGCCCAAAAAAGATTGAAAGCAAAAAAGATAAATAAAAAAGTAAATTTTTTCATAAGCGTTATGAATTTGCGTAAATATTATATTATATATTAATTTCGTAAAATATTAATAAAAAGCGGAATAGGAAAAATAAAAAAGCGCCACACCATTTCTGTCAATAAGTGGCGAATATCTATTATTTTTGATATGCAAAGTGTAAGATAAAATTATTTTTTAGGAAAAAAATAAAGTACAGAGAAAAAATCCTATAAACAAAAAAGAATTATTTTTGCAAACACAAAAATTTCCAGTAAAAATGACAGAAAAAGAGTTATCTAAAATATTATCAGAGTCAATTGCGCTTCCGGCAGAAACCGAAATTATCGAGTTCAAGGAGGCAAAAGAGGGCTACGATTTCGATAAAATCGGCAAATACTTTTCAGCTTTGAGTAACGAGGCAAACCTGAAAGGCAAATCATGCGCATGGCTTATTTTCGGAGTTGAAAACAAAATGCATCAAATTGTCGGCACTCATTATCGTTCCGACCGTAAAAAATTGGATAGCCTGAAAAAAGAAATTGCTGACAAAACCACCCACAATATTTCATTCGTAGAAATTCATGAATTAAATACACCCGATGGCCGCGTTGTTATGTTTCAAATACCCGCTGCACCGCAAGGTATTCCCGTTGCTTTTGAAGGTTTTTACTATGGTCGTGCCAATGAAAGCCTTGTGGCATTGAACATTGAAAAGATTGAACGAATACGCAATCAGGTATTAAATCGTGATTGGTCGAAAATCATTGTTCCAGATGCTACTTTTGATGATTTGGATAATAACGCAATTCTCAAAGCACGTGAACAATACAAACTAAAACACCCTGCTCTGATTGAGGAGATGACTAACTGGGATGATGTTACTTTCCTGAATAAAGCCAAAGTAACGCTTAACGGAGAAATTACGAATACCGCTATCTTGTTGCTTGGTAAGGATGAGGCAAGTTCGCTGATTTCCCCGGCGATTGCACAAATAACTTGGGTACTGAAAGATGCCCCCGGTGGCTACGAGCATTTTCACACGCCGTTTATCTTAACTGTGAACAAAGTACTTGACTGTATCCGAAACACGCGATATAGTTATATGGTAAATGATAACACATTGTTTCCCAAAGAAGTAACGCATTATGATAAGTGGGTAATCCGAGAGTTACTCCATAACTGCGTGGCGCATCAGGATTACAGTAAAAGTAGTCGTATCATTGTGTTAGAATACAATAACAGGTTAATTTTCCAAAATGCAGGTGGCTTCATTCCCGATTCAATAGAAGAAGTTATTCGACATAATGGTCCACAGGATTACTATCGAAATCCGTTTTTAGCAAATGCAATGGTCAATCTGAACATGATTGAAACGGTGGGTAATGGAATCCAAAAAATCTTTTCCATTCAAAGAGAAAGATTTTTTCCCATGCCAACTTATGATATTTCAGACAAAACCCATACAAAAGTTACCATTCATGGTGAACTCATCAACAAAAACTACACCAATCAGCTGTATTTCCATCCGGAATTAACGATAGAAGAGGTAATTGCTTTAGACAAAGTGCAGAAAAAACAGGAAATTTCAGAAGAAGAAATAAATCGTTTGCGACTTCTGAAAATGGTTAAAGGGCGCAACACTTCCCTTGAAATTGTGGGTATTGATAAAACAGAAAGGTTTAGCAATAAGGATTACAAACAGATGATTTTGAATTTGCTTGCTGAGAGAGGCACGGCATCAAAAGAAGAAATAGAAAAATTATTGTTACCTTTATTACCCACAGAATTAACGCTCACGAAAAAACAAAAGAAGGTCTCAAATCTAATTTCAGAGTTATCATTTCAAGAAGCGAAAATAACAAATATATCTACCTCAAAAAGATTTTCTGTTTGGAAGATTGCCAAGTGAAAGAGCGAAAAAAAAGTAATAAAAAGTCAAAAAAAAGTAATAAAACCTGATTATACTATTGTTAATCAATACGATAGCTATTTAATAGTTAAGTATTAAAACTTAGAAAAATAAAAAAGCGCCACACCATTTCTGTCAATAAGTGGCGAATATCTATTATTTTTGATATGCAAAGAGTAAGTAAAAATTATTTTTGAAAAAAATAATTTTGCCGCCAACTTTACGTTTTTTTCTTGCAAAAAAAATGAAATTTTATGTGTAATAAACGACTTGCTTTTTTCTTAATCAGTTTTTTTCTCTGCGCAACTGCCTCTGCACAAGAGTATTCCGCAAAAGCAAAATTAGACTCCGCCCATATTCTCATCGGAGACCACCTCAATGTGCAATTGGAAGTGAAAGCGCCCAAAGGAAAACCCGTTTTTATTCCGCAATTCAACGAAAAAATGTTGAAGGATGCAGAAGCCCCTTTCGAATGGATCGCCAATTCTAAATTCGATACCATTGTAAATCAAGAACATTATCTGTTAAAACAAACCATTACAATAACCGCTTTTGATTCAGGAAGTTATGTTTTTCCTGCAATCCCTGTGCTCAACGCAGATTCGCAAATCGTGGCGCAAACCAATCCGCTGTTCTTTGAAGTTTCAACTGTGGCTGTGGACACTACCGCCGCCATTAAAGATATTAAAGGAATGGCTAAAATTCCTTTTACTTTTCATGAATTATGGCTCTATGTAAAGAAATATTCCCTGTTTATGCTTGCAGGAGTGCTGGTTATCGGTTTAATAGTGTATGCCGTTTGGAGATATTTTAAAAAGAAACAAGCCCAAAAACCACTTCCCGATGTGAAACCAAAACCCAAAATAAAACCGCACATCACGGCATTAAAAGAATTGGAAATTTTGCGGCAAAAGAAACTTTGCGAACAGGGAAAAACCAAAGAGTTTTATACGGAACTTGTTGATATTATACGGGTTTACATCAACGAGCAATGGAATATCGACGCCATGGAGATGGTTACCACCGAAATTATGGACGCCCTGAAAAACACCGATATTCATGAAGAAGTGTTGAAAAGAATCTATCAAGCGTTCTCTATCGCCGATTTGGTAAAATTCGCCAAGTATTCTCCCCTCCCCACCGACCACGACCTGACGTTTAAGAACTGCAAAGAGTTTGTGGAACGGACCGCAAAAGAAAGCTAAAAAAATCGTTATTGCCCCCAATTTTATTAAAAATAATCTTATTATTGCCCCCAATAATAAAAAAAAATTAATTTTGCCGCTGAAAAAAAATTATTAATTAATTTGAAATTATGTATTTTAAACGGAAAATTGATATTGATTTATTGAATTGGAAAAATGCAGAAAGAAGGAAACCACTTCTTTTGCGTGGTGCAAGGCAAGTTGGTAAATCAACTGCTGTAAAAGAATTGGGCGGCCACTTTAATAACTTTTTGGAAATTAATTTTGAAAACAAGGATAATGCAAGTGCAAAACGGGTTTTTGAACGGCACTCAGATCCAAAAATGATTTGTGACGAACTGTCGGCTATCTACGAAACACCCATTATTTCGGGGAACACCCTATTGTTTCTCGACGAGGTGCAATCTTGTCCGGATGCTATTTCTTCCTTACGCTATTTTTATGAACAAATGCCTGAACTTCATGTTATTGCAGCAGGCTCTCTTTTAGAATTTGCCTTGCAAAGCATTCCCTCCTACGCTGTAGGTAGAGTGCGCTCCCTGTATATGTATCCTTTTTCGTTTGAAGAATTTTTGCAGGCTTTGGATAAAAATATTTTACTTGAAAAATTATATGCTGCAAATCCTCAAAATCCTTTGTCTGAAGAAATTCACAAGAAATTAAAGGAACATTTTTTACGTTTTATTATCCTTGGCGGAATGCCGGAAGTGGTATCAAAATATGCTTCAGGAGGTTCGTTGCTGGAATGTCAAAATATATTAGATGAATTGACAGAAACGCTTTACAATGACTTTGCTAAATACAAATTACGTGTTCCTGCAATACGGTTAGAAGAGGTTTTTTCGGCTATTATTGCCCAAACGGGACAAAAATTTACTTACGCTAAAGCCTTCACTTCCGCTAATCAAGTGCAAATGAAGGAATCTATAGAGTTATTGAAAATGGCAGGATTGGTTTACTCAACCATTCACAGTTCGGCAAACGGATTGCCCCTGGCATCTGAAATCAACCCGCGTTATCAAAAGTTAATGATTTTTGATACAGGAATTTATCAACGTTTTTTAAGGTTAGAGTTGAAAAATTTGTTGCTTGACGAAAGAATAGAACAAATTAACAGAGGGGCATTAGCTGAAATGTTTGTGGGAACTGAACTTGTAAAAGCACAAAATAGCCGCTTGCCCGCCGAACTTTACTATTGGCAGCGCGAAAAAGAAGGAAGCGCCGCAGAAGTAGATTATGTAATTCAACAAGAGCAAGATATTGTGCCGATAGAGGTTAAAGCAGGAACAAAAGGTGCGATGCAGAGTTTGTTTCTATTTCTTTCAGAAAAAAAACAACAATATGGCATTCGCTGTTCTATGGAAAATTTTGGCGAATTTCAGAACATCAAAGTTTATCCGCTTTATGCTGCAGGAAAAATTTTGCAAAACTCGTCCGAAAAAATGTAAAACTTTACAAAAACTCGTCCGAAAAAATGTAAAACTTTACAAAAACTCGTCCGAAAAAATGTAAATTCACGGTTTGTAAACAAAAAAATATATTTTTGTTCCCTTGAAAATAAACACAAAATGTATAGAGAAAAAATTAAAGAATTAGTAGCATGGAAAAACAGCGCCAACCGGAAACCTTTGATTATCAGAGGTGCCCGGCAAGTTGGAAAAACATGGTTGATGAAGGAGTTTGGCAGAACCGAATATGAAGACTGTGTCTATATTAATTTTGAATTTGACGAAGTTTTAAAAACGCTATTTGATACAGACTTGAATCCGGAGCGAATCTTGTTGGATATCAAAACTTTTACGGGAATAGAGCCAAAACGCGAGAAAACATTGATTATTTTTGATGAAATTCAGGGAGCGCCACGTGGACTTACTTCTTTGAAATATTTTTGTGAAAACGCTCCGGAATATCATATTGTTGTAGCAGGTTCTTTATTAGGACTTACAATGCATCAGCAAATCTCTTTTCCGGTGGGGAAAGTTCAATATTTGGATTTATATCCGATGAATTTCTATGAATTTTTGTGCGCAATGGGCAATGAAAGATTTGCAGATTTGATTAAAAGAAAAGATTTTGATTCGATTACTGTTTTTAAAACAAAATTTATAGAATGGCTTCAATACTATTATTATGTTGGCGGAATGCCCGAAGTGGTAGATTCGTTTGTTCAACACCATGATTTTGTTAAAGTACGGCAAATTCAAAAAAATATTTTGAACCATTATGAAAGTGATTTTTCAAAACATGCTCCTAATGATATCGTTCCACGCATCCGGTTGGTTTGGAACTCTATTTTACCTCAATTATCAAAAGAAAACAAGAAATTTATCTATGCAAAAATTCAGCAAGGCGCAAGAGCAAAAGAGTTTGAGTTGGCAATGGCTTGGTTGTTAGATTGCGGACTAATTAAACAAGTCTATCGCGTTACAAAGCCAAACTTGCCTTTAAAAGCCTATGTGGATTTTTCATCATTCAAACTTTTTATGGTTGATGTCGGATTAATGATTGCCATGGGAGATTTAGAAGCAAGAGTAATTTTAGAAGGCAGTCGTATTTTTGAAGAATTTAAAGGAGCATTAACAGAACAATTTGTGTTTCAACAACTTATTCAAAACTCAAATTTAGTTATAGCCTATTGGGCATCTGAGCGTTCTGATAGTGAAATTGACCTTTTACTACAGTTTTCTAATGAAATTATCCCTATTGAAGTAAAAGCCGCTGAAAATCTTCAAGCTAAAAGTCTAAGGTCTTTTTGTCAAAAACAGAACCCAAAAACCGCTATCCGAACTTCCTTATCAAATTTTAGAGAAGAAAGTTGGATGACCAATGTGCCGCTCTATATAATAGGGGAGTATTTTAATTGAGAATTAAAAATTGAAAATTAATCATTAATCATTAATCATTAATCACTAATCACTAACCACTAATCATTATGGAAACCCTCATCAAAGAAAAAGTAAACATTTGGCTTAATGGAAATTACGACAAAGCCACCAAAGTAGAAATTACAAATTTGTTGCAAACCAACGAAAAAGAATTAACCGATGCTTTTTATCGGGATTTGGAGTTTGGTACAGGCGGACTGCGCGGCATCATGGGCGTGGGCACCAACCGGATGAACAAATATACCGTTGGTTTTGCCACTCAGGGGTTTGCCAATTATATGAAACAAACATTTCCGGATAAACAACTTAAGGTTGCGGTTTGTTTCGATTCGAGAAACAATAGTAAATATTTTGCAGAAATTGTTGCGGATGTGTTTTCTGCAAACGGCATTTACTGTTTTCTGTTTAAAGAATTGCGCCCCACACCGGAACTCTCTTTTGCCGTGCGTTATTTGGAATGCGATGCCGGCGTAATGGTTACTGCCTCCCACAATCCGAAAGAATACAACGGCTATAAGGCATACTGGAACGATGGCGCACAGCTGGTTCCTCCCCACGATGTGAATGTGATTGAAGAAGTTACGAAAATAACTTCGGTGGATGAAGTAATGTGGGAACGAGATTCTAATCTTGTTTTAATGATTGAAGATGGTATGGATTTTAGATATTTAGAACAAATAAAAACGTTGTCGTTTGCCCATAAAAACATTGAAAATTATACAAAAAAACTTAAGATTGTTTACACGCCGCTTCATGGTACCGGTATCACCGTAATTCCAAAAGCCTTTAAAATGTGGGGGTTTGAAAACTTGCACATTGTAGAAGAGCAAAGTGTTCCGGACGGCAATTTTCCCACGGTGGTTTCTCCCAACCCCGAAGAAAAAACCGCCATGGAACTCGCGCTGAAAAAAGCCAAAGAGATTGATGCCGACCTCATCTTAGCCACCGACCCCGACGCCGATAGAATTGCCGCCGGAGTGAAAAATATGAACGGCGAATATATCTTACTTAATGGAAATCAAACACTTATTCTGTTAACCTATTATCTTTTATCGCAACGCAAAAACGCAAATCAATTACACCCCACCAATTATATTATCAAAACAATTGTATCAACCGAACTGATTCCAAAAATGGCAAAAGATTATGGTATAGAGTGTTTCGATGTTTTAACGGGATTCAAATATATTGCCGAAGTGATTCGCGAATTAGAAGATAAACGTAAATATATCGGCGGCGGCGAAGAGAGTTTCGGATATTTGGCAGGCGATTTTGTGCGCGATAAAGATGCGATTTCTGCCTGTTGTTTATTTGCGGAAATGGCAGCACAAGCGGTTGCAAATCAAAGCACTTTGTATTTAGAACTGCTGAAAATTTACCAAAAATACGGATACTATAAAGAAGACCTTTTGTCAATTACCAAAAAAGGAAAAGAGGGTTTGGAGGAAATTAAACAAATGATGGTGAACTACCGGAAAAACCCGCCCAAAGAGATTAACGGCAGCAAGGTGATTTGCATCAAAGATTATCTTTTGCATGAAAACAAAGATTTGCTCACCGGAAAAACCGAAAAAATTGACCTACCCACCTCCGATGTACTGCAATTTTTTATGGAGGATGGCTCAAAAGTTTCCGTAAGACCTTCCGGCACAGAGCCTAAAATAAAATACTATTTTGCAGTTTGTAAAGAACTGCAAAATAGTAAGGAAGTTGATAATCTTGATAAAATTCTATCGGAACAGATTGACGCCCTAAAGCAATCCATTATTTAGGGCTAATGTTTAGCAATTGCAACAACATTTCGTTTTTCCGCTTTTGATGGCAGCCTGCGCCGCAGCCAAACGCGCAATGGGTACGCGGAAGGGCGAACAGGAAACGTAAGTCATGCCGGCTTTGAAACAAAATTCAACAGAAGCAGGGTCTCCGCCGTGCTCACCGCAAATACCCACTTTCAATTTCGGGTTTGTGGAGCGGCCGCGATAGATGCCCAACTCTATCAATTCCCCAACACCCTCTTGGTCTAAGGTGTTGAACGGGTCGTTATCCAAAATTCTGTTGTCAATATAATTATGAACAATGGCGTTTACGTCGTCGCGGGAGAAACCTAATGTCATCTGAGTCAAGTCGTTGGTTCCGAATGAGAAGAACTGTGCCACTTCGGCAATCTTATCGGCAACAATACAGGCTCTCGGAATCTCAATCATCGTACCATACAAATAATCAATTTTTACGCCGAATTTATCTTCTATTTCTTTTTGAACTCTGTCGGCAATCGCTTTTTGATGTTTCAATTCCTCAACATTAATGGTAAGAGGCACCATAATTTCCAGCATCGGTTTGTGTCCTTCTTTCATCAACTCTGCGGTGGCTTGGAACAATGCACGGAATTGTGTTTCAGATACTTCCGGGTAAACAATACCGAGACGTACGCCGCGCAATCCCATCATGGGGTTTACTTCGTGAAGCGCGTCAATCCGTTTTTTAATCTCTTCAAAAGGCATTCCGGTTTCGGCAGCCAGTTCGCGTTGTTTTTCTTCGGTTTGGGGAACAAACTCGTGCAACGGCGGGTCCATCAAACGGAAAGTCAATGGTTTAGCATCCATTACCTTCAAAGTTCCTTTGGCGGCTTCTTTAATGTAGGGTTCAAGTTCGTTCAAGGCTTTCACGCGTTCGGCTGTGTCGTCAGCCAAAATCATGTTGCGTAATTTTGCCAATGGTTCTTCGCTGTTTTTACCGTAGAACATGTGCTCAATGCGGAACAATCCGATACCTTCTGCGCCGAAGTTAATAGCATTTGTTGCATCTTCCGGCGTTTCGGCATTGGTACGAACGCCCATCACGCGATATTTGTCCACAAAACTCATAAACTCTTGAAAACGTGGGTTTTCGGTTGCGTCCACCATTTCGATTTTTTGGTCATACACCCAACCTTTTGTTCCGTTCAAACTCAACAATTCACCTTCTTTAAAAATTTTGTTACCGATTTTTATTTGATTGTTAGCCAAATCAATATGAATAGCGTCGCAACCCACGATACAACATTTTCCCCAGCCGCGGGCAACTAATGCGGCGTGCGAGGTCATTCCGCCGCGGGCGGTCAAAATACCGTCTGCAGCGCGCATACCTTCCACATCTTCGGGGTTGGTTTCTTCGCGAACCAAGATACATTTTTTGCCGGCGCGTGAAAACTCAATCGCTTTTTCGCTGGTAAGCGCAATGATTCCTACGGAGCCACCGGGACCAGCCGGAAGACCTTTTGCCAAAACGGTATATTTTGCTTCATCTTTGCTGTTCAAAATGGGGTGCAACAACTCGTCCAATTGATGCGGATTTACACGCATTACCACCTCTTTTTCGTCGATTCTTTTTTCGTGATACATATCCAACGCCATATTCATGGCAGCCAAGCCGGTGCGTTTTCCCACGCGGCATTGCAACATATAAAGTTTGCCTTCTTGAATCGTGAACTCAATATCCAACATATCTCTGTAATGGTCTTCCAAAATGCAACGAATATTGAAAAGTTCTTTATACGTATCGGGCATCAGTTCTTGCATGGAGGGCAAGTGTTTGTTTTGCTCGTTCTTCGTATCGTTGTTCAATGGGCTTGGGGTACGAATACCGGCAACCACATCTTCACCTTGAGCATTGATGAGCCATTCTCCGTAAAAAATGTTGGTACCAATGGCAGGGTCGCGGGTAAAAGCAACGCCGGTAGCAGAAGTATCGCCCATATTGCCGAATACCA
>Ga0209628_10002264_pt1 | contig 12962 bp, 7 predicted proteins | sample TergutCu122P4_FD_187285 | JGI IMG/M metagenome (GOLD analysis project Ga0209628, IMG submission 187285) | Cubitermes ugandensis P4 segment gut microbial communities from Kakamega Forest, Kenya - Cu122 P4 (SPAdes) (version 2) | ecosystem: Host-associated > Arthropoda: Insects > Digestive system >...
GCGAATTTAGGCCTAGGCAGACTAGGCAGCTGCCTAGGGCGGTAGATTTGAAGGGGCGGGTTCTAAGCTGTCAAAGTTACTAATTACTACCACCCCCTTACATTCACTTACAGAGCGATTTTCAATGAATGTAGATGGGAATTTTAATTGATGGTAAAGTGCCATAATCTTTTATTTTTGTTTCTTGTTGTGGTAAAATGTTAAAGAAAAGTGACATTTTAAATTTTATTATTGATACAAAATTCAATATATAAAATAAAATATTTGTTATTTCTGTCCTGGGACTGGGAGGCGTGGTGTTTCTTTCAGGGGGGGATATTACCCCCCCTGAAAGAAGCACTGCTTGAAATAAGGGGCGGAAATGTTTTCACTGCCTAGGGGCGCCAAATAACTTAATTCGCCCCTGGGAAATCATGTACCGAGTGTCAACAGGCTCTAATCTCTGCCAGTCTTACTCAAAAATTCTTCCTTTGTACTCCTCTGCTAAAGGGGGAGTGACAGAAAAAGAGATCACTGTTCAGGAATTTTTGTGAACACATACAAACCAGGATTCTATACATAACATATAGATACTCGTATTATGTTGAGATTGGCAGAACTGAAAGTGTGACCAACTACACCAGTCTTATTCAGTATTTGGAAGTTCAGCGTAAAAAGAAATGGCTTTCAGACTCAGACATTTGTGTTGATGACGTCTCCATCAGAAAACTGGAAGATTTATTTATACTGACTCCGAAGGTTTTATAAGAACATATTCGTGGTTCTGTGTTATTCTTGGCACCAAAAAGAGTACTTGGTGTGATCTAGACATTCTATGCGACATACTGGACACACTAATCAGATATACGGTAGAATATGCAGACTTCATTGGGTAGTGAAGTACGTCTTTACTTGTTCTGCGAAATCGCTGTTGTTGAAAACTTTGTTTCATCAGATATTTCTGAAAAAGAGATTTTCGCCCAGAAGGATTTGTTCGATGTTGTTGTGGGACAGGACGACGCCATACTGATGTTGTGGCATACAGACCGCTTCTTACTGAAAAGAAGTTGAGAGTCCCTTGGCGTGGAATTCGTGTGGCAGCACTCCGTCAACAGAAGTTTCATGTGGCATATGAAATCACAGATATCGGAGGCTATTTGAAAAATTCTAGTTTTCATACTGTATCATGTGTAATAATATTTGCCAGTACAGTGCATCAGAGTTTCAAAATATAGGAAGATTCCAGAAGGGAATTTCTTGTGTGTTCTCTTGCCCACATGTCTCATAACTTATTACTTTCGTCTAGTAGTTTATGTGAGGGACCTGGGGAAGCGTAGTGGTTAAGGCGCTGCGCTACTAGTCGGACGGTCCCGGGATCGATTCCCAGTTGTGATACTGAGGATTTTTTCCGCTGTTCCCCCGACTGAACCATGTGCCCTGAGGTCGACTCAGCCTCTGAAAATGAGTACCAAGGATTCCTCCTGGGGCAAAGGCGGCCGGTGCGTACGGATGACTACATACCACCATTGTAGTGCCGAAAGTCTAGAAAATCCGGGGTCTTAACCTACCCGGAACCCCTAGGGCCACCTCGGCCTGTTGCGGGACACCTTTACTTTACTTAGTAGTTTATGTGAGGCCTGCTTTTTTCAGAAAAAAATACAACAGCTTTTCTAGATGTCTATTTCGAGCAGTGGTCGGAAATACTCCAGAACCTAGACGCCGATTTACTGAGGTAGCCTATTCTAAACGTTCCTTTCCCCGCAGCTGAAGACGGACGCGGAATCGGCCTTAGAAACCTTGTGTTTTAATTAAAAATAGATGGCGGATAAAGTAAAAAAAAAAAATCTCGGAACTCTTTTGAAATTATATCTGCAGTTGTGAGCGTCAGTTTATGTATAGGTTTATCTAAATGTTATTTTGATTTATCTCGCATGTCTATAGAAACCGACTATACTTGCGATAGAGGTAAGACGTGAGTCGTTGTTCCTCTCACCGCGGCACTTAGAAGTTGTGTGTAGGACCCCAGACCTGTTAGAGGACCCAGAGGAAGCGAAGGATTTGAAGGCTCCCGACAAGACAGCGATTCAATTAGAGAAGTCGGCCGAGCGATCACGTCACACTGATGATGCACTTCCTGTGTGCAGTTCGAGGGAGTGCGCTGTGCAGGAACACACCAATTGAGACTTTCCTTTAAGTCCGTTCTGAGTGCACGACCGAGTTGTGACGTTCTGAAGAAGTGGTTCTCTAATGAAATGTCAGGCTGGTTAATTGAGATAATGGCTTACTGTGTTTGATCTTGGGTAGCAGACTTTTCTGAATGTCAGAGTGACTGAATTGCTGGTTGGTTGATAATTAAAAATTATGTGACTGATTTGCTAACATATTGTGTTGGAATATGACTCTTCGGCTCATTGTGTGAATGGAAGATCGACTAACTGTAAACCTGTTTAGGCGACCAGCTGGTTTACTAGTGTATTGGCTGGTTGTCAGAATGATGGTTGACTCAGTAATATTTCTATTGGATATGCTCACAAATTCTGAATAACTGGTTAAACGAGAACAAACCTGCAAACAGAATATTTTCAGTTAATGTATGACTTACTGTTATGGCTGAATTGTCCATACTATGCAACATTAGCTATACAATAAGGCGCTCTTTCCTGTTGACTGCAAAGAATAGTTGTCAATCTCAGACAGGTTAGTCGGACTTCGGACGATATTCAGAGCGGGATTCACCGAATGTAAAGGAGGATCTTTATGTGGGACATCCCCGTGTGTGGTGAGTATAAACTAGTACAATAAATCGTCAGTCACACACAATGAAATACAAGTTACTGTTATTTACTATATTAAAAATAACGGTGAGCAAGGAGCTACATGTTTCGGCTCATGAGAGCCATCTTCAGGCTTACAAATACGGTACAAGTAAGACGAAGAAAGTACAACTGTCAGCTGGACTATACCTCGAGATCTCGTGTATGAACCAGAATTAGGTACATGTATGTACAATGATTAAATCAGAAGTTCGATGCGTACTGGTGGTGCAGGTCTAACTTGGTGTCTGGCCTGGGTGGTGGGAGGGGCGGTCCGATGAAGCAATGCGTGTCCGGATGAGTGATGGATTCAGATTAAAAGCACTAGGAATTCTCCTTGGTCCGATGCGTTATGGTGTGGCGTGTGGAAGTCAAAACATGTCGACGATAATTAATTGAAATAAATGGTTAAGAAAAAGTGTGCATCTTGTTGGTCTTTCTCTCCTGTGTTTTGGCCAATAAATATAAATTAACATTGGCATGAACAAGCACTATGAAAATGATATCAGTGCCAATTTAAATGGATACTCCAGGACAAGTGGGAAGCCACATAGTACCTAATTTTTAATATTTGGTGCCATCACCAGTCCACAGTATTGTGGATTCTGGAACAACACTTCATCTACTGAACTTGAATTCTGTACTGGGAGTTAAATGTTGGTAATACAGTACACAAATTTCACTGTTTCACCGTGCATTTTAATTCACTGAAATCTTATACACCAACTAATGCACTTCTCTATACAATAAAATATTAGTCTAAAATATTCATATTAAAACACTTAAAAACGCTCCAACATGTTTCGATCATCATTGAGATCATCTTCAGGGAGCTGGTATATTCCTTGTTAAAGTCACTGATTTTAAAATTTGTTAAAAATGTAAAAAGTCAATGTGATGATGAGGCAGTTGCCATATCACCACATTGGCTTTTTACATTTTTAACAAATTTTAAAATCAGTGACTTTAACAAGGAATATACCAGCTCCCTGAAGATCTGAATGATGATTGAAACATGCTGGAGCATTTTTAAGTGTTTTAATATGAATATTTTAGACTAATATTTTATTGTATACAGAAGTGCATTAGTTGGTGTATAAGATTCAATACAGTACACATTTGATATTTGTGTGATTATTTATTGTTGAAATACCCCAAGAGGTGGATTACAGTTAAGTTCATCTGAAGGTTGTAAATGTGGCTAGCATGTTACTAATAGGGATGATGCTTGGAATGAGGTCATGCTTTTCACATTTATAACTTCGTCTGCTCTACACAGCATAGTCGTATGCCTATCGCCACTTTATAGCCATTTTATAAGTCGTCTGCCTATATCTGTCTCTTCCTTGGGCTTTGATTAAATGCAAGCTCTGGGAGGGTGTCATTCTTGGTCCTGTCGAGATTATTTAACCATTTTTATCTGTAGTCAGTGTGGCAGCCATATGATGGTCAGCCATCCTGTATTAAAATGAACATGGGATGAAAAGGTTTCTTGACATAGGGTCCGAATTCAGGGTAGCATTTCAGCCATGCCTGAGAGTGACTTCAACTGCTGCTATGACATCGGATTCTCCAAGACTCACCAGGGCCAGAACAAGAAGTAAACCAGCTGAAGAGGCATGCCACATCAGTCATTATTGGAAGAAGGTTAGACTCAGCCGTCGTGTGGGGACGTGCTTCCTGCCAGAGTCTACAGCATTGCGTGTTATGGCACTCATCTCATTGTCAGACATACGTGTTCCCATTCATTGTCACTATTGTAAAAATGAAGGTGTTAACACGGTATGGTAGGGAGTATCCCTTGGCCCCTGAGCTATCCAGGCTATACACACCACTGCACCATTCATTTAGACTCCAGTATGGTGCAGCTTGGACCAGTATGGGGGGGGACAGGAGGAACAGTACTGATGCTCCATCAGAAACTTGGGGGACAGCTGGTGATAGGTTCACATTAAAACATATTCTGTTACTGGTTTTATGTTCTTTTATGTTCTAGGTGATTGTGTAGCTGATCACAAAGCACAGAATGGAGACGTGTTCATGAAATTGTCTGTAAGGGGACTGGTGGTGAACACTTGCTGGAACATTTAACCTAAAGTTGACAGAATTGAATATACTAATAATGTATTGATTGTTTCAGCAGTTATTTGTTTTAAGGGATGGATATGATTATAGCCACTAGCTGCTTCAGTATAATGACTAGGCTTCAAGCTGGACAGCCAGTGAATTGTGGATTGATCCTCAGCAGGGACAGAGTTGTTACCTTCTACACAGCATTCAGAGTGGCTTTGGGACCCACCCAGTCTCCTGTTTGGTTGGTGCAAGGGGCTGTTTCCTGCAGTAGAGCAGCCAGAGCATGGAGCTGACCACATAAAATGCTGATGTTAAGAGTGTGTGTGTAGCTATACATCTGTTCCCTCTTTACTTTTCGTGGCCTAGTGCTTAGTTAAGCATGGGGATGGCTTGTCTGTATGGTATCATTATTGTGTTTGTATCTTGCCTCACCCAGTAACTCCTGTTAGAGCTGGGTGGCTGTGTGAACTTTTGAGATGATAGTGACATTATTTGAGATGGCAGTGACATTAGCGTCACTTAATTTTGGGTCCTAAATATTGTGTGGTAAAGGAACTTTAAAAAAGTATGCAACTTTTGTTTTTGTAATTTTCTTTGTAGAATTTAAAACTGAACATGGTGGCTCTGTGAAATCTGCATGTAGTTTTTTTTTTACCCTCACACAGTGCACGGTACACACGCCTCACAGGTCACAATATGCAGCCATAACACTGACGTCTTGTACGAGATCTATGTATCCACTTTGAACCAAGTGTGTAATTTTAGCTAAGTACTGACTGTGGCTCCCTAATGATGGTTTCCTTGTAAACCAAAACATGTTGGAGCTTTTTCCCTATTTTAAAATGTTTTAATAACTCTGTTTTTTAACGTTGTGTGCATCAGTTGGAGAATAAAGTGTCTGCATGTAGTGTTGAGTTTGATGATGGTAACTACTGAAAGATGTGAATTTTGTATGAAAATAAATGATAAACCTACCTTCACATTTTGAATGAAGTGCTGTGTACATTCCAACAATTACAGCTTTTGCTGTGCGCAAAACTTGGGGTTTGTTTCTGACATATTAAGAGCCCTTACTAATGGAATTTGTGCAAAGAAGTGGATCACTAAATTATGTGTTTTTGCTATGGGCTGAGATACCCCAGGATTTGAACCCAGGTGGGGGCAGTAGAGTTTCTCTTCTCCATACCTGTCCATCCAGACTGGCCCTAGCACCCAGCTGGTACTGGGGCTTGGGGTAAAGTGGCCATGGCATGGCGATGACCATTCACCTGCACCTAGCGCCAAGGTTAAGAATGAATAGGGCTGTTCTTCTGGTCCACTGTCTGTGCTTCCATTGGCATGTTGTGAGGTGACATTTGCTTGGAATTATGTAATTATTAAGCTACAGTTCTAACTGGCCGCATTGTGTCAGTGCAACATTTTTGTAAGAAGATAGGAATCTTGTGTTTTTCATAGAGCTTGAGTGTTATCTGAAGACATACTATTTTAATATTTTACAGTCTCCTAACTTGGATGTCTTTCATGGGAGTAAAATTTTGTCCCTTTTTGATTGAAATGGTTCTTTCCACCTTGACACCATAGAGATTCATAAAGGACCAGCAGCATTGATGTATCCTAGAAAATTGAAGTTATTTTTAGTGTTTGGTGAATGCTGCCGTGGATATTTGTAGGTAAAATTAGTAATAGCCGTAAATGTAATGCTGATTTGTCAGGGACTCGTAAGTTTTACACATATTACACAATTAATAAATGTACGTTATGTATTGTGTGAGGGCGATAGTGTAAAAACTACAACAGATGTTTTTTGCATGATTGAAAACCTTACAATGTTATATGTAATTTCAGGCTTCTGGTGCAGTGTAAATGAGATTTGCATACTTCTGGAATATTTTGCAGCGTAGAATGGTAGTTTGTCGCAGACGTTTCGGGACGGCCTCTTGGTCCCATCTTACTGTTAGCTTGTCCCAAAATGTCGGTAGCAAACTACCATTTTACGCTGCGTAAAATTCCAAAAGAGTGGAGATCTCCTTACTTATAGTGTTTTCTGTGATAATATGAAAGCACTTCACATGCAAAACAACTTACATCAGTTCTTATAAAGAATTTGGAAATATGATTTTGGCAGTCTTTTCGTTCATACAGATTCCCATTATTTGATTTGTCAGTACTTACAGGTTTCCATATCTTCAAAGTTAGGTTGTTGGCTAATGTAACAATTTTTATTGCAACCTTTAGCTGTCAGTGGTGTTTGACATAAGACGCACATAGACATTTTTGCAAGACCCATAATTGGAGTAGAGTGACAGTTGAGTAGTCGTGGTAGCTATAGAACTCGACTACCATGACTGATCACTTTCCTGGGGCATTGGTCATCAAGACGTTTGGGAACAAACAACGAATGTTGTTTGCACGTGTACGCATTCTTTGTTGTCACGACAGCCATAGAAAATATTTTTGAATCTGCTGAGTTAGTTTTATAAATAGTTCATATTTCTAAGCATTACTTAGAATAATCAGTGTCACTCAACATCCCAAAAGGTGAAAGGTCACTGTGTTTTACACACAATTTGTTGATGTTGGATATGTGTCAGTAATGTCTGTATAATTTATCACTTTGTTCTATAATATTTTATTGTTGATGTGTTAGTATCATATTCCAGTATTATCAGAATTCTGCAGTCATCTGTCCATTGTCTGGAGATTTCTCTTTTAAAGATTTTTGAATTCTTTCCAGTGCTCTGCTTGTTGAGTTCTCTTCGTACTCACAAATATAACTGGCACGCACAGAACATTCTGATCCCTGATATTCATATCCCCTGAGGGTGGGGTTGTATGCCAGCTTCAGACATCTGCCATTACCTCTGATGCTGTTGTTATTTGATGGGATTGTTGTGGAGTTGGAAGCCACGGGGCGAGCGCTGTTTGACCATATCCAGAGTAATCCAGGATTCAGTCCACCTGTCCAGAAGTCTTTACCTGTAAATATGGAGTGTTTACGTGTTAGGTTATGGGTGTTGTTATAGTAAGTAGTGGTGGTTACCAAAAATGTGTTAACATTTCCTGAAGTTTTGGGCATAAAAAAATGATAGACTATAATGAAAGGCATAACAATAAAACCACATGTGTACTGTAATAAAATTTTTAAGGTTACACTGTTTTGGGATATGATAACAATGTTACTATCCTGAAGACGGAGGCAGTAAGCTCCTTTGAATCATCGATTACAAATTACCAATCAACAGTTTCGTTTATCATTACTCTTTTTGTGAAAGCCCTTATTCCCAATTGTCATTTTAAAAATGTTTTCTTTTCTTAGTTTTTTTACTCAAATATCCTATCAAATTATTTATGTTGTGCATAGGAAATTGATGAAATACACATGCTTCCTTATAAAAGCTTGTACCATCCTTTTTATCGTCATTTTAGGCATGCACATGCTGAATAATGGGGTGTGGGGTAGCGTAGTGGTTAAGGTGCTGTGCTACTAGTCGGATGGTCCCAGGATCGATTCCCGGTGGTGTCACTGGATTTCTCAGTGATGCCTTTCCTTCCAACGGAACCATGGCCCTGGGTTTGACTCAGCCCCTAGTGAAAAGGAGTACCAGGAATATCCCTGGGGGTAAAGGCGGCCTGTGTGTAAGGCTGACAACCTACCACCATACTGTGCCGTTGTCACGAAATCTGGGAGCCTAAACCTGCTGGAATCCTCTGGGCCTGATCAGGCCTGTTAGAGGACGGCTTTTACCTGCTGTATAATGTCACAACATTGTGTACAGTGCTCATAGTGAAAGTACAAACATCATGTGTAATGTCAGACCATTGTGTACCACATTCACGGTGAAAGTACGATACCTCGAAGTGCTGAAGTTGTTTGCATATAAGCTACTATGTCTTGATTTTCTTCAACAGTCTCAAACTCTGCAAGCCTTGAACCCAGTGCCCTGCACATAGAAGATGATGACTTCCAGTTGAGCTCTCTCTCACTGAAGTGGTAACAGTATGCACCAACTCTTGAGAAATTTGTAGAACAGGGCTCTAAAAGTGAGAAATGAAAACATGAGTTCTGATACTAATTTTGGTGCAGTTTTGAAGGTTTAGGTTGGTGGTGTTATGACACAAAAGTGGAATTATCTTGTTTGTATCTGTTGTTAACAGTCCTAAGAGTGTAATGGGAATGTGAGAATATGATGACTAATGGCATTGGAGAAAGTGAGGCAGGAAGTAGCCATGGCTATATTTCACTTGTAGGATCGTAGTATTTGTAGGGACTGGGGGAACTCGTAAAAACTCCTGAGTCAGGATAACTGGCTTTCAACCTGGGTACTGATTTGAGGACCTGAATGTACACGTAAAGCATGAATGCTAACCGCTTGATTTCGGGTTTTGTTTCAGTTGTTTTTAATCGATTCGTTGATAGCGAGTGTAACACCAGCATCTGTGAATGTGCATTTTAGTATTGTTAATAGAAACACCCTCTTGATAATTAAGTTAATGTTTCTCTGACCGTGCATCATGAATTGACCATACAAAACTACCAACGTGATGCACTGAATATTCAATGCATCACGTTGGTAGTTTTGTATGATAATTAAGTATTCAGTGCTCTATGTTGAAGTCATTTGCAGCTTTACTTGGTAAGTATGAAAGTGATAATGCAGTTGATAATATACTCATATTTTGCACACACTCTTCATAAATCATAATTAGCAGCTTTTGAAAAATTAAGTTGTGTTGAAAAAGTTACCAAACTTGCAAACCATGCCACTACATTGAAACCCCAGTAGAACACCAGTGTTTGTCGATCGCAGTTTGTGGCGTTATATGGAGAGTGGCACGAAATTAAAATATAATATGGACTTTCTGTTCACAGACTTTCGTCAGTGCTGTATAGGGGGCGCTGTATTGGGGTTTCACTCTGTGCAATCATTAAAAGCAAAGTTTACCCTTTCTTTAAGCATCCTGCCTTCAAGGCACACATGTATGAACTTTACGTCTACACTACATTGGCACACTTGAAGGACCATGGTCAGTCACCATCTGGCAGCTTTACCCCAGAGAAAGGGCCCCTTGTTATGCATAATGTAGGAGTTAAGAGAAGAGCCCCAGCACTGTTATAAGGTTTTGAATTCCACTTGTCCATCCCACATCCACTTGTGACCTGTCTGCGTGGAGGAAGAGATGACATTATAAAGAGCTTCTGACTGTCCTGGTCTTGGCAGTATACTTGCGTAGCTGTTGCTCTTAATTTATTATACACCAACGAATGCACTGTTATATTGTAATAGTCTAAAATCTTTACACTAAAACATTTAAAATGCTCCAACATGTTTTGATCCTTAGATGATCCTCAGGGAGCACACATTGTTCCTTGCTAAAATTATATGTTAAAAAGTTGATTACTATATTATATGTTTCGGTGATGCGGCAGCATATCGTGTGTATTTGTATATGTTGTATCTCTTGCAGGGAGGTAGGTTGACTGGCTAGCCAGTCGACCTACCTCCCTGCAACGGATACAACATATACACATACACATGATATGCTGCCGCATCACCGAAACATATAATATAGTAATCAACTTTTTAATATATAACTTTAGCAAGGAACAATGTGTGCTCCCTGAGGATGATTTAAGGATCGAAACATGTTGGAGCATTTTAAATGTTTTAGTGTTAAGATTTAAACTATTACAATATAACAGTGCATTCGTTGGTGTATAATAAATTAAGTGTCTCCAAAATGCACAGTGCAACAGTAAAGATAAAGCTATTGCTCTTACCTTGATTTTGATTGCTGTTGGCCATGACGTGATGGAGTAATTCTTCAGTTCTTCTCAGTCTCTTCTCCATGAAGTCTACTCTGTACACTAATTTCTCAATGGCACCCAGCAGGTAGAGGTCTGTTTCTGTAACCTCCTTGCCAGCCCCTCCTGGAGGCTTATCACCAGGTTGTGTGATATAAAAAGGTTTGTTTTTCATTACTTTCTGGTCACGGGGAACAACAGAAAGTGCCCATTCTTCTAGTAATGGAGACCATATACCAGCTGTTGTAGATGTCGTTTCTTCATTGGTGTCATCAGCTGTCCCCATTGATGTTCCGTTAGTTGTAGCAGTGGAGGAATATGTCTGGGCTAAAGATGGAATTGGAATAGAAATGTGTGCTGACATTTATTAGAAATACATTCTTCATAAACAGGAGCTAAGAGAAAGATGTCTGATCATAGCAGGGGGGGTTTGGGGACCTCAATTGGTCATATTGTGCCATACCATGTTTTGAGTGTGGTGGTGGTGAACATAAAACATTGGTGCAATGATGGTAGACGGACAACTGAAGACTGGAGAAAAAATCTGTCACACAGCCATGTAGATAGTGGTGGCCATCATAGTGGTTTTAGTTGTTGCCTTGACAGATTCCTTGCATTTGTTGTCTGGTCTTAAGTGAGTGTACACAACTGAAGGAATCACATTGTTTGTTCTTCTTGCAACTCTGTGACAGGGTTGTTTGGATGCTGTTGTGGGTGTCTGACATGTGACATTTGTGTTCAACTTAATGTAATTTTCTTAGCACCAGGTTGGATGCCAAATAAATCAAGAGGTGGGTTCACAACATTTATTCCAATAACTGCACAACAGTAAAAGGACAATAATTTATAAATATATGACACCACTCCTACATACTTCAGCCTGTAATGGCCATAATCAGGGAGATGGTTATGAAAGGAAAGAGAAGTTATGAGATGTGCAGATAGAAAACTAAAATACATGTGTCAAACTACATGGTAAAATGTTTGTATCTTGTAACAGATATGTGTTACAGATTACAAGTTACAAACATTTTACGGTGTAATTTAATGAACACATATATTTCAGCTTTATATCTGCACATCTGTAACATACTAGCCATAACTACTCTTCCCTTTCATAACCACCTCCCTGATTATGGCCATTATTAGGACGATGTAGGAGGAATGTCATATTTATTAACTCTTGATAGTTGTGCAGTTGTTGGAATAAATGTTGTGAACTCGTTTACTATATGGAACATGGATAATGTTCAATAGTGAAGTGGGTGTTAGTGTATTCCACAACTGTAGAGTCTATTTGTAATAGCATAAGACTCACCCTTAGGTCATCATTATGCATCGTTAGCTGTTATTAACCGCACACTGAGTGTAGTATGTTAATGTCTGACTCCTCTTTAAACGATTTTGATGATTTGTATTGTAAAAGGTGCGACTGATATTGTGTACAGTGCACCTCATCTCAGGCTGGAAAAAAGAGACTCATAACATTTCAGAGACAGGAGTTGTTTCCATCTCCAGGTTGAAGGGGAGAGGGAGAACCTACTTAAAGGGCCCTTTCAGGGTGTTATCCCCTGTGACTGGACCTGCAGAGGGAGACAGATACATTTCCCGAAACATTTTGAGTCTTTGTTAGCCTGAGACTATGGACAATGCCCAAAACAGTAGTCACCTCTCTGACCCTCTGATGCGTTCCATTTCCTCGTTAATAAATTCGAGATGTTAATTTGGGACGTAAACCTTGCAGGCCATTTCTAACGTGTCGCAGAGAAAGATGTTCGAGACACATCTAGGAGCCGAAGCAGAGTGAAAAGGTCAAAGCTGTCGCAAGCCCTGAAGATGTAAGGGGAACAGAGGTAAAGCTCAACTCATTCTTCAGATTGCTATTAGAAGGAGAAGAGCGGTCAGTTTCACGTCGCAGCTTTTTTACGCCCGGGAAAAGCGTCTCCGGTACCTGTCGATTGGGGGGGGGCTGGGTATGCCACAGAGCAAGTCTGGATATTGTGGAAAGAGAAAAATCTACACCAACCGGGAAACCAACCCTAGACAGTTCAGCAAAGTACTGTATGAACTAAATAAACAAACGGTGAAGGAAGAACAGACCAACGAAATGCACAAATTAATTTTTCATTAATTTATTATTGTTCACATTACTCCGACATGTTTCGGCTACTTAATTGGAGCCATCCTCAGGGAGTTTAAAGTCCTTGTTAAGTTACAAGCCATTGTAGTAATCTGTTAGGATGCTAGGATGCTGTGCTTGTTGTGGAATGCTCAGCATTCCACAGCAAGCACAT
>Ga0209628_10002266_pt1 | contig 12961 bp, 6 predicted proteins | sample TergutCu122P4_FD_187285 | JGI IMG/M metagenome (GOLD analysis project Ga0209628, IMG submission 187285) | Cubitermes ugandensis P4 segment gut microbial communities from Kakamega Forest, Kenya - Cu122 P4 (SPAdes) (version 2) | ecosystem: Host-associated > Arthropoda: Insects > Digestive system >...
GGTACGATTAAGGTTCAACAGGGCAACACCCAGATTGTTCTTCGTGCGCCAATCATTCGGATAATTTTTTGCAGCGGCTTGATAAACAGCTAATTTCCTGTTGGCATCCTTTGCAAGAGTACCTGCATAGAGGATTTCTTCCAATTTCAACTTGCTGGGATCTTTGTCGAACTGAGCGTTGATTTCAGCATCGGACAAACCGACGAGTTCAACATTCACCGTCAGTTTCGAACGCCGTAACTGCGGAAGTATTTTGTCCTTGATTTCTTCAAAGGCTGCGGAGAGATTCTTGATCTCTTTTTCGCGCACTACAGGATCAGAATACATGGACAGAACGCGCAGAACCAATTCTTTGTCGCGAACGTTCGATGCTTCCATCGCTTTTTTGAAACCGTCCCAATCTTCGGGGGTAACAATGGTTTTCAGCAAATCCGATTTGAGAACTTCGTCAACCTTGGCGGCTTTGAAGCTCTTGGAGAAGAAGTCCATACCGGTTTTTCCACGGCTGTTTGCCAATTTATCGTTCAAATCGTACGGACCATCGGGAGAAGCGTAAGCCGAAAGCTGTGTGCCGGTGAAATTGATTCTTTCGTTGGCAGAGGCTGCTTTAACGGCATCGGTAAACTTCGACATCTCCGGTTTTTTGGTTTCGCTTGCGCGAACTTCCGATTGCTGAATCACATATTTGATATCAGTTTCATACGTATCCGGAATAATACGTACATACTTATCGGGCGCATAAGTGGCTTTGCCATTCTTCTCGACCAACAGGCAGGTGGTGATGATACCATCAGCCAGTTTACGTGCGTCGAAGTCAAGCGACTTGGTGCCTTTTGATGCCGATATATTCAGCATCAATTCCGACAATTGAAACTCAGGCTTATAAGCCACTTTCGACGAGTAACTGAAACTCCCGCCGTCGGCTTTTATCACCTTATTGTTTTCCTTTACGGCTTCACCCTGCACCTTGTACGCGTCGAAAGCTATCTCGTTACTCCCGCTTTTCAGCACCGGAGTGAGGGTTGCAACAACGCTCTTGTGAAAATAACCTGCAGGATATGTGCCATTTATGGAAATGGCGACATCATTACCTACCAGTTCAAGAACGGGCGGATTAACCGAATACTTAACATCACTGGCACTATCCTTCATTTTCTTCAGGGGGTTACAACCAGCGAACACAAAGCCCAATATCAGGGCGAACACAAAAATTGATTTACTTCTATACATAGCTACTACTTGATTTGATTATTGTTTTAAAGATTTACTATTCAAAATTGACGCAAAATTACTGATTATTTTTTAAAAACAAAACTTTTTTCAAAAAAAAAAGATGTTTTCATCATTATACGATTGAAATTTAAAAAAGTTTTATTTTTTTTTATGCAGGCATCATTTTTAGGAAAGCTACTTCTTCCGGTGTGAGGAAGCGCCATTTTCCACGTTTCAGTCCCTTGCGGGTCAGTCCTGCAAAATACACGCGGTCGAGTTTCATCACCCTGTAGCCCACCGATTCGAACATTCGGCGTACAACGCGGTTTTTGCCCGAGTGTATTTCCACGCCAATCAGCGATTTGTTTTCGGGATCGGTGTGTGCGATGGAATCAAATGCTATTGGTCCGTCTTCGAGTTCAACGCCTCCAGCCAATTTTTCCAGATCTTCTTCGGCAAGCGGCTTGTCTAATGACACCTGATATACCTTGCGCATACGGTTGGACGGATGGGTCAGCTTGAGCGACAGATCGCCATCGTTGGTGAGCAACAGCACTCCAGTAGTCATTTTATCCAACCTGCCCACCGGATAGATTCGTTCCTTACAGGCGCTCCGCACCAGATCCATCACTATTTTTTTCCCGTTGGGATCATCTACCGATGTCACAAAACCTTTGGGTTTGTTCAGCAGCAGATAAATTTTGCGCTGGTTGGTCAGAGGTGCGTCTTTGAAGAAAACCTCGTCGTCGGGCTTTACCTTTACGCCCATTTCGGTTACAACTTCCCCATTTACCTTGATCAACCCGCTTTTGATGTGTTCATCGGCTTCGCGGCGCGAACATAAACCGGTATTGGCGATAAACCGGTTCAGTCGAACAGGTTTTTCGAATACAATGTCGGGATATTGCGGCGCTACGGGTTTTACCTTTTTCTTCGGAGGCAACGGTGGACCTTGTGGTCCTTTCTTTTTCAAAACTACCTTCTGATAAGGCTTGTGTACAGGCGCATTTAGACCCATACCCACGTTAATGCCGTCGGATTCTTTGGCAATGCGTTTACGCTTTTTCTTCCCGGGAATCGAATCGACGGCGCTGTTCAGGTCGATGTATCCGGAATCGTAACCGGCATTACCATCCTGTTCATAATTGTAATTAGGGTCGACTATGCGATTCCCATAATTGTCGTCACTATATCCGCGGTTTCCTGTTGCGTTGTAAGGGTTTGAGTACTGCCTACGCGAACTGTTGCTTCCATCACGGATGTCTCGCCGCTCATTTCCATACTTTCTCGAACGTGAAGGGGTGCTCGGTCTCGTTACCCGCTTCCAATCGGTTCTACTATCCATAAAATGTTATCTACTGATAATTAAATGATTATTAAAAATTAAATGTTAAAAATTGCGCGCAAAAATACGCAAAAATTTATTATTCAAGGTTTTTTTATAAAAAAAGAAATATTTTAAAAAAATAAGTCAATGTGGTATGCTTCTACAAAAGTCATACCAAAATTGTTTTGTTTTCAAAAAAAAAAATTATTTTTACCTTTGCGGCGTCAAATAAATAAATATCATGGGAAATATAGTAGCGATTATTGGTCGCCCAAATGTAGGAAAATCAACCCTTTTCAACCGGTTGACAGGGCGTAAGGATGCCATTGTTGACGAACAGGCGGGTGTGACGCGCGACCGCCATTATGGTAAAGTGGAATGGAACGGGCAGGAGTTTTCAATTATCGACACCGGCGGATATGTCACCAATTCGGAAGATGTTTTCGAGGAAGAGATTCGCAAACAGGTCATGCTGGCTATCGAAGAAGCCGACCTGATTCTTTTTCTGGTGGACGTTACCTGCGGGATTACCGACCTTGAGGAAGGTATTGCAGATATTTTGAGACGCGCCAACAAGAAAGTCATGTTAGTGGTCAATAAAGTCGATACCAACGAACGGCAATACGATGCAGCCGTATTTTATGGTTTGGGGCTGGGCGACTATTATACTGTATCGTCGATCAACGGCAGCGGTACCGGCGATTTACTCGACGCTATTCTCGAACAGTTCCCGGTAAAGGAGCAAGTTTCCGAAGAGCGAGACGAACTGCCGCGCATTACTGTCGTTGGACGTCCCAACGTGGGGAAATCCTCGCTCATCAACGCGCTGACAGGTGAAGACCGTAATATTGTCACCCCGTTGGCAGGGACTACCCGCGACACGATTGATACATTATATAATAGGTACGGTCATTTATTTTATCTTGTGGATACCGCCGGCTTGCGCAAAAAAGGAAAAGTGAACGAGGATATCGAGTTTTACTCGGTGATGCGCGCCATTCGCGCCATCGAAAATTCGGATGTCTGTCTGCTGATGCTCGATGCCACGCAGGGGATTGAGGCGCAGGATATCAATATCTTTCGCCTGATACAGCGCAACCGCAAGGGCGTGGTGATATTGGTCAACAAATGGGATTTGATTGAAAAAGACAACTATACAACCAAACAATACGAAGAAGCCATCCGTTCGCGGATTGCTCCGTATACCGATGTGCCCATCATTTTTACTTCGGTAGCAACCAAACAGCGCCTACAGAAAGCGCTCGATACCGTTGTGGAAGTGTACCAAAATCGCACCAAACGGATTCCAACCCATCAGCTCAACGAGGTGATGCTTCAGGTAATTAATGCGTACCCGCCGCCTACTGTCAAAGGCAAATATATTAAAATCAAATATATAACGCAATTACCAACATTGGCGCCATCGTTTGTTTTTTTCTGTAACCTGCCGCAATACATTCGCGAGACTTACAAACGGTATTTGGAAAACAAATTGCGCGAAAACTTTAATTTTACGGGTGTTCCGTTACAACTCTTTTTCAGGAACAAATAAAATTGATAAAAATGAAAATATTATTTGCCATGTTTTCCATGCTCATGTTCATGAATCCTGTATTTGCTCAAAGAGACAATAAAAACCAGTTTTACATGCTGGTAGGTACCTATACTGCGGGGGGCAGTACGGGTATTTATGTTTTCCGTTTTGATACGGAAACCGGCGCTTCGGAATACGTAAGCGAAGTAAAAGCGCTCAATCCAACGTATTTAGCGATTTCTGCCGACGAACGTTTTGTGTATTCGGTGGGCGAGAACAGCGAGAAAAAAGCCGTAGTATATGCCTTCTCGTTTGACAAACAGACCGGCAGGCTGAACCTGCTGAATATGGAACCCATCAACAGTTCGGGCGCTTGCTATGTCAGCACCGACCGTTTGGCGCGTTTTGTGGTAACCGCCAACTATGCAGGAGGTACTGCAAGTGTTTTGCCGTTGGCTGCTGACGGTACGTTACAACCCGTTGTCAAGGTATTTGAGTTTGAAGGTTCCGGACCCGATGTTCGTCGTCAGGATAAGCCACGTCTGCACTGCGCCTTCTTTTCGCCTGACCAGAGGTACCTGTTTGCCCCAGATCTGGGAACCGACAAGTTACACAAGTTCGCAGTAAGCGGCACAACGCCGTTTCTGACAATCGGCGCACCGGAAGCATATTCGCTGGAACCCGGCTCGGGACCACGACACCTGACTTTTCATCCCAATGGAAAGTTTGCTTACCTGATCAATGAATTGTCGGGAAAAGTGACGGTTTTTCATTACGCTGACGGTCATCTTGAACCTGTTCAGTACATTGCCTCCGACACAACATCGGGTGAAGGCGGCAAGGGAAGCGCCGATATTCATGTATCGCCCGACGGACGATTTCTGTATGCATCCAATCGAGCCAATACCAACAATATTACTATTTTCAGGATAAATGCAACCGACGGAAAACTGACCGTTGCAGGATTTCAGCCGACAGGGCTACATCCGCGAAACTTTGTCATTACGCCCAACGGAAAATTCCTGCTGGCAGCCAACAGGGACAGCAACAGTATTCAGGTTTTTGAAATCGACAAGGAAACAGGACTTTTGAAAGAAGATACGACAAAGCAAATCAATAGTGTTGATAAACCGGTGTGTTTGAAGTTTGTCAATTATTAGAAGGCTGTCTTAAAAGTCCACGAATTACACTAATTTACACTAATTAAAGAATTTCCGATCTCTTATTTTGCTGATTATCAAAACAAAATAATTTGTGCTAATTCGTGAAATTCGTGGATAAATACTTTTGAGACAGCCCCGGACTTGATCCGGGACGCAATGACTAATCGAATTATTCCTTTTTAGCTTCTTTAGCAGCGGCAAATATCTGGCTAATCTGTTCGAGATCAGACGGCGACAGGTTTTCGTCCTTGGCAAGCGCTGCGGCTAACTTGGGAAACGACGAATCGTAAAATGTCTTGATCAAACTTTTGGCTTGCGAGCGAGCGTATGACTCCTTCGTGATCAATGGATAGAACTGATAGAAAACGCCTACTTCTTCGTGGGACACAAAACCTTTGTTCTCCATCACGCGCAAAACAGTTGCCACAGTATTGTATGCGGGTTTGGGTGTTGGAAATTCTTTGAGGATGTCCTTTATGATTCCCTTTTCGATTCTCCATAACACCTGCATAATTTCTTCTTCTGCAGGTGTTAGCCTTTTCTTTTCTTTTCTCATTGTTGTCAGTTCAAAAAAACTTATTTCAGATATTCATCCGGTATTTTGTTGATGGGACGGATTTGGATATTCCGGTAATAGATTTCGGCGCCTTCGGACTGCAGTTGGATCACACCCTTAACAAGCGGCGTTTCCTTACCGTCGACAAGCAAGTGCGAGTTGGTGTTGATCATGTTCACCTTGCCGTTGATTACGTGAACGCTGGTGCCTTCGTAGCATAGAAGTTCGATGGTATTCCATTCGCCGTGCGGTTTTTCGTTGATTGGGTTCCTTTTGCAGATGGGAACCAAACCATCTCCGTGTCCGAAACGAACTTTGGGAGCATTACGGTCGAAGGTGTAACGATTATTTTCTTCGTTACGCGATGCCGTGATGTCGCAAAAAGTTTCGCCCATGCGGTACGAATCGCCGAAGTCGTTTTCCATCACTTGACACTCGTGCGATATTTTCCACACTTTCAAACCTTTACCAAACTCTCCCGTTCCGTGATAGAGCAGACCGGCATTACGCGGTTTGTCTTCGCGCGGCGCCCATTTCTGTTCGCCCCATTTGGCTTCGAGTTTCAGGTGGTAGTTGCCATACTCCTGAACAGTGGCAAACGATCCGAAGATTTGTCCCGAAGCACGAACGGCAGGACCGCCATCAACTTCCACTACGGTGAAAACGTTCAGCGGGTCGTTGTTCTTGCCAAGAGGTTGCGTATAGACGCCGTCTTCGTTACGTTCCATGCCGGGCACGTCTACCGAAGGATCGGGAATGCCAAGGTAGACCTCCCAACCGGCAAAGTCCTTACCGTTGAACAGTGGCTTCCATTGCGGTTTGGAGTTGCAGGATACTAAAAACATCATCGCTAAAAGCGGAATAACAAAAAAAACTTTCTTCATGATAGGTTAAAATAATGGTTAATGATTAATGGTTAATTCTACACATATTTTTTAAGTGTTTCATACAGTTTCGCATAATCGGGCATTCCATCGATCACCTTGTTACACTGACACTCGGTGATGACGCGGGTATAATATTCGTTTCGTTCCGGAATGACCAACACCAACGGCAAGCCCGCCCTGACCGACTTCACTTCGCGAAGAGCTTCGTCGTCTTCGTTTTTGAACACAGAAGCGTTTGCCAGCACAATGTCGATTTTTGTTTGCTGGCTGATGGTTTCCATCCACTGTTTGACCGTTGTTGCCTGAATCAGTTTTGCTCCTGATGGCGCCAACAGCTTTTCGTAATACCGGAATGCCATTGCTTCGGGTTCGACAATCACGACGGATACTCCTTCAAAGGGTTGGGTGATTGGCTTTTCGGTGACGTTTTCATCGAAAAGCAGTTCATCTTGGGGTTCCACAGGAAGATACAAAATGTTGAATCGGAAGGTAGAGCCTTCTCCTTCAGTAGATTCCACATTAATTTCGCCGCCCATCATCTGCACCAAACTGCGCGATATGGTTAATCCGAGACCAGTACCGCCATATTTGCGGCTGTTGGTAATTTCGGCTTGACGGAAACGCTCGAAAATGACCTCCAACTGATTAGCGGCAAGTCCAATACCGGAATCTTCCACCCAAAACTCCAATTTATCGGGCGGAAGCGGTCGATAACCAAAGCCGATGTATCCCTTTTCGGTGAATTTGATGGCATTGCCAATCAGGTTGGAAATGACCTGTCGCAGACGCATCGGGTCGACAAAAATGACGCAATCGTCGATAAAACCGCTGTCATCGAGCACCATCGCTACTTTGTCCTTGTGGTTGGCTTGGAGATATGTATCGAAAAATACCTGCAGTTCATGCATGAAGTCGTTCAGTTTGACTGATGTCGGGCGGATACTCAACTGTTTGGCTTCGATTTTGGCTACATCAATGATGTCGTCAATCAGTTTGACCAACTGCGTACTGCTGTTGTTCACGATGGTGATGTATTCGTGCCGGCGTTTGGACGACAAATTGTCGTCGGCGAGGAAGTTGAGGAAACCGATGATGCCGTTGATGGGGGTACGTATCTCATGCGACATGTTGGCAAGGAAAGACGATTTCAGTTTGTCCGATTCTTCGGCTTTTTCCTTAGCGCGAATAAGTTCTATCTCGTTGATCTTGCGTTCGGTAATATCGCGAATCACCATGATGATCGAAGTCGTATTTCCCTGATCATCTTTTACCGAAGCCGCCGATATTTCGCCGAAGAAATCGGAACCGTCTTCGCGCATCAGTAACAGTTGCGGCAGGAACGACACATTGTCGTTTACTAACGTACGGAATATATCGAAGGATTTTCGCAGGTCGTGCGGATGAATATAATGCGCCAATCGCATTTTGTTGATATTGATGTCATCGTCAAGATGGAACAGTTCTTTTGCTTTGGGCGAAACGAAGATAAACCTTCCTCGCGGATTGCATACCACAATGGCATCGGGTGATGCTACCGTCAGTTGACGGTACAGTTCTTCGGAGCGGCGAACTGCCTCTTCGGCTGCTTTTCGGTCGGTGATGTCGGTGGCATATTCCATGTGCACCATTCGTCCGTCAATCCATTCGATTGCGGCGTCGGAACACTCGAACCATCTGCCAAGGGCTTGATTTTGAATCTCCCAGCGATACAGTCCGGTCGGTTTTTTGTTGTGATCCAGTAACTTGGGATTGGGACAAAACTCACACGGACCGGTCATTCCCGCCTGTAAAGTTTTCCAGCATATCTTACCTTCTACTTCCCCATTCATCTGGTCTTTTATCATTTTGTTGGCAAACAGGATTTCGTATGTGTCAATATCTGCCACATAAATGGCGGCGTTAATATTATCAAGTACCGTGCGCATGGTTTGTTGCGACAGTTGCATTGATTTTTCAGCACGGAAGCGGGTAGTAGTGGTGGAAATGATTTGCGACAAACTGATCAGCAGTTCTACTTCTTTTTTGTGCCACTCCTTGTATCGCGTACATTCGTCGAATCCTACAAAACCAAAAATAATACCATTGGTTTCTAACGGAAGAACAAGAATAGACTTAATTCCCTGTGGTTCTAATATTTCGTAAACTTCGGGCGCAAGTTGATTGATGTTGGATGCGCAAATATATTCGCCCTTTGCGAAAATATCGTACCATGTCCGCAGTTCTTCGTTGGGTAAGTACTTAAGATTGTCAATTTCGGGTGTTATTCCTTCGTTGCACCATTCGTAGGTGTTGCTGGATGCTTTTCCATCAGGAGTCTTTTCAAAGATATACGACCGGCTTACTTCGGCATATTGTCCTAATTCTCTCAGGGCTGTATTGAGTGCATCGTCTATATTATCGGCTGATTGTATAACATTGAGCACCTTGATCAAAATGTTTTGCCTACGGCGCGTTTCTTCCAATTCGCGTTCGGCGATTTTCCTGTCGGTAATATCCACCATGAATCCATCCCACAAATAGGATTCATCATCCTGTATGTTGCAGGACGTGCGTATGTGCATCCATTTCGTTTCGCCCGAATCCAGACACAATCTACATTCCGTGTCAACGAAACCCTGCTGGTCGGAAGAAGTAAACTGATCGATGAGTCTATCTCCGTCTTCCGGATGAAACAGTCTGAAAAACAAACTGTTGTCATTGATCACCTCATCAATCGCAATGTTGAACATATCGGTAAAACGGGCGCTGATGTAAGTGAATTGTGGCGTTTCTCCTTGTTTACCGCTCATCTGGTAAATAATTCCACCCGGCAGATTATCGCTCAACGAGGTGAGACGTTCCTTGCTTTCAATCAGCTCCTTGGTTTGCAACGCAACCATTTCTTCGAGTTGCGTGCGGTACTGTTCCAATTCCAGATCGATCAGTTTACGTTCGGTGTTGTCGCGTACTATTTCGCCTCTGTAATATTTATCTCCAACTGCTATTTGGAAAGCAGTCAGGGCAATATACCTTTTCCCTTTTCCGGGTATGTGGAACACTTGTTCTGATTCTTCTGGCTGTTTTTGCCCGTTGGCGGGATTAAGAAAATCGACTACCTGTTTATGGAAAGTTTCAATTTTTTCTTCTTCGTTTTCTACAGCAATTACTTTTCGATAAAGATCCCATGAATATTTTCCGAGCGCTTCTTTACGCGGAATTTGTGTGATACGTTCCTGTTCAGGGTTCCATTCGATTACTCGTCCTTCGTCGTTGATGATCACGATACCTTCGAACGTTTGCATGATGAAACTCCGCATTTTGTTCTCGCTTTCCTCCAACTGCTGCATGGTTTCCTTACGAGCCGACATTTCATGCTGTAACTGGTCATTTTTCAGGTTAAGTTCTTCGTTGATGGCTGCAAACTCTTCGTTGGTGGCATACAATTCTTCGTTGGTGGCGTACAGTTCTTCGTTGGCGGCTTCCATTTCTTCGGTGCGTTCCCTGACAGCAAATTCAAGGTCGCGCCGGTAAGAATCGAGTTTCAGTTCGGCGATTTTTCGTTCGGTAATGTCGAGGATAAATCCGTCGCAGATGACTTGTTCGCCATCTAATCGTGGTTGCGAAGATATTTGTAACCAGCATGTTTCGTTGTTACGCCCCATGTAGGGCACTTCCGAATTGAATCGGCTTAAAGTGGTCAGGCTCATTTGCACGTCCTGCAAGAATGCCGGCAAACTTTCGGGAAGAATTTTGCCGAACATGGCATTGGCATCCGCAAAAACGGCTTCTACCGGTATTCCGGTTAATTCGTACCATGACCCTCCCAGATAGGTCACGTTCATTTTTCCGGTAAGGGTATGAAAATTGAGACGGAACAGACTACCGTTGGGAAGATTGTCGCTCAAGGATTGTATCCGTTCTTTTTCATTCAGTAATTCGAGTTCGGCTTCTTTACGGCTGGTAATGTCCATCAGCACGCCGTCCCAGCACATTGTATCATTTTCAAAATGTGGATGCGAAATAATATGCAGCCAGCGGGTATTTCCATTTTTGGTGATGCGTACTTCCTGATCGAAATCGGTCATGTTCTTTTCGCTGACAACGATGGCTTCGAGCAATACCTGTTTATCTTCGGGAAACATCACATCGTGGAATGACTCGATGTTTTCTATGGTGGCTTCGGATGTGACACCTGTCACTGTTTCCCATTTACCGCTGATATATTCCATGTATACATTGTCGTTGACGATATTATGAACAAAACGGAACAGACAGCCTTCTGGAAGATTATCACCCAGATAATTAAGTCTTTCTCTTTCGACACGTAATTCGATTTCGGCTTCTTTTCGGTTAGTGATGTCGAGCACAATACCGTCCCAGATCACATTGTTGGTTTTCGTATGCGGATGCGAGAAGAATTGCAGCCAACGCACAGCGCCCTTGTCATTGACGCGTATTTCCATCTCGAAATTGGTCATGTTGTTTCCACTTTCGGTGATACCCTCGAGAAACTCTTGCTTGTCGTCGGGCTGTATGATGTCGAAGAACGCATCCATACTTTCGGTCAAAGCATCAGGCGCAATACCTGTTACCGCTTCCCATTTAGCGCTGGCGTATTCGATGAACATTTTGTTCGTAACGAGGTTATGAACAAAACGATACAGACTTCCTCCGGGAAGATTGTCGCTCAAGTATTGCAGTCGTTTTCTTTCATAAACCAATTCGCGTTTGTTGTAGACATCTCCCGTAATATCGCGGCTGATGGCGCCCAACATCACGGAGTCGGGCAAGGTAACCGGAAAATAAAGCGTTTGTATGATCCTTTCCTGCCTTGATTTTTGGTGAATGGTTTGCCAAACCTCCATCGTTTGTTCCGGATGGATAATCAATTTGTTTAACCGGCTGCGTATTTCGAACATCTCTTCTTTACTGTATCTGTACAGCGAAAGCATCGAATGTGAGATTTCCGTAATATTTCGTCCAACCGCCTCTTCTTTCGTAATACCCGACAGTTTTTCGTATCCATGACTCCATTCTTTCACGATGCCATCCTGTCCGACAAGAACAATACCGTCGACCGAATTATCGAAAATACTGCGGAATGAGCCTTCTCTTTCCGACAACAGAGCTTCGTTCGTTTTGCAGTTGATCATCTCACGTGCTAACCGGAGATTATCGTCGCCGATTTTCGAAAGTTCGGAAACTGCTGTTTTCAGTTGGTTGTGAATGAAATTGAAACGAACCGCTATCTCGTCCGACATTTTAGCGCAGGTTTCAGCATATTGCTCCATGCTTCCGCAAGCCGCTTTCACAAAAGGAGCGATAATCCCCCCAAAGCCGTGCATCTCTATTTTCCAGTCAGCGATATGCTTTCCTTCAATACATAGCGGCGCTTGGGCTTCAGACGTTTTGCACGAACTGCCGGTGGTATCTGTCCCGTAATTGCTTTTTGGGATGACGGGTTTTCCGTTAAGGTCGAGAATGGCGGATGATACGCCATTGGCAATCGAAAACTGTTCTTGCAACGAGCTCAAATGCTCCGCAGGAATGATATCAATGAGTTGAAGGTCGTCGATATCCGGAGTTCCGTCCGAAGACAACTGCCTGAACTTCAGTTTCGATACAAGATTATTCTCAATATGATCAAGTTGGTTCATATTTTATGATATTCCATTCGAATGTTTTAAAGCGCTAAAAATACACATTATTTATTTTACGTAAAAAATGAATTTGAGTTACCTATTTTTTAATATTTCGTTCTTTCGAGGGCTTCGTATCATATTTCCTTTTTTGTCCAGTGATTCGTTCGCAAATACAAAACGCTCAACAAACCGATCACAATTATATATACATATTCCCCGCACCAGATAATTTCAATACGGTCGGAAAAATTTGATGCAAAGTAGTAAACCGAAACGAGGTAACACATTAGTGTAAAACCTTCTATAAAAAGAGCAATCATGGTGTTTCCCGTTGCCGAAATGGCAGAAAAAATAATACACGCAACAGCCGATAAAATATTGGCAACCCCAACCACATAAAGCGCTTTGATACTCATAGTGATCAATTCCGTATTATCGGTATACAGCGACAAAATTCCTTTTGGAACAATCAATATCGGAATGAAAGCAACGATGGAAGTAAGCAAACCAAAGATGGCTACTCTTCGGATGATCTGAAAAACATGATGCCGCTGTTTCGCTCCCAAAGCATTGCTGACTAATGTATTCACAGCAGAGCCGTAAGCCCACACGGGACAAAGCGCAAGAATGTAGACACTCCGTACAATATTACTTGCCGCCA